>TBL_comb47_HYPODRAFT_10003339_pt1 | contig 19076 bp, 10 predicted proteins | sample TroBogypolimnion_40_FD_10682 | JGI IMG/M metagenome (IMG submission 10682) | reverse complement strand
GATGACCTGACCGGGCCGCTTTCAAGGAGTGTGATTTTGGGAGAACCATCAACAAAACCAAGGGCCGGGTTTTTACGGTCACGCCAATCCATATTCAGCGCTGAGAAATATTCGGGATGCTCCTTTAAAAACTCCAGTCTTAAGGGCGCCGACAGAAGTTCTTTATTGATCTTCTTATCGATGATGCTGGAAACATCACCATTTGCATTGACCAGGATCTTGTAATATTCATTTTCAAGCGAATTGGTTCCGGCGAGAACAGTTGATTTCACTGCATTTGTTTTTTTGACTGCCCGAACATCCAGGCAGCTGATGCTGAAACCTGGTACCCGGGTGAGGATGAGCAGGGTCAGGGAATTTTTTGTCTTACCGATGACCTGTGATAACGCTTCATTGCCATCAGTACCGGTGACTTCAACTTCTTCTGGGGCACCTTCCGGGTATTGCAGCGTTACTTCCGCTACATCTTCCCTTGCAATTGCCACGGGGTTGTAAATTGCTATGGCTTTCCCGATGGCACGTGTATCCATTGAATGAATGATCACGCCGGCTGAGCTTTCAAGAACCGATGACAGTTTGTTCATGCTGAGGACTTCATCATTCCAGGCATATTCATAAGTTTTCGGGGTGGCACTGCCATGAAAGATATCCTGGTTTTGATTACAAAGCAGTAGCCACCAAGCCTGGTTGATGGTTGCCTGTGGATAACCTGTGCCGCCAAGCCAGTCAGCCATAACAGCTAAAGGTTCGGCAGCTTCAGCCAGCAATTCGTTTTTATGATTCCAGCGTTTCAGCGTCGACTGGGATGTCAGGGAACCTGCGGCATAATCTGTAAGACCAAGATCACCTGTGTATTCGGGGAGCCTGGCGCGCTGTGAATCCGTGAGATCCTGCGATAACTGGTCGGAAGCAGAAAGCAACATGTGCATCTTACGGTCAGCAGAATTATTGCCGGAAGAAACCTGTGATAGGATAGAAGGAATTTCGCTTGTCCCGAAATACCGGCAATCTGTAAAAACACCAAATTTTTTGCCATTCTCCAGCACGCGGCTTTCCCAATATTTTATTGTGTCTTTCACGGAAGCATTATCGTTCCCATGATCCGATGCATTCAGCACGGCCATGATTCCTTTCCCGTCAGGACCGATCCAGTTTCCCAGGTTAAATGGAATATCTGCAATGTCCTTCCAGCGTGGCAACCGGGTGGAGAATTCTTTCAGACCGCAGTAGGACAGGATTGAAGGAAGTGATGATGAAAAGCCAAAATAATCAGGCAGCATGAAATCCCGGCTCTCTTTTTTAAATTCAGTCCGGAAATAGTTGTTGCCATATAATACCTGGCGTATCATGGATTCAGCGGAAGTAACTTTTTCATCACCTTCCGAAACGGTTGAGCCTGCCACGTAAAGCCTTCCCTGCCCAACCAGTTTTTTCACACGCTCGTAGTGTTCAGGGTAATACTCTTTGATCAGGCGAAAGATACGTGCCCCGTAGAAGTTGAAATTGAAGCTTTTATTTTTATCAAAAACCCGGAGATTATCATCGGTCAGTGTTTTTAGCCAGGAATTGACAGCTTCCGGATAATCCATCCGGCTCCGGAGATTGAATTGCGCGAAACCAACAGTATACAACACAGGATCGACAGACAGATCATAGGCTGCACCGGAAGGATTCCGGATCTCAGATTGTGCCAAAAGTTTTTCCGGAAAGAAAATTATGGAAAGAAGAAAGATAAGAACCAGTAAACTTCTCATATTATTTACAATTTCGATGTAAAAATATGGAATAATTAATTGCCTGAAAAATCATACTTTTGCGAATAATTTAACCATTCATAACAAGACACGAAAATGAAAACTAGTTTATGGCTTCTGTTTGCATGTGTGATACTTGTATCCTGCAACGGGAGAAAGGAAAATCAATACATTGTTTCCGGAACTGTTAAGGGTTCTGATACAGGCACTGTTTATCTTCAGAAGATGGACAGTACGAGCTGGGTTAACATAGACTCGGCAGCAATAAAAAAGGGAGCATTTGAATTCAAAGGTTCTGTTACTGTTCCCGAGAAATATAAACTCGTCATCAAAGGTCAGCATTATTCCTTTCCGTTTTTTATTGAAAACTCAGACATAAGACTGGTGGTTCATGCTGACAGCACAGGGAAGATTGATGTGACAGGATCTGTCACACAGGATCTTTTTAACCAGTATGTTGCAAAATCTGACAGCATGGAGGGTAAAATGAAAATCCTGGATAAGGAATATTCCAAAGCAGATTCACTGCATGATACTGCATCGCTCAAAAAGCTTGAAGCCAACTTCGATGCGATGGATGCGGACATCAAGAACATGATCATCAATTTTGCAAAGTCTCATGGTAAATCGGTGATCAGCCCTTACCTGATCCTCCAGAATTCCTACCGTTTTGAACTTCCGGAGCTCGTCTCCGTTTCCGCATCCTTTGATACGAGCATCAATGCATCCAAATATTCAATTGCAGTAACAAAGCGAATCGCGATCCTGAAAAGTGTTCAGATTGGCCAACCGGCCATTGAATTCACATTAAATGACACAACAGGGAAACCGGTTTCTCTTTCATCACTGAAGGGAAAAATTCTCCTGGTCGATTTCTGGGCGTCATGGTGCGGTCCGTGCCGTGCCGAAAACCCGAATGTCGTAAAGGCTTACCAGGCATTTCATGCCAAAGGATTTGATGTGCTCGGCGTTTCATTCGACCGTGACAAGGTTAAATGGGAAAAAGCCATCAAGGATGATAACCTGACATGGAATCATGTTTCGGATTTAAAATACTGGGGTAACGCAGCCGGTAAACTTTATGGCATCAATTCGATTCCTTCCAATATCCTCCTTGACAAGGATCAGAAGATTATCGGACGAAACCTGAAAGGCGAAGAGCTGATCAAAAAACTGACGGAACTTCTCGGAGCCCCTGCAAAACCTGCCAAAATCGCTAAAAAGGCGAAGCCGGCGGTCAAAAAGTAAAACTATGAACCGGAGGCTGGTTGATGTAAAAATTGACCAGCCTCTTAATCTAGCGGAATGAAAACACTTTTTTTCAGCATCTTCATTCTTCTCACCGGAACGCTTTTTTCTCAGGGCGGATATACCATTCACGGCGAGATCCGGAATGGAGCCGGTAAAAGGATCATCCTTTCCTCGATGTACGGAGAAAAGCTGACCCTGATGGATTCAGCGATCGTGGACCCTTCCGGTCACCTGGCATTCTCGCTTAAACCCGCGGTGCCTGAAGGGCTTTATCGTATTTCTTTAGCCAAGGATAATTATTTCAACCTGGTATTGAATCACGAGAATATAGATTTTGTTACCGATGCAAATGATCTGTCTGACAGCATCCGCTTCAGATCATCAGCGGAGAACCAGGTTTATGTGATGTTCAGGAAAATGGACAGGACGAACCAGTCCAAGCTGGAATTGCTTTTACCTGTACTGGATTATTATCCTGAAAAGGATGCGTTTTATTCCCGGATCGAGAATGAATTTGAAACCATTCAGAAGCGGCAGCTCGGTGTGATTGATTCGGTTGCCCGTCTTTACCCGGAATTGTATTCCCTCCGGATAATTCGGTTGCAGCAGGCGCCTTATATTCCTGCAAGCATGGGAAAGGATGAAAGGATGAGCTGGATGAAAAATCACTTCCTTGACAATGTGAACTTTAAAGACACTTTGTTGCTGCGCAGCGATGCGTGGGTGAATAAAGCAGTATCTTTTCTTTCATTGTACAGCAACAACCGGTTACCCCAGAAACAGCTGGAGGCCGAATTTATCAAGGCAGTCACTGTCATTCTCAGTGCAGCAACTGTAAACCCCGAGGTCTATAAATTTTTGCTCGATTATTTTGTAGGCGGGTTTGATAAGTATCATTTTGACAATGTAATCACATATATCGCGGATAACTTCCAGGATCCTTTTTCCTGTGAAGACCAGGCGCGGAAAAGCAGTTTACAGAAGAAGCTGGAGAATTTCAAGAAGATCTCTGTCGGGAAAATTGCACCGGATATTGTTGTTCCTGATTTGAAAGGAAAACCCGTGAAATTATCTGAAATTAATTCTGAATTTACACTGCTGGTATTCTGGTCAAGTGAATGCAGTCATTGCATTGAGATGATGCCAAAGGTCAAGCAATTGTATGATAAGCAGAAGCCAAAGCGGATGGAGATCCTAGCTGTTTCCCTGGATACCAGCAGCACCTCCTGGTCCGCCTTCATCAAAAAGGAAAAGCTGAACTGGATCAATGCCTGCGAGTTAAAAGGATTTAACAGCACATCCACTGATGCATATAACATTTATGCCACCCCGACCATGTTTTTGCTTGACCGGGAAAAGAAGATTTTATCCAAACCGATTTCTTACCGGGAGCTTGAAGATGCTCTCAGGGAAAATAAGTTGCTGAATCAGTAAGTAGTGAAGTTCGATTTTTCAGGAGAAAAGAATGTACGAATTTATTAAAGGCAAGCTGGTAGAGAAGAATCCGACACATGTTGTGATCGAGGCAAATGGTGTCGGGTACGTCCTGCATATTTCTCTTCACACGTTCACAAAACTAAAAGATACTGAGCATTGCTGCTTGTTCACACATTTCGTTGTGAGGGAGGATGCCCACATTCTGTATGGTTTTTACGAACCTGAAGAACGGGAGCTTTTCAGGCAGCTGGTCAGCGTTTCAGGAGTCGGGCCGAATACCGCAAGAATGGTGCTGTCATCGGCTTCACCTGCGGAAGTTGCCAATGCCATTGGCCAGGGGAATATTCCGTTCCTCCAGGGCATGAAAGGCATTGGTGCGAAGACTGCCCAACGGATCGTGGTTGATCTGAAAGGCAAGGTTTCGAGGGAGCTGATCCCCTTTGAAAAAGTAGATTCAGGATACAATACGAAGAAGGAAGAAGCGTTATCAGGATTGGTGATTCTTGGCTTTTCGAAGATGATGGCCGAGAAAGCACTCAGCAGAATTATTGAGAGAGAAGGGGCGGATTTACCGGTAGACCAGTTAATCAGGCATGCTTTGAAAATTTTATAACAGGGCATGTGTGAAATTGCTTTTGCTCAGCATTATCTAACTCGAGGCAGAATTTGGTGAGATATATTATTTACATTCAAAAAACTTTTTTTTTATTCCTCACACTACTTCTTGTATGTGGCATATCTGTGTCATATGCAAGCCGTCGTTTTGTCCCGAATCCTTTCGATTTAGTCTTTCCTGCCGATACTTCAAAACATGATACAATCAAACTGCGTTATCCGTTTGATGATACTTCCACATTGCCTGGTTCGCCGGATGCCAACGGCATTTACCTGAAAAACCCTTCCAATGTTAAATTGACGGTTGAATATGATCCTATAACCCGACAGTATGTAAATGTCTATAAGGTCGGTAAACTAACATACCGGATCCCGGTGACACAAAGCTTTGATGAGTACCAGGACCAGGATATGCACGAGCTGTTACAGAAATACTGGAAGGAGCGGGCAGAAGCGTCAAGCATGGACAATAACAGGGGGATTCTGCCGAAGATCCATATCGGGGGAAAAGTTTTCGAAACGATCTTTGGCAACAACACGGTCGATATCAGGCCCCAGGGATCTGCTGAAATTTCATTCGGGCTCATTTCCAACCGCCGTGATGACCCTATGTTAAGTACACGACAGCGGAGGCAAACCAATTTTGATTTCAATGAAAAGATCCAGATGAATGTGATCGCCAAGATCGGCGATAAAATTGAATTCAAGACCACGTACAATTCGGAAGCTACTTTTGATTTTGAAAACAAGCTGAAACTTAAATATGAGGGCAAAGAAGATGAGATCATTCAGCTCATCGAAGGCGGCGATGTCAACATGCCCCTCAACAGCACACTGATCCGCGGGAATGAAAGTCTTTTCGGGATCAAGGCCAAACTCCGTTTTGGAAGGGTCATGGTGACTGCGATCTATTCACAGCAAAAGAGCGAAACCAAAAACATTACAGTTCAGGGCAATGCACAGACAACGAAATTTTCTATCCGGGCTGACGAATACGAAGATAACCGTCACTTCTTCCTGGCGCAGTATTTCCGCGACCATTACAAAGCTGCCCTGAAGACGTTGCCTGTTGTTTCATCGAACGTCAACATCCTGAAGATTGAAGTATGGGTGACCAATGTTGGTGCAGCAATTACTGAGAACAGGAACATCGTAGCTTTCATGGATATGGGCGAAACCACACCATACAACCCGTTGTTTACCGGTAATCCAAATTATCACAGCCCGTCAACAAAAGCCAACAACCTGTTGAACGTACTGCTCCCGCATCCGGGTGACACTGCTTATCTCCGGAACATCAACAAAGTTTCAGCTTACCTTAAGGGATCGCCGTTCTATCTCACATCCGGCCAGGATTACGAGAAAGTTGAAAGTGCCCGTAAACTGCTGCCTACAGAGTATTCATTTAATCCCAAACTGGGGTTTGTCTCGGTGAACACGACCCTGAATGCTGACCAGGTGCTGGGTGTTGCTTACCAGTACCAGCTTGTCGGAGATACTACCGTGTACCAGGTCGGGGAGTTTTCTGACCAGGGCATCAGGTCCCCCAGTTGCCTCCTGGTGAAACTTCTCAAAAGCACTTCACTCAACACCAAGATCCCTTTGTGGAACCTGATGATGAAAAATGTTTATGCGCTCAATGCATACCAGGTTCAGCCAACTGATTTCAGCCTGAACATTCTTTATTCAGGAAATAAAAATGGTGTACCAACGGCTTACCTTACCGAAGGACGCATCAGCGGTTCTCCATTGCTCAGGGTGCTCAATTTTGACAACCTCAATCAGCAATTAAATCCTCCGTCAGACGGGATGTTCGACTTTCTTGACGGAGCTGCAACCCGAGGAGGTACGATCCAGGCTTCAAACGGAAGAATCTTCTTTACTGTCCTTGAGCCTTTCGGGAGCGACCTTAAGGATTCCATTTATGACCCGCTGGATCCGCAGCGATCGCTTGAACTTGCTGCTAAATATTGCTATGATTCGCTCTATACCATGACAAAAACCATGGCAAGGCAGTATCCCGATAAAAATAAATTTGTACTTGCCGGTAGTTATAAGTCTACCAGCGGGGCCGAAATCTCCCTGAATGCCCTCAATGTTCCCCAGGGATCTGTTAAAGTCACGGCCGGTGGCGTGTTACTGAATGAAAACGTGGACTATACAGTTGACTATACCCTTGGAAGGGTAAGGATCATCAACGAAGGGATCATGAACTCCGGTACACCTATCAACATCTCGATGGAAAGTACCCAGATGTTTAACATTCAGACCAAACGCCTGATGGGAGCTCATGTTGATTACAAGTTCAACAAGGATTTCTTCATCGGTGGAACGATCATGAACCTGAACGAACGACCACTGACGCAAAAGGTAAATTATGGCGATGAGCCGATCTCCAATACCATGTGGGGCCTGAACCTGACCTACCGGACGCAATCCAGGCTCATAACAAGACTCGTGGATGCACTTCCGTTCATTACCACAAAGGCCGTGTCGAATGTTTCCGTGGATGCGGAATTCGCCCAGTTCATTCCGGGTCACTCGAAAACCATCGGGCAGGAAGGCGTTACTTACATCGATGATTTTGAAGGAACACGTTCTACCATCGATCTGAAAAATATTGGTTCCTGGTTCCTGGCAAGCACACCGCAGGGTCAGTACACCTCAACTATGTTCCCTGAAGGAGTTCAGAACAGTGAATTGGGATATCGCTTCAATGTTGCTAAACTGGCATATTACATCATTGATCCGTTATTCTATGACCGGAATCAAAACCTGATCCCGCCGAATGTCAATACGAACGAGCTTTCGAAAAACACAGTCCGCCAGGTATGGGAAACGGAAGTTTTTCCGAATAAGCAGCCGCTGAACGGTGTGCCGGTAAACCTGGCCGTTCTGAACCTTGCCTATTACCCGGGTGAACGTGGCCCTTACAATTATGATGTTCAGGCATCGCCCTATTCGAGCGGGGTTAAGAGCGACGGGACCCTGGCTGCTCCTGAAACCCGCTGGGGCGGTATCATGCGGAAAATTGAAACCCCCGACTTCGACGCTACAAATATCCAGTACATCGAATTCTGGATGATGGATCCTTTTACGGCGGATACCTCCGCAGGTGATCTCTATTTTAACCTGGGTGATGTTTCTGAAGATGTTCTCAGGGATGGAAGAAAATCGTATGAGAATGGATTGCCTACTTCCGACCTGGTGACCAACGTTGATACTACAATCTGGGGCCGTGTGCCAAATGTTCAGGCCCTGGTCAATGCATTTGATAATAATGCGAACTCAAGACCTTACCAGGATGTGGGTTATGATGGATTGCGCGATGCAGATGAACGGAGCTTCTTTAACAATAGTTTTCTGACAAAAATCTCTGCGATCTATGGAACCGGTTCAAATGCTTACAAGAACGCTATCAATGACCCTTCTTCCGATAACTTCCATTATTTCCGGGGAACGGATTACGACAATGATCCCTATTACAGCAGTATCCTGAACAGGTACAAGAACTATGACAACCCCGACGGGAACTCTCCGTCCCCGCAAAATTCAACCGAGAGTTATCCCACCATGGCAACATCGCTGCCCAACTCTGAAGATATAAACCAGGACAATACGCTGAGTGAATCAGAACGGTACTATCAATATGTTGTTCATCTCTCCCCGGAAAAAATGAAAACCGGGATTAACTACATCACGAATGTTTATCACGCAACAGATATTCCATTAGCCAATGGCCAGAAAGGGAATGTCAACTGGTATCAGTTCAAGATCCCCATCCGTACACCGGATAAAACCGTTGGTAACCTCACTGATTTTACTTCGATCCGCTTCCTGCGTATGTTCCTGAAAGGCTTTTCCAAACCCGTCGTTTGCCGTTTTGCAACCTTCGAACTGTCGAGGGGTGAATGGCGGAAATATGCTTACGACCTCCTCCAGCCAGGTGAATATATCCCTGATGACAATGAAAACCAGACGTCCTTCGACATCTCTACGGTAAGTATTGAAGAAAACGGAACAAAGACTCCCATTCCGTATGTAATGCCCCCGGGCATTGTCAGGGAAACCAACTGGGGATCCACCAACCAGCAGCAGCTGAACGAGCAATCCATGGTGCTGAAGACCTGCAACCTTGTTGACGGTGATGCACGGGCCGCCTATAAAACCTGTGAGTTCGACTTCCGCCAGTTTAAACGACTGCTGATGTTTGTTCATGCCGAACAATCGATCAAGAGCCAGACAGTTAAGAATGGTGACCTTACAATCTTTATGAGGGTGGGATCAGATTTTACACAAAACTATTATGAATATGAAATCCCGCTGACATTTACCCCATGGGGAACGCCTGCCACAAAACCGGATGCCATCTGGCCGGATGCCAATGCGTTTAACATTACCTTAGATAAACTCGTGACTGCCAAGGAAGACCGGAATACAGCCATGAGACAAGCCGGAACTCTCATAACTCCTTCGACACCTTATGTTGAGTATGATGGCAAAAACCGGATCACGGTGCTTGGTTCCCCTACTATCAGCGATGTCAAAGCCATTATGATCGGGATCAGAAATCCAAAAAAGACAAGCCAGTCGAGCGATGATGATGGGCAGAGTAAGTGTGCGGAGATATGGGTTGATGAACTCCGGCTCAGTGATTTTAATACGCAGGGAGGCTGGGCTGCCACCGCTCGTGTGGCCGCGGATCTTGCAGACCTTGGCCGGATTCAGTTTACAGGGAGCTATAGCAGCAGTGGTTTCGGAACAATTGAACAAAAACAAACCCAGCGTCAGATGGAGTCCAACACATCATTTGGATTTCAAACGGATCTCGAATTGGGTAAATTTTTCCCTGTAAAATCAGGCATCCGCATTCCTGTCCATTTCGACTATTCGATTCTTAAAAGTACTCCGAAATATGATCCCCTGAATCCGGATGTGCTCTTCACCGATGAGCTGGCTACCTTCCAGACCAAGGCCCAGAAAGATTCGGTAAAAAACCAGAGTGAATCCTATACCCAGCAAAAGAATTTCAACCTGATGAATGTCAGGAAGGATAGAGTCGGGAGTAAGAAACCAAAGATTTATGACATTGAGAACTTTAATGTCAGCTATGCCTATTCTGAACTTTTTCACCGCGATGTTGACATTGAATACGACCTGAAGAAGAAATATACCGGGGGAATCGGGTATACCTTCTCGGTAGTCCCCAAGAATGTAGCTCCATTCTCCAAATCAAAATTCCTGACCAAAAGAAAAGCCTTCAAACTGATCTCCGACTTTAATTTCTATTATCTGCCGCGATCCTTCTCGTTCAGGACTGATATGAACAGGGAATTTGAACAGCGGCAACTGAGGAACAAGAGCCAGGCCATTATCCCGATGGAGACATTTTATATTAAGAAATGGGACTGGACCAGGGCGTATGACCTGAAATACGATTTTGCCCGGTCGCTGAAGTTCACGCTGGTTGCGAATGCAAACGCATTTATAAATGAACCTCCGGGTAAAATTGACCGGTCAAACGAGCAACAGGTCTGGGATCAGATCTTTTCTTTCGGAACGATCACAAATTACAACCAGCAATTTACCGCCACGTACGATCTTCCATTCTCCAAAGTCGGGATACTTGACTGGATCCAGGTTACCATCGGGTACCAGGCAGCATACCACTGGACAGCCAGCCCGATCTCACTTCAGACGCAGTTTGGCAATAACATTGAGAACTCCAGTACGAAAAATCTGAACGGAACCATTAATCTTGTGAACCTTTACAATAAGATCCCCTATTTAAAGAAGATCAACCAGGCGATCCCAAATTCACGTAACCCGGCGCTGAATCCTAAGACCACTGTGCCACAAAAGAAGCCTACCAAGGCAGATAGCCTGGCGAAAATTGCACCGAAATTCAATTTCGGTAAATTCCTCCTGGATGGATCATTGAGGATTCTCATGGGGGTCCGTAAAGTCTCATTTACATATGCCCAGGGTAATGGTATCTTTTTCCCCGGATTCTATCCCCAGCCGGATGCCCTTGGAAATAACTGGAGCCAGAATGCACCAGGGCTCGGGTTTGTTTTCGGCGATCAGAGAGACATCCGGGAGGAGGCCAGGGATAAGGGATGGATCACAAAGGATACAATGCTGAATACGGCCTATCAGTCGAAGTTCAATGAGAACCTTACCGTCAATGCAGTCATCGAGCCAATAAATGATCTCAAGATTGAACTAAACGCTGTAAGAACCTATTCAAGTACCCACCAGGAATACTACAAGGCCAATGCCAACGGTGAATTTAATCATTATTCCCCGCAGGATAACGGGAACTTTTCCATGTCGTATATCCTGATCGGAACATCTTTTACAGCGAATAATTCTGATAATACATCCCCGCTTTTTGAGAAAATGAAACAGTACCGGATGCAGATTGCCGAAAGGTACGCAGCCCAAAACCCATGGTCGACCGGGAAAAAGGATTCGCTGGGATATCCTGTCGGATATGGTGAAACCGACCAGGAGGTGCTCACAACTGCTTTCCTTGCAGCCTATGCCGGCCGGAATCCGGGCTCTATCGGATTGTCTGCATTTCCGAAAATACCTTTGCCCAACTGGCGGATCACCTATGACGGATTTTCCAAGATCCGGGCCATGAAGAAAATCTTCAGGACATTCACAGTTTCCCATGCCTACTTATCTACTTACAGCATTGGCTCGTTCAATTCCAACATTCTTTATAAGGATTCACTGGGATTTTCAAAAGTGCTCGATAACGCGGGGAACTTCATCCCTAAATCGCAGATCGCTGTAATTTCACTGACAGAACAATTCAACCCGTTAATTAAATTCGACATGGGCTGGGTCAACAGTCTTCTGACAAACCTGGAATGGAGAAGATCAAGGAATCTTTCATTCAGCTTCGTTAACAATCAGCTTACCGAAATTTTCAGCAATGAATTCATTGTTGGCCTGGGTTACCGGTTCAAGAATATCAAGCTTTCCTTCATCTCCCTGGGAATGGCGGGTAAAAAAAGCAAGTATTCCAGCGATCTTGCCCTGAAACTTGACTTTTCCATCCGCCAGAACAAGACCATCCTGCGCAGGATTGATGAAGCCATTAACCAGATCTCAACAGGCCAGCAGGTGACTTCCATCGACTTCTCCGCCGATTACAGCCTGAGTCAGCGGTTTAACGTCCGGTTTTATTTCGACAAAGTCATAAACTCTCCCTATGTTTCCAACCAGTACAGGACCTCTAATACAAAGGGCGGAATCACACTCCGGTTTACACTTGCTCAATAAAACAACCTAATTTGCATACCAACTCGTTACGTTGAAAAAAAAGACTATTTTTGAAAAGCAAATAATCAAATCTATTTAACCATGAACGTTCCTGAAAATTTAAAGTACACAAGTGACCATGAATGGCTCAAAGTCGAAGGTGATGAAGCCATTGTCGGGATTACTGATTATGCCCAGCTTGAATTGGGGGATATTGTATTTGTTGAAGTTGAAACCATCGGCGAAATCCTGGGGAAAGGTGAGGCTTTCGGGACGATTGAAGCAGTGAAGACGGTTTCAGATATGTTTATGCCTGTTGCTGGGGAAGTATTGTCATTCAATGAAAACCTGACAACCAAGCCTGAAATTTTAAATCAGGATCCATATGGTGCCGGCTGGGTGATCAGGATAAAAATAAACAATCCGGATGAAGTCAGCTCATTGCTGGATGCCGCGGCGTATACCGGGCATATCCTGGCTTAATCCCGGGTTCCTCGCGGGATAAATCATCTTCATGAAAAAATTGTTTCGGCATCACCTGTGGGATATTCTCTGGGGGCTCCTGATTATTGTTCTGACTGGTATTCCCGGAACCATGCTCCCAAAGGTTCCTGCTTTCATTGACCTTTTCCAGCCGGATAAACTGGTTCATATCTTCATCTTTTCAGTTCTTGTTGCATTGATGATGCGCGGGTTCATCCTGCATGAAGGAAAAGCTGTTTCCAGGGATCTCGCAATCCTGATCTCAATAAATACCGGGATTCTGCTTGGTGCGCTTACAGAACTCATGCAAAAATATATTGTGCCCTGCAGGTCTGCCTCGATCTATGATTTTATTGCGGATTCTTTCGGATGCTTCATTGGCTGGTGGCTCTTTTCAATCTGGCTGAAAAGAAGAAAAGCAAAAGCGGCTGAATAGCGCTATTTCTTTGCCTCTTCCTTAAAGTGATCAAAGACTAGTTGTCCTTTCGCTTTTCCAATCACCTCCTGGAGTTCAGTAAGCGTTGCCTGCCGGATATTCTTTACAGATCTGAATTTCCTTAACAATTGCTGGTTTATTGAAAAGCCAATGCCGGGGATATCGGTCAGAATGGCCTTCATGGTCCCTTTTTCCCGTTTTTTCCGGTGATGAGTTATTCCGAAGCGATGTGCTTCATCCCTCATTTGCTGGATGATCCGCAGGGTCTCTGATTTTTTGTCGAGGTACATCGGCAGCGAATCATTAGGATAATAGATCTCTTCCAGCTTTTTCGCAATTCCGATCACTGTCATCTTTCCTTTCAGGCCCAGCTTGTCAATACTCTTCATGGCAGCGCTTAGCTGCCCTTTCCCTCCGTCAACAACGATCAGCTGCGGCAGCGGGGAGTTTTCTTCAAGGAGCCTCTTATACCTTCGGTAGATGACTTCTTCCATGGAAGCGAAATCATTTGGCCCTTCCACTGTGTTGATGTTGAAATGCCGGTACCCGCTTTTGTCAGGTTTCGCATTCTTAAAACAAACCATGGCCGCAACAGGGTAAGCTCCCTGGATGTTCGAGTTATCGAAACATTCAATATGAACCGGGGGCTCCTTCATCCGCAGATCCTTCATCATCTGGCCCGTGATCCGTTTCGACCGGTTTTCGGGATCCACAAGATCTTTTTGACGATGCTGCTCCATCTGGTAATACCTGACGTTCCTCTCGGAAAGCTCAAGTAATTTCTTTTTGTCACCAATCTTCGGAATGGTAAAAGTAACATCCGGCAGCGTGTAATCCAGCTTGAACGGGATGATGATCTCCGGGGCTTCACTTTCAAACCGGCGGCGGATATCCGTGATGGCAATCTCAAGCAGCTCTCCTGTCGTTTCATCCAGCTTTTTCACAAGCCCGACAGTGTGAACCTGGATGATGGCGCCATTCATGACCTTCATGAAATTCACATACGCAGAGTTGTCATCCGCAAGGATAGAAAACACATCGACATTATTAATGGAAGGATTCACGACGGTTGATTTGCTCTGGAAACCCTCCATAAGGTTCAGCTTTTCCTTTACAAAATGAGCTTTTTCAAATTCCATCTTCCCGGCATAATCCATCATCAGCTCTTTCAGCTGTTTGATAACGGATGAAATATTTCCCTTGATGATCTCCGTGATGGCAGCGATAGACTGGTCATAATCTTCCTTTGCCTGTAATCCTTCACACGGACCTTTACAATTCCCGATGTGATATTCCAGGCAGACTTTGAATTTTCCTGCGCTGATATTCTTGTCGGCCAGGTTCAGTGTGCAGTTTCGCAATGGATACAACTGCCTTACCAGGTCCAGCAATGTATTCATGAGCCGGACATTGGCATAGGGGCCGAAATAGTGTGACCCGTCCCGGATGATATTCCGGGTGGGAAATATCCGTGGGAATGACTCATTTTTAACGCAGATCCAGGGGAATGTCTTGTCGTCTTTTAATGCAACATTGTAATGCGGCTGGTATTTCTTGATGAGATTGTTTTCAAGCAACAAGGCATCCTGCTCAGTCTCAACAACAATAAACTTGATATCCGCGATCTTCCTGACCAGCATCTGAACTTTCCCGCTGATGGAATTGATCTTGGCAAAATAAGAACTGACGCGCTTCTTGAGATTCTTCGCTTTCCCAACATAAATGATCTTTCCCTGGTCGTTCAGAAACTGGTAAACGCCCGGTTTTTGCGGGAGGTTTTTTACAATTGCCTCCAGCTGGGAAAAATATTTTTGCAGAACTTTTGCCATTCAACTCATTTCTTCATGGCATCCCACCCCTGGGCTGTGATCGGGATCAGTTTGCCGTCGCCGGTTACAAGCTTTGTACCTTCACTCACGCCGGTGATATGACCAATCACGGAAATTCCCGGGACGTCCTTGATCTTTTCCCAATCCCCTTGTTTAATGGTGAACAGTAACTCATAATCTTCGCCACCACTCAGTGCGGAAACCGACGGAATGATCTTGAATTCCATGGAGATTCGTCGTGTTTCCTCATCGATCGGAATCTTTTCTTCAAACAGGCGACAACCGGTTGATGATCTTTTACAGATATGAAGGATCTCGGAAGCGAGACCATCAGAGATATCAATCATAGCCGTCGGCATAATGTCAAGCCCATGCAGAAGTGCCCGTATGTCAACCCGCGCCTCCGGCTTAAGCTGTCGCGATAATACGTACTGGTAGCCATCGAGCTCAGGCTGCATATTGGGGTCAACCCTAAAAACATTCTTTTCACGCTCCAGGATCAACAGCCCGATGTATGCTCCGCCCAGGTCTCCGCTGACGCAGATGAGATCACCTTCCTTTGCGCCATTGCGGTAAACGACTTCTTCTTTTTTTGCTTCCCCGGTAACGGTCACAGATATAAATAATCCCGAAACACTTGAGCTGGTATCGCCGCCTACCAGGTCAACATTGTACTTCTCGCATGCCATCAGGATTCCGCTGTACAACTCTTCAATTGCCTCAAGCGAAAACCGGTTCGACACGGCAATGGAAACGGTGATTTGCTTCGGAACACCATTCATGGCGGCGATATCGGAAAAGTTAACCACCGCAGCCTTATAGCCAAGGTGCTTCAATGGCACATAGGTCAGGTCAAAATGGACACCCTCGATCAGCAAATCCGTGGAAAGCAGCAAAATGTTTTCCCGGGGATCAATCACTGCTGCATCATCCCCAACACCGGTAATTGTTCCGGGATTTTTTATCCTGATGTTTCGGGTCAGGCGATCTATCAATCCGAATTCACCAACTTCTGAGATTTCCGTACGCTTAACCCCCGTCACCGGTTTTGAGCCTTTATTTTTGTTGTACATTCGTAATGTCGCAATTGATTTTTTGATTATTTTTCGAAAATTGTGTCAAAGATAAGGCATTAACATGAAAACAAAATTCACCTTTGCCTGTTTGCTTCTTTCTGTGTTTTTATATGCCCAGAAAGAGTTTAATCCCGGAAATCTTACTGCCATTTCAAAAGGCGACCAGGATTCCTATTCCAGGAAACAGGATACAAGAAATACGGCAGCAACTGCAAATTACGATGTCAAGTGGTACCGGTGTTTCTGGAACATTGATCCGAACATTGATTCAATATCGGGAAATATAACAACACTTTTTCAACCTGTTTCAGCGGATATTGATACGCTGGATTTTGATCTGAACCAGGCACTCGTTGTTGATTCTGTGATCTATCATAATAACCAAGTTGAGTGGAACCATAGTTCAGACCTCCTGGCGGTTCGTTTCCCTTCTGCATTGTCGCATCTGGCGGTTGATTCAGTTACCGTTTATTATCATGGCGTGCCACCGGAGAATGGATTCGGATCATTTGTCCAGGGCACCCACAGCGGGGCGCCGGTGATCTGGACCCTGTCAGAACCGTATGGGGCCAGCGACTGGTGGCCTTGCAAAAATGGCCTGACCGACAAAGCTGATTCGCTGGATGTCTTTATCCGGACTTCTCCTGCATACAAAGCTGCCAGTAACGGACTTCTTGTATCATCTGTCATGCAGGGCCCGGAAATAGTGTACCATTGGAAGCACCGCTACCCGATTGCCACGTACCTGGTTTGTCTCGGTGTTACCAATTATGCCGTCTATAACCACCAGGTCCCTTTTGGTGGCGAAAGTCTCAACGTTGTCAATTATGTGTATCCTGAAGATTCGGCATCAGCTGTCGGGCCAACATCCCTGGTTGTGCGCATGATCCAGGTGTATGACAGCCTGTTTGGTATTTATCCCTTTCAGCGTGAGAAATATGGTCATGCCCAGTTTGGATGGGGAGGAGGAATGGAGAACCAAACCATGACTTTTGTCACGTCATTCGACTTTGAACTGCTGGCCCATGAACTGGGTCACCAGTGGTTCGGGGATAAGGTCACGTGCGGAAGCTGGTCAGACATCTGGCTGAACGAAGGTTTTGCGACCTATCTTTCGGGCCTTTGCTATGAATTCATCCTGCCATCATTCTGGGAGCGTTTCAGGCAGGCAAGGATCAAGAGCATCATTTCCAAACCTGATGGATCAGTTTTTTGTACGGATACTACCAGCATCGCCAGGATCTTTGATACCCGGCTTTCGTATGCAAAAGGCGCCATGATCCTGCATCAGCTGAGATGGGTCATCGGTGATTCCGCCTTCTTTACCGGACTAAGGAGTTACCTGGATGATGCCAGCCTGTCTTACGGATTTGCAAGGACAGAAAATCTGAAATCACATCTCGAAAGTTCTTCCAGGCAGGATCTTACCTGGTACTTCAATGACTGGTATACAGGTCAGGGATTTCCTACATACCAGGTCAACTGGTCACAAACTAACGACACGGTAGCATTCACAGTCAGCCAGACCCGGTCAGATCCCTCTGTCTCATTTTTTGAAATGTCAATCCCGTTGAAATTTAAGAACCAGACGCGTGATACCCTGATCCGTTTTTCAAATTCCTTTTCCGGACAAGCGTTCACCGTCATGATCCCTTTTACAGTTGATTCGGTGATTTTCGATCCCGACTACCAGCTGATCACCGGGAACCATGCTTTTACGGATGTTGGTGAACACCCTATAAACAATACTTTTCAAGTGTTTCCTAACCCCGGGACTGATCAGATCAATTTTCGTTTTACAGGACCAGTTCCAAGGGGTCAGAACAGGATCTGTATCTATGATCATTCAGGGCGGAAGATGGCAGAATTTCTTATGAACCCTGGAGAGACGGGAATGACTCTGGATGCCGGGAAATACATTCCGGGGCTTTATTTATACCTGGTTAAGGAGGATGGAACCCAGTTTGGCGGAAAGTTTATGATCGCCAGGTAGCAAATAGCAAAATCTAAAATAGCAAAATGGTAAAAGGCAATCTTTTGGATCTTACTATTTTTAATCTGTTCACTTTATGAAGCAGGAGAATCAATCCAGAGACCAGGAGTTTCTCGCTGAACTGACTTTTGAACCGGTTACAAGAGAAAACCGGAGAAAATACATGCAGTTTTCTGGCGAATGGGGTGCTTGCGGTAATTGCTGGTGCATGTGGCCCAGGCGCACCAAAAGGGATTTTGATGAAGGCAAATCAGATGACGGGAATAAGATGGCAATGAAAGAACTTGTCTGGAGCGGAAAGCTACCGGCCTCCTCGGGTTGTATGATGGTCAGCCCATTGTATGGTGCGCCTTTGCACCCCGGGAGGATTTTCTTAAGCTTGAGAAATCAAGGGTTCATAAACGGATTGACAACGAACCTGTCTGGTCGATTCCCTGCTTTTTCATTGACAAAAATTTCAGGAGATTGGGTGTTTCTGTCGCGATGTTAAAGGCTGTTATCAAATATGCCCAAAAGAAAAATATCAGGATTATTGAAGCTTATCCGGCTATTCCAACCAAAGATAAACTCCCGGATGCCTTTGCCTGGATCGGTTTGTACAGATCCTTTGAACAGGCCGGTTTCAGGGTTGTTGACCGGACATCAAAAAACCGGCCGATGGTGAGATATTATACGGACACGAAATAATTCATGTAGTTTCGAATAAATCCAAATAGGGTTAATTAAGGATTCTTAATTAACTCGATGCCATATATTCCGTCCCTACGGGACGGTATAAAATCCCAAGGTCCACCCTTCTCCCCATATTTTGTGTCTATCGGCACAAAATTTCAATTTCAAATGCGTCCGCTCGACACAATATTTATTGCTACAATCTTGATCCCATATGGATATTGTCTTGGTAATGAATTGGATTGCTATTTGATA
>TBL_comb47_HYPODRAFT_10003338_pt1 | contig 19078 bp, 21 predicted proteins | sample TroBogypolimnion_40_FD_10682 | JGI IMG/M metagenome (IMG submission 10682) | reverse complement strand
ACAGTAGTTCCAAAAAAATATCCCCCCAAAAAACGAAATTAGAAAATAAGTAAAATATTTTCTAAGAGATCGGGGAGAGCAGCGCCCCGGTGAGAGGATGAGGAGAAATTACAGCCAAATCATGACGGGTTTATTGGTCAATACATTTTTTTATAACGTTCGATGAGTTCTTTTGCTCCAATATTAAAGAATTCTTTATTATTTTTTTCTGATAAATCCTTAACATACATTTCTAAATTATCCTTCATAATGTCGTCTTTATTAGCCTCCCTTTTACATAATAAATGATATTTTCGACCTGGCCAATCGATTCTTGTTTTTAATACACGTAATCTATTAGTACAATAAACACAGCAATTTTCCATTATATTATACTGTAGATATTATTTCTTTAAATCATTTCTAGAGTATTTTTATTAAAAAAATATTTGTTATAATAATATATGGAAAATTATTATTATAAACATAAGGAAGCAAGACTGGAATATCAAAAAGAATATAACCAGCAAAACAAAGAGGTAATTCGAATTTATCAACATAATTATTACCTTAATCATCGCTTCAAAAATACTAAAAGATATAAATTACAAAATATACAAAAAGTAATTTTAGTTCCTTCAATCGTTATTAAAGATTAAATCTCCTTTTAAAATCACTTATACTCTCATTCAAAGTTGGCTTATTCCATAATATCCATCGAGATAATGCCCCTGAAGTCATGGGATTATTCCAGTTTTCATTTTTCCTATGACGAAGTAAATACAACCGTTTCTTTTCATCGTCATGGTTTGTCGTGTAGTCGGTATATCCACTAGCCCCGAAATAAACTATTCTAAACTCGTGTTTATCCTCGAACAAAGCCATATATTTTTTATTTGGTTTATCACTTGGTTTTATATTTATTAATCTCATTAATATAGATTAGAAAATTAAACTTCTTGATTTTCAAATGCGACAATCTTTTTAAACTTATACTGTTTTTTTAGTAATGCCATCGTTAAAGCTACTGAAACTATTACACCCGCAAGACATCCTCCTACTATTCCAACAGATAGCTTTTGAGTGTTTCCCCAACGCACACACGATAAACCATCTAAAGGAGAAGGACAAACAGCACAAACTGGACAAACTGAACAGATTGCACAAACAGGACAAGCAGATGAAGGAGGAGGACCAGTAGGATTATTAAAAGGTGGTGGTAAACTAAAATTCATTATATAATTAGATTATATTTTATTTTCGCTAATGTCTATCTTGTCTTCTGTCATTTGAAGCTGATTTATCATGATTGGTATAATTTTAAATTTCAATTCTTCTAGGATTTTTGGCACTAAATAAGTTTCTATATCTTTTACTGCTATTACTTCAATAGATTTGAAACATTGAGCACCCATATATTATAAGTAAACATTATTTTTTCTTGACGATTTTTAATATTCTAAAATTTCCTTTCAATAGAATTTTTACTTGAGATATTACACAATCAATATCATCATTTTCGTAGATGAGTGAATTTCCGTCGTATGCATCATATGTCAATGTATACGTTTCACTTACAACTTCAGCTATTTTCTCATTTAATTCTTCATTAAGTTCATCAATCTTAGGATCTAGCCCCGGAACTGGACCATAAAGTGAATTCATATATAATTATAATAGATTTAAATTCTAATGCTCATTTGTTTACTTCTGGGATCTATCATTATTAAGAAATCATAGTGAGCCCAAGCATCAAAACGTTGACCGGCTGCAAGTGTTACAGAACCAACAGTTACACTGTTTGGAGTTGGTGCGGAATAAGTAGCATTTAAGAATACATTACCAGAATTAGTATTAATACCACACATAGAATTATTAGTTGCTTGATACATAGTATCAAGATTAATCCCCATGAGGAAAGATGGAGTTTGTTGAGCATAAAAGTCTTTTTGGACGATATATAAGCCGGTAATACCAGTTGCGCCAGTTGTACAACCAAAAGAGCTAAAGCCGTATGGATTAGCTGCAATTGTAAATGTAGTTCTTGAAAGAATTGAAGCGATATAATAAGTACCTGGTTGAGTATATGTAGAACCTGCTACAGTAGCAGCTATTGGTGCGCCGGCATTGGTTGTAGTACCACCCCATGCAACAGCCGCTAAAGTTGCAGCTGTTGGCATAGTACCAACGAAATAAATAGGTTGTCCAACTTCAAAACCAACGGTAGATGTGCAAGTAAATACAGATGCGGCTGGATTAGTTACACCAGAAATAGCAGTTACAGCATTACCAGAAATAGATACGTAATAATTACTTGGTAAGCCTGCTCCAGTTGAAACTGCAGTTGCAGGCTGCATAGTTTGGCTGAATACGTAATTCCCAATAGTATCACCCCAAACTGGTTCATTAGCTTGATCATAAGTTTGTTTATTCATTACAGTTTTATTATTTACATTACCTAAAGTATGGAGTGATTTAGTAAATTCAGAATATATTTCAGGAACAGAGCGTAAAGGTACGGCTGGAGCGTAAACATTACCAAGTAACCAAAATACGGATGGGGTTATAGCGCTTTGATTTTGAGCCCCAGTATAACCATTTACACCAGTTACACCTAAGGTTGAGAATGGATTTCTGCGAGAGGTAATAGATGCGGTTGAGTAGTTATTTAAATTAGATTGTGCACGGTAGCAATTGAGTAAACTTTTGCATGAGGTAAATTTTAATGGTAAAATAACATTATCCCCAGTATTACCACCATTTAAGACTGTATTGTAATTTCTGTAAGATTCAGATGAAATCATGATAGCATCGCTTCCATGTTGTCCAATTATTTGATCGTGTACTTCTCTATTTAAAGTAATAACTTGTAATACTAATTCAGCGGCGGTTACTTGCCATATGTTAACAGATGGACCGGTTGTAGTAGCAGATAGCACGGCTTGAGATGAGGATTCCCAAGTAATTTCCACGCGGAGGTCGGTTAAATTACCAATTGGTAACATTTTATTTAAATTCGTCCCAACTATGCCGGAAATTAAAGGCAGTGCGAATTGGTAAGTTTGACCAGAAAACATGAGCTGGCCACCACGAGAGAAATTCACAGTATCAGCGGTTGCATCTAAATCAGAACCATGAGTAATGGACATAAAGCCCATGCGATCGAGTGGCCCGAGTTGTGAATCTACGAGTGCTGAATAGAGTACGTTATATCCGTTTATAGTTTCGACTAATTGTGACGATGAATAAACTTCAATTTTAGAAATAAATGATGCTGCGGTATGATCTGGGTACATAGGATAACCTGCTGGGTCCCCGGCTTTCACACGAAAAAGTAGGTAGGTTTGTGTTGTGTCTAAATATTGTCCGTCAATTCCCGTAGGCACCTCAAATTTGCATACATCAAGAGGATTGAAGGTACCACCACTTAATGGTAAAACATTTACACGTCTAGAAGTAGATGCTGGAGCGGTACTTTTTGGTGTTAGATTAAAGTCACTTGGAAGAGAGATTGAAGAATCACCAAGATTTTGATAAGCCATTTATATATAATAATAAGAAAGAAAATAAATCATTATTATATATTATTAAAAAACTAAACTATTAATGAAAGGTTATCGGATTAACCAACGTTTCAGCCTTTCCTACAGCGTCCTTAACTGCATCAACAGCACCACCTACACCTCCACGACCACCTATTAAAGATTGTCCAGCATCAACAACACTTTTTCCTATACCATTTACAGTATCTAGACCTTTTTTTATTGCATCGCCAACTATTGGAATGTTTGCCGCTTTGTTACCTAAATATTGCGCTGCTCCTGATAATTTATTACCTAAATATTGGGCACCTGCCCCAACTTTACGTCCTAAGTAATTTACACCATTACTTATAGCATTCCATAAACCCATTTGTATATATTATATCATTAGATTATATTTATTTCTTAGTATTGATTTTTCTTAATCCTTCCTCTAACGTGGCAGCTTTTGCTATTATTTGTAATTGAGCCTTTGTTACTTTTTCTATTGGTGGTATACCTTCAATTGATCCAAAATGATGGAATATATATTCTAATATTTCTTGTTTTGTTCCCTTAAAGTCTTCTGTTGTTTCATAGTCGGGATCAGGTGCATGAGCACTTTTTGGGGTGTCATGAGCCGGAGTTCTTGATGAACTAGCACGATTAACACCTTGACTAAATTGTTTAAATCGTTCAACTAAAGTCGGTTTTGTTGCATCAGGTGCTTTAAAAATAGGAGGCTTGGGAGTACCGAATTCATCTCCTATTTTCCCTCCTTCAGTGTAATATGCTGTATCGTCTTCTTCACCATCTCCACTACCGCCGCCAGGATCTCCAGTTTTACCTTTACCTTTATTTGGTGTTCCTCTCATTTGTTCTCTCCTTTTTCTTTCTTCGGCTGCATCTGCTGCTAATTTTAATAATACATCCCGAGGTATGTTTGGATCTGCCCATACCCCATTTTGTGTATTATCACCTATTCCGTGAGTAATTGGATTACTTGCTTTAAAATCTACATTTACATTTTGAGGTCTATTTTCGGGGATAACGTGAGTATTCATTATGTGTTGAGGTGGTGGGAGTCCGAAATATGAAGGTGGATATCTTTCAATTGATTTAGACGGTTTACCACCTCCACCTTTTGATTTTGAATGGGATGTAGAATGTGAGCTAACATTAGGGGTAGCGTGTGAATTTGTAATATTTACAGTCACTATATTTTTATTCTTGTTTTTGTTGATATTCTTTTTTTCTTTCTTTTCTCCTTTCTTTTTTATTTTCTTTTCCTTGTCTGCTTTTTTCTTATCTGGCATTATAATTAAAGTGTAGATTTAAATTATTCTTGGATATCGAGTTTATTAAAATTCTTATATAGTTCTCCATTATTAACATCAAAGAATAAGAAATCATGGGCTTTTTTATATACATGTTTCGACACTTCATCAATAATATGTTTAGGTTGGAATAATACTTCTTCAAATACGCTTTCGAATTCGCGTTTATTTTTTGGCTTGAATAAAACACCGTGTGAGATGGTTTTACGTAAAGTCAAGGGGGTCGCCGTGTAAGATTGCACGCATAATATGATGGATAAATGGTAATGGCGACGGTTGTAGATTAAGTCTTTTAATAGTTTTTCATTTTCTTTATCCTTTAAATATACCGTCATATCATCGATGATTAAAAGGGAATTATAACCATCGCTTGCTTCTTTCATTACATTAGTTTTTATAGTTTGTAGAGTACTTACGCTTAATTCATTAAATATTTTATCTGGGGAATGATTTCTAAAAATATTACTTTTAATACTTGCTAAACTGTGAGCGGGGGCTACTACAAATATATTTTCAAATACCCGTCTATATATCGCCGGTTTCTTTTGAGTTAACAGCGACACTAAAAAACTAGTTTTACCACTACCAGCGCTTCCAATTAACATCATAAAAAACGCTTTATCGGGCATCGGTTGCGGAATCTCGCCCAATTCTACATCACACAACATAACAGGAGGCCTTATATGTAAATCATTTTCATGTTCTGTTATTTTAACCATTTATATTATTATTACAGATTTTAATTTAAAAGAATGACAGTTTAGGTCCGGCACTCGTTGGAATTGGAGGTAATGGTTTCTTTACTTTTGGAGGTTTTGGTTTTTGAATGACGGTATCATTTGAGCTTCCATCATCGCTGCTATCGCTGCTACTATCAACTACTATTATTTTCTTTTTTCTTGCTTTAGGTTTCTTTTTAACTACTATTATTTCTTCATCGCTTTCTTCATCTGATAATTCTTTAACTTTTTGATGGGATGGGACTGACCGGGGGTCATTACTATCATTATCTTTAACCCGGTTCTCTACCTCTTTTTTAATGCTTTCAACTCGTTTAGTCAGCTTCTCTATTTTTTTAATTTTATCTTCATCGTCTTTGACTTTTTGTTTATTTTCATTCTTTTTTTTCAATGCTTCTCTAGCTCTATTAAATGCCTCGATTTGTGCTGGAGTTCTTGGCTTTTTAGGCTTCTCTATTATTTTTTCATCGTCAGAGGGTGCTTGAGTAGGTTCTTCAGTCTTTGGAGCCATGATATACAATATAGAAAGATAATATTTACGATATTATAACTTTTTATTGAAGTTTTTCGAAGAAAAATATAATCTAGAATATTAATATATGACTGACGTTTCTGAGAATGAGAGCGTTATGTGTGATACCGAAGCATTTGATGCTGAATTCATGACAATGGACATGTTACGCATTGTTAGACCCGATAAATTTGAAGATACCGGACTTGATATAGATTTAGCACGTTTTCCATCGTTGACTTATAAAGCCCCAGAGCAAGAACGACCCATGACTAAAAAAGAGATGAAACAGAAATTAAAAAAAGAGATTAAACTAAAAGCCCACAAGTGAGATTATTATTTTTTTCTTTCCTAATGTTATAACATGTCTTATAACATAAATCAAATGCATTTTCCAAGTACCCAAATATACCTAAATAGTAAATACGCTGACGCATATGGAGGTATTGCATCTCAAAGGAGTTGGTGCTACTTCATTTTTAAAGAACCAATCGTTAAACTACCTGAGGCATATAACTTTTTATTAAGCCTTAACTCTATTGAATTACCTTGTTCTATGTATGCCGTTAATAGTAGTAACAACGTCATAAAATTCCAATACATCTTATATGATAATGCTTCATTGTTTTATATTGCTAACACCTTGACCTTTACAATTCCATCAGGTAATTATTCAGCTATTGACTTAGCGACAATAATGAATCAAACATTTTCATTTAAGCCTGTTTCTTATGCTACAAGTACATGTAATATAAATGTGTTATACAACCAACAAAACAATAAATTTCAATTTCAAATTAGTACTTCTCAAGTTAATACAATTCTTAGCGCAAATAGTGCATTAACAATAGTTAATTTTTCAATTCTTGCGGGTTCATCTAATTGTATTTTTGGATTATCAGGTGCAAAAATTACCAATCAAGTTAATACATCACAAAATGCGCAAGGAATAACAGATGTATCAGGTAATCTAAACTTATATTCTGATGTGTGCGTAGATTTAGCCGGTACTCGTGCTGTATTTGTAAAATGTATGAATATACATACCCCGGGCTATGATTCAAGGACTAAATATTCAGGTTCAGTTTTAGCAAGGGTTCCAGTTATTCAAGAACCGTTCGGCATAACATTTTGGAAGAATGATACTAATTTTAAATGTGCTTGTTCTCTAAAAAATGTTTCAAACTTGGAAATTCAGATAGTTGATGAATTTGGTAGTTTAGTCGATTTCAACCTTATTGATTGGACTATGACATTACAACTTGATATTATTAATGCAAGTGATGAGTCATTAACAGACTTTACCCCAAATGTTCCATTTATAAATAATCATGTGTAAAATTAATTTCTTCAGTAATATAATAATATAAAATGACTCAGCGTTCTTTAAACGGCACCTTCAAATTACAAAGATCATTAACAGGAACAGGTATATTAACATCTGTTCTGTACGGTGCAAACAACCTTTCAGATGTAGCAAGTGCAACACAAGCAAGAATAAATCTAGGGCTAACTGGTAAATTAGGCATTGATTCTAATTCAACAAATTACTTATCAATCTCTAATCAGTTTGGATCAACAACAAATGAAACCCTTACAGTTAATGCAACGGTAAACGGAACACCTAATACTTTAGTAGCATATGATATAAATGGAAATGTTAATGGAAATTTTATTACAGCAAGTTCTGATCTAACCGCATTAGGCAACATATGGGGTAATGCCTTGAATACTCTATCATTAAACGCATATATGGGTCAAACTTACATATTACTCAATAATGATTTAAGGTTTGGATCTTCCGGTATGCATATTCAGGACTCTAATGGAGTAAATGCTTTAACATTTGATGGCGCAACCAACATTACAACAAATAGCGGTTTAACAGTAAATGGAACGCTTAGTTGTGGTAATATAAGAACTGCCGGGACGTTATACGCAGCTAATTTATCTGGAAATCCAACAAATGCAGCGAATGTTATTCTTAAAAGTGATCTAAAATTTTTTGCTACCAACATGCACATCAAAGATGCAAATAATAATAATACATTAACTTTTGATAATGCTGGTAATGTATCATTTTATAATAACATAACCGTTTCTAACCAAATATCAACAGCATCTATACAAATAGTTTCAGGTTCAACTTCTGTCGCAAGTATTGATACAAATGGAAATTTTGATAATTCAGTAACAACAACTGTCGGAATAAAAACAAATTTCATTCAAAATCCAAATTTTACGAGTGGGCCCGGGGGTGTTGTATATAAACCATTAGTTATAAATTCAAATATTAAATGGGGTGCCGCAAACTCCATTATTAAGGATGTTAATAATAATAATACATTAACATTTGATAATGCGGGTAATGTTGCTATGAATTCAACAGGGATTTTCTATACTAATTATTTTGATGCTGTTGCAAATTTTGGGGCAACTGCAACAACAAATACATTATACTTTAGTTCTAATAATCTATCAAGTATAGCAAATATACAAGTCAATAGTGTACAAAATGGTAATGCATCCGGTGGTTTAATATTCAAAAATACATCTGGTACAACTACGGCAACGATTAATGAAAGTGGTTCACTAAATATAGCAGGTATAACTTCAACGGGCAATATATTAGCCCCTAATTTATATAGAACACTATGGAACCAAGCAATTAATTCAAACTTGAGTACTTCAACACTAGGTGCAACATTTCCAAGTTCTATTACGCCGTCTTTATCAATGACAATAAGCACCACCGTAGCATATAGATTAGCCGTTCCGTTTACCTGGCGGGGTGAAACCTATTTATATTTTCGTGCATATTATCAGTTTTTTAGCACAGCATCAACAAGAAACTTTAATGTACAAATATGGACGTATACGAATTCGGTACAAAATATTATTTTAACATTTTCATATACAAATCCAACAAATTACGCATTTTATAACGGTGTTTACACTTTGTCAGGTCTTACAGCTGGACAGACATATTTTGTAACATTATCTGATTATACATCAGCTGGAAGTACTAGCTACACAATAGCCGCAGGAGAAATAAGCTTAGGAAATAATTAATATTAATATCTGATATATATTAATATAAATGTCAATCAATTCTTCATCATTACAAGTAAATGCATTAAACATAACGGGCGGGACATCAATTGACCAAGCAACAAGTAATCTAAACACCAATCTTACATCATCAATAAATAATTTAAATAATAATATTACATCGTTGTATTTATCGTCTCAAAATTACGTTATACCTAGCGTTCAAGTTAATAATTATACAGTTAATAATGTTAATACTCTTAATCTCAGTGAATCAGGATATATCCTAAACATTCCTTCTAATGGGGTGTCATGGTCAAGCGATGGGCAAGCGTCAGTATTATTAACTTGTTCAGAAAATAACCTGGATTTAACCCCTTTAATACAAAATAATATATACAATAATGATGCGGGATTACTGGCCTTAGCAGATTATGGCCCTTTATATAGCTATTTGTCACCCTCAACTTTATTGACTTATGATTTCCAATTGAGAGATAGCCCACATTTCACAGCGTGTAATACTGCAACTAACACAAATTTAAATACTTATAAATATAGCACACCAGCTAATTCATTCGGTGTTGAACAAATGGGAATGATGGGACAAGGTATATATGGTATTTGGTTTCAGTATGCATTTGCTACCGCATTTATTGCTACATCTATTATTATATCAGTTGCTGATTATACCCAGAGTCCAAATATTATATTTATTTTTGGAACTAATGACTCAACTTTTACAAGTGGCTGGTCTTTTTTAGGTGGTGCAAGTTATACATTTACGGCTTTATCATTGATCAATAATTACACTATAACATATCCAGGTAGTTATTCATATTATCGCGTAGTTATGGTTAGTGCGGATGCTACACAGTTTTCTATATCAGGTCTGAAATTCGCAACTAATTCATCTGTTGCTGGGGCTGTTTCCGTTGGAACAATCGCTACAAGTTCGGTAAATATTGGTAATACTACTAATAGTACTTTTATGACAGGTCAAGTCTTAACGATGAATACAAATAACACATTAAACATAAACGCACCATCAATAAATTTTAATCCAATATCAGGATACTCGCCCCTTATTTCAGGCTTACCAATTCAACAAAACATAGTTTTAGATTTATCAAGAAGTGAGACGGCAAATTTAGCAGTTAGTGCATCACCTATATATACTTGGTATAATTATCGCACTCAATTCACATTGTTACAGTTATTTATAAGTGTTGCAACTCCTCCAACTGGTGGTAATATTATTATTACAGCTAACATTTACAATAGTTCTTTAACATATCCATTCACATATAATAATCTGGTTGGCACGTATACTATATCATTGAGTAATAATGGAAGCACATATTATAATACGGGTTATAGCTCAATTATATCAACTACAAATTTTAATCCTTCAAATATTCTTCTAAATGCAGCCACTGCAAATGGTCCAGGTGGATATATTAAGTTTTATGTTTCTCAAGTTGGAACAACAACACCAGGGGCGGGATTAAAAGTAACAATATTCGGTCAAACCACAGAACAAAACTAATCATAATCAATCTGTAAAGTTATAGACCATGGCGCGCCTTGCATATTTATTAATGCCCCGGTTTCATCGTAGAGATAAAGTTCAATAGTAAATAATTCTCTGTTACTAATCCAGTTACTATAAGCATATGCATTACGAAAAAATATAAATGCGTTATATGGCACATCAACTATAACTTTAGCTAGAGTATTAATTTTAGTTTCTCCAACAGCTTGATTATTCGCGTGTAGGTTCGTTCCAATAACGATGTAAGGCGGAAAAAAACGAGGAATATTATTTGCTATTGTTAATCCTGAATATGTTTGAGTAGCTAATGTAAAATTAACGTTTAATGTTGTTGGTATTGCTGATGTTAACTGATTAAATACTTGAGGCTGATTATTTCCGGGAGAAGTGAAACCAAAAACTGGGGCATTAATTGATATAGAATAAACCCCCTTTGTTGGGATAAATCCTAAAAAGAATTTGGTTTGAGGTACCCCATAATAACACACAAGAGTAATATTATCAGTACCCGCTACTGTATCAGCCGTAAATCCTAATACTTTGCTAAACTGTGACGCTAAACTTGTTGGATTGGTTGTGTTATAAATAGAACTTGAATAATTACCTGCTGTTAAGGTTAAATTACCAGGTATACCGTTAACTGTTGTAGAACCCGTTATATTAAATGTTTGAGATACAGATGTAGCACTAGAATAAAAAGTAAATGTGCCAGTACCTCCAGTTGTAGCAGACACAAAACTTGAAAGTGAAGCAGATGTAGAAAGCTGAACAGTGGAATTAGCGGTATTTATGCTGTAAACATAGTAAGATGTATTAGCAAGTAAAGCATTTCCAGTCCAAGCACTAATATTAAAAATTTGGGTGCCAACCTTTAACCCCGTTAAACCTGAAACTGTAAAATTAGATGGTTGTGTGGTTTGAACATCTACGGCTGTAAAGGTTAAAGAATTATTAATGATACCATAAAACAAGGGATATCCAAAACCTGAACCAGCTGTTTGAGTCATAACACCTCCGCCGTAAGTTGTTGATATAGTAAATTGTGTTGTGCTTGCTATTGATTGAACATAATATGTTGTTCCTCCAACAATCGACCCCATAGTTACGGGAAACATGACAGGCATACCAACAACTAAAGAAGACGTATTACCTGATTGTAATAAAATATAGTTTGTGGCAGATGATACACCTTGTACAGTTAAACTAGAAACTAAACCGGTCCCTGTTTTTGTAACAATAATTGGGATATTAGTATATTGATCAACTGAAAATATAGTATTAGGAATCTCTGCAGAAACTACTGAACAGTACGCATTCATTCCTTTTGGGATGTTTATTGGTTCATTTAGGACGAATGAGCACGAAGAATTTCTACCGGTGTCTACGGTGTAATTGGCATATTTAGAGTTTAAATATAATTGTCTAGAAAATTTATTAATGCTAAATCCATTAAGGCTCGAACTATTACTATCCATATATATACTTATTAAGATATTTTATTTCTACATTAATAATATAAATGTTTAATCTTTACGGAGTGTCACAAATGGGGGATGAAAAGAAAAAAGAAGAAGAAAAAGCCACTACATCACCAATTGAAAAACCAAAGCCAAAACCTAAACCTGAGAAAGATAAAATAGTATTTGTGTAAAAAATATCTTTAGTAATGATATATATGACCGACTGGATGAAACTCGTAATGTCCATGAGAAAAAAACATGGTTGCTCTTTGACAGAAGCGATGAAACATGCAAAAAAAGTATATAAAAAATAGTTTGATGTCTTTAAAGAAAATATTTAAAAAATACTCTAGAAATGATATAAAGAATTAATATCTATTGTATATTAATAATGGCATCGGAGGCAGTGAAAAAAGCTAAAAAGGCTTATTACGAAAAGAACAAGGAGAAATATCAAGAATATGGACGCATGAAGGCACGGGAATATTACTATACTAAAGGTGGTAAAGAAAAGAAGACGGGGTACAGCAAGCAGAAAGTTTATGAAGAGGGTACACTCCGATTTATAAGACGATTGTTTGAGAGTTAAAAAGTATAGTTTTGTAAAAAATACTCTAAGATTAAATTATTTTTAAATAAATAATTTAATTTGTATAAAAAAGGGTTTATAGAAATATTTTCTTATGTATTATATATAACATGTCTTATTTTAATTATGTTCAAGATCAAGGCTTTCTAGGCAACAAGATTTTTGATAAATACGGTAATTTAAGTAAGGCGTTTAAAAAGTTCGTGGTACAAAAGAAGGGTAAAATAAATCTTCCTCAAGATTGGGTATATGTGCCCGACCGACCAACCTACAAGTTTATATATAAACCAACCGCTAGTAAGCGAGTAGTGAAAGGGTTAGAACAAAGAAAAGAATATATTAATAAAGTTAAAGCTCATTCGGGATTAGGTAAAATATTGCAACAAAGAAAATTAAATATTGCAAAAGCTCAAAAACTAGCTAAACGGTCTCTCATTGTTACTTGGTCATACATGCAACGTTGGGTAAGTGATGAAAAACATAGATGGTACGGCCCTTATAAATACGAGGCTATTTTGCCTTCTAATTATAAAGCGCATGATTTCGCGGAGGAATGGGTAAACCAATATGAACAAAACAATAGTAATAAAGAAACAGTTATAGTTCAAGGTAGTATAAAAGTATTTCCGGGTGCTTTTGTTGATAATCAAGACGCAACCGTTCCAAATATTAGTATGCACGGAGGAGTTATTAAATACGAAGGAATGCGTGGAGTAGGTGATATAAGTTATAAAACCACTAATAATCAATGTGTTTATCAGTGTTGGGAACATCGGTATTGGCATTACCCGGTAATAAGAGAAAAATTATTTAGTGTTCTATTAGAGAAATATCCGGGCTTAAAAAAAGAAGATGGGATTTCTCCTAATATGTTATTGTATGCGTGCCAAATAATGAAAATACCATTTTATGCATTTGATGTGAGAGGTAAACGCATATGTAAATATGTAAATTCTAACTCTAATTACCCCGTCCTTGTTTGCTATTGTGCAAATGAACATATGTATTTAGTGACTGATAAAGATGAAATAGCTAGCATTGTTAAAAGTAATGCCGATAAAACTAAATATAGTAGCGGACTAATGGTCAAGGAAAAAGAAATAGAAGATAGAGAATACAAAGAATTTGTTGTTAAAACATGGGACGAAAAAACCGTTAACAATGATGGCGATATTTGCTTTACATCTAAAATGAATTTCGATCTAGAACAATTAGAGGGTGGTAAAGAATCTGAAAATAACTCCTACATTTACCAAGGCCCCAATTTAAACGAATTATTTTATCAAGTGGTAAAAAAATATAACATTATTCCAAAATGTTCATTTACTGAAAATAATACTATTTCCAAAATGAATTTTAAAGTAGGCAATAAAAAGGTATATATTGAGAGAGACCCAAATTATGGTAAAGATGGTATAAACTTTAATGACATTAAAGGATTAGTTAAGGATGCTAATTCTATATTTAGCGAGTGCATTAAAGGAGCATTAAAAGAGAAGACCAAAGAAGAACGCGAGAAATTACAGAAATTTTATAATTTCGTGTTTACTAACCAAGGTATAGGTAGCTTAACTAAAAATATTTATGAGAAACACCGTCATTTATCGTCATTACGTAAAACGTGGACATTAGATGAGAAGATAAAAATTAAAAATGCGTGCTTTAATCAGTGTCACTCTTGCAAGTGTAGCGGTGTAAATAACACACTACATATCGATCATATAATAGCATTAGCTAACGGTGGAACTAATGATATTANAAATCTTCAATTACTTTGTGTAGAATGCCATGAAAGAAAAACCAAAGATGAGTTAAAACATGGTTATGTAAACGTTGATCCCATTACCTCCTCATTTTGTGGTCATGTTTGGGAAATATTCCGTTCGGACAATATGATGAAATGGGCTTTTACCCAAGAATGGACTAAAATTTATAATAGTAAAGGCGACGATGTAAGTAAAGCAGCCTCTAAATACGCTTATGATATTAAGAGAGAAAGAAAGAATAACATGTATTATAGTAAATACGAATGGCCCGTTTTTACAGTTATGGATAAAGTAGAAAAGTTTGAGGGTGATGTTAATAAACCCCTTGGCTGTGGCTATTATTACGTAGTTAATAATAATTTCTTCCCTTTGCGTGGTAATGGTTGGTATAGTGAGCCAATGATAGATTATTGCTTAGGAAAGGGTATAATTTCTTTGTCCGACATAAAATACGTATTACGCCCATCGATTAAATTACCTTGTTCTCATTTTAGATCATTTATTGATTTTATTTATAGTAAATTTCCTACTGAATGTAAAACTCTAGTTAACGCTTTTATTGGTACCTTATTTAGAATGAAATCGATCAACGTTTCGGGTGTATTTACTAAAAGCTATGATGAAGCATGCGCATATTATTTTAAAAATAACGGTCAAAATGTTATTAAAGCTCATGATTTATATACAGTATTTTTTCGTGAAACTGTGGAATATCAAGAGACTGAAGCCCCGATTTACTTACAAATAATGGATATGGAGGCCTTAGAACTTCATAAATTAGCTGGGATTGTGGGTCTAGATAAAGTAACTTACCTAAAAACCGACTGTGTTTATTGCACTAAAAAAGTAGATATTACCGGCTATTTTTGGGATACTGAAGGTAAAGAACCAAAATATCAAGTAGAAGAAATATCATCATTTCCTTTTAATGTATTAGGTAATTATACCCGAGAGTACGAGTGGAAATATGACGAGAAACCGTGGGAAATCATGCATGACAACGACGATTTCGACAAAATGGCTGAAGATATGATAGAGAAAGGCCAAGGTTTTAATATTGACGGCCCAGCCGGAACTGGTAAAACGTGGTTAGTTAATCGGATTAAAGAAAAACTAGATGTACGTAAAATGAAATACGTATGTTTAGCTCCTACACATTGCGCCGCGAGATTAATAAAAGGTAGCACGTTTAACTCCTTCATCGGTGGTAATGATAACAGATTAAAGAGCTTAAAAGGGCTAGATTCTTTAGATTATATTATTGTTGATGAAATAAGCATGATGAGAGAACATTTTTATAAATGCTTATTAACTATTAAAAAATTACATCCAAATGTAAAGGTAATTATGGTAGGCGATTTTAGACAGTTACCAGTCGTAAATGACAGAATTAAAGGCGATTATAGCAAAAGCTTAGCACTAAAAGAAATTTGCGATTATAATCAAGTTGCTTTAACGAAATGTCGACGTTCGGATGTAAAATTATTTACCATATCTCAAAACGTTGAAGCTATTGAAAAATCAGACTTTGGCAGCAAGAAAACTTATAAAAATATTTGTTTTACCAATGCTACCCGCCGTTTTATTAATAATGAATGTATGAACAGATTCGCAAATTTAAAAAGAAAATATATCAAGGTCGGCGGGTTAAAAATAAGCGAGGGAATGCCCATTATTTGCAAACATACTATTGACAAGTACAAATTAATCAATAATGAGTTTTTTACGGTTGAGAGTGTAGATTGTGAGAAAGTCATATTAAAACGCGATGATGGAGAGTCTATTGAAGGCAGTCATGCTTTTTTCCTTAACACATTCGAACTAGCGTTTTGTATAACTGTCCATTGTTCACAAGGCTTAAGCATTGATGAAGCTTATAGTATATGGGAATGGGAGAAGTTTAGTAAGAAAATGAAATATACGGCAATTACTAGAGCAAGAAGATATAATGACATAAATTTAATCTAAGTATATTATAATGGAGATTGAGAAAGAGATTTTAAAAGAATATAAAAAATATGGGTACCCATCAGTAAAAAAACTATATGGAATATTAGAGGGTAAGTATAAAATGGATGACATTAAAAAAGTTATTGAGAATCAACCAGTTTATCAATTATATTATAATAAGAAAAAAGAAGGTGGGCACATTATAGCCTCACATGTAGGGGAGGAATGGTTCGCTGATTTGTGTTTTATGGATAAATTCGGGGGTGTGAATAAAGGTTATAATTATATTTTATTAGTTATTGATGCTTATTCTAGATATGCTTTTGGTGTTCCTTTGAAAAGTAAAAATATAGGAGAAGCGGTCGATGCATTTAAAGAAATTTTGAAGAAGGGAGGGAAACCGGAGGTTTTATGTAGTGATCAAGGCTCAGAATTTATTGGTAAAGCATTTATAAACATGTTAAAAGAAGAAGGTATTATTCCTCAAATTGTGGAGAAGGGCGATCATCACGCTTTAGGAATTATTGATAGGTTGACTAGGACTATAAAGAATATAATTTATAAGAACTTTATAGTTAATGATAATAATATATGGATTGATAAGATTGAAGAGATTATAGAGAGATATAATAATACACCTAATGAAGGAATATTAGGCTTTAAGCCTATTGATGTTTATGAGGGGAAGGAAGGAGTACAAGCTGTATTAAATACGTATAATTTTGAGAGAGGGAGTGGGAGTAAAGAGAATAAATTTAAAGAAGGGGAAGAAGTGAGAGTTAAACTTCCGGATGATAAATTTAAGAGGGGTTTTCATCCTAAATGGTCGTCCGAGGTAGCAAAAATAGAAAAAGTTGAGGGGCGAAAAGTGTACATCAACGGTAAAAAATATAAGGTTGTTAATGTTATTAAAGGTTCGGGAAATGTTGGCGCCGAACTGAAGCGGGGGCTTAAAGAAGCGCAAGTTAAAAGGCGTTTGAATAAAGAGGGCATAGCTGGAGATTTTGAGTTTGAGTATCCAAAAGATTATATTGGATTAAAGGTGAGGGGGATACCACGAAAAGAGGGAGCGCCGCAAAATGGGGTCATTATTAGTTATAATGCGCCCTATTATAAGGTGGCTTGGGACGATGGCAAGGGGTGGGACGAGATAAGCAAAAGACAGGTCGAAATGTACCATGAGAAATATAAATTTTGGCAAGAAAAAAAATAATTTTTTTTTGGTGGGTCCCTCATTCGTATTCGCAGTCTAATTTCGAATCTGTCCGTTAATCTGTCCGTCGTCAGTCCGTTTACAGTCCGTTTACAGTCCGTTTACAGTCCGTCGACATGATAGCGCCTAATCAGAACTCCGAATATCTTCAGAGGCCCAAAAAACTATTATTTCGTTGTCGGATGGGGTCAAATGTGGGGTGCATTCGATTCGTCTCGTCGAGAGCTTTCCGATGGTGGTCTCAGTTTTTTTTTCCGCATATCATACTGAGAATTTAAGCGGTCTATATACTGTCGGAAACGCTTGTTTTGCATTCCAAGATGGAGCACGATAGCTCTAATGGTCCAGCGACCCCGCCGAGACTAAATGCATTCCGTAATTGCGCGGGCCCATGTGTTCCGTCACTATGGGATTCACGTCGGATTGCATGCCCGAATTGCAAAAAAATATTTGTGATCTGGGACGAATTAGTCGAGATGTGTACTTCGAAGACGTCTAAATAGACGGTTCGAAACTCACAGCCGACGAGGTGACGTTGATAGACCGCCCAAAAAACCGCCCTCCTCAAAATTGCGGTTTTGCTATCATTTAATTATTTACCGGCGACTTTATGAGCGTTTTATGAACGTTTCAAAAGTGTTGGTTTGCATCTTCGGATGGAGAAAGGTAGCCAAGTGGTAAAGCGTGCGGGTCCAAAGGTAAAAAATGCTAAGAGATCAACTTGTCTCGAATCTCGTCAATGTCTGAATAGCATTGAAGGGGTTCGTTGCAGTGAGGAATCTCGAAGTGCGTTCTGCCGGAATCGTCGATGCCGCCGAGAGTGGTATTATCTAAATGATAATATTGCTAAGGCAGTCGCACAGGCGAACAAGGACCCAAAATGCACGGAGAAAACCTGGGACCATATGTATGAGCTAGTCAAAGCCTCTCAACAGAAGAGCGCAGAGATAGACTCAAATACGTATTTACAAGATGCTATCCTTGAGGTTGAGAAACTCGCTAATATAGCCGGTGACGGAAATATTATTGAGAAACTCGATAATGCCATGGGGAAGCTCTAAGTCCTAGGGCTCAGCGATTTGGTAGCTGACCTCTGAACCAAAACCAACCCAAAGATTAAGGAACACCAATAAAAAAGATGGACGTTGTGGACGCCTAAGAAGCCAATCAAAGAGTCTCACCGCGGCATAAAACCCAATAAACCATTGGGTCATGCGACCGCCTTCATAAGGTCGTGTGTCTCCATCCGGGATCCCCAAGTGGGGGCTTTTGCTTTTTTCGTCATGATTTGGCTGTAATTTCTCCTCATCCTCTCACCGGGGCGCTGCTCTCCCCGATCTCTTAGAAAATATTTTACTTATTTTCTAATTTCGTTTTTTGGGGGGATATTTTTTTGGAACTACTGT
>TBL_comb47_HYPODRAFT_10003336_pt1 | contig 19079 bp, 12 predicted proteins | sample TroBogypolimnion_40_FD_10682 | JGI IMG/M metagenome (IMG submission 10682) | reverse complement strand
CCAATTCTCCGCGTATATGGGAGGCAACATATTGCCCGCGAATAACCTGGTTGGCCACGTCTTCATACTTTATCGGTTTTAGCGACTGGAGAACTTTCATGGTTTCATTCCGGATGGCATCTGCGTCCATTGAAGATGGTGGCTCCATGGCTGTGAGACCGACAACCTGTAACAGGTGGTTCTGAAGCATATCACGGATGGCACCAGATCCGTCGTAATATCCCCCGCGCCCTTCAACTCCAATGTTCTCTGCAGAGGTGATCTCCACATGATCCACATAATTCCGGTTCCAGAGCGGTTCAAATATACCGTTTGAGAACCGCATAACCAACAGATTTTGAACCGTCTCCTTTCCCAGATAGTGGTCAATACGGTAAATCTGGTTTTCAAGAAATGCGTCATGTAATTGACTGTTGAGTGTTAAGCTTGATTCCAGATCGTATCCGAATGGCTTTTCGATGATCAGCCTTTTAAAACCGTCTGATTCATTACTAAAGCCAACACTGGAAAGATTCCCGGCAATTACGCTAAACAGACTGGGGGGTGTGGACAAATAAAACAGATAATTTGCGTCAGTACCTTCGCGCTGGTTAATCTCATCCAAAGCACTCCTCAGACGGGAATATTCTTCTTCCAGAGTCATATCCATCTGAAAATAGGACAAATGCGACCTGAATTCTTCTATCTGCTGATCGTTTAGGTGAATATTTTCTGAAAATTTCCTGATCCCGTCGGTCATCTTTTCACGAAATTCTTCATCCGGAATAGTGGTGCGGCTGACACCCATGACCTGAAATTTATCCGGAAGCAGCTTCTGATTGTACAAAGCGTAAAGGGCTGGTATTAACTTACGGTAGGTCAGGTCACCTGAAGCACCAAAAATGACCATTATCTGATTCTTTGGCTTTTGCATTATTATTATTATTATTATTTTAAATCTGTTCTTCTTTCAAAGGCTATTTGTGCAGGCGTCCAGGTACGAATATACTATATTTTGTATCCTTTTACCAGTACAAAGATGCACCGAATCATCTGGTTTTGGTGTCATTTATTGGAAGAAAGATAGCAGAATTGAGAAACGTTTATGAGGCCATGAATGTTTATCCCCAAATGTACCATAACTTTTCCGAAATCTGTTACCACCTGCCCTTCAATCCGACGCAACTTTGCAGTGTCAAAACATTACAAATAATATAAAATTTACAAAGATGAAAATGTACACACTCAAATTCAACGCAATTGCATTGGTTCTTGTAATTGCAGCTACTGTAACTCTGACCAACGTTTCTGCACAAACGGGGCATTCCAAAGCGATGCAGACAAAGATTGACTCAATGACAATCGTATTAAAAAGGTATGCAGATGGTGAGGCAACCCTGAAAAAAAACCTGGTTACTTTCGATACTCTTGACTTTACCGTGTTCACCAATCAGGAATGGGTCCGGTTACATGAAAGTCATTCAAAAGATATCAGGGTAAACTGGCCTGACGGTCATTTCACCACCGGTATCGATAAACACATTGCAGATCTGAGCGCCATGTTCGTTTATGCGCCCGATACCCGAATTAAGCAACATCCAATCCGTTTCGGTAACAACACCGGCGAATGGACATGTGTTACGGGTGTAATGGAAGGGACGTTTACCAAGCCTATGCCTATCGGTAACGGACAATTTATCCAACCTACCGGAAAATCTTTTAAACTGCCGATGTGTACCATCGGGCATTGGAAGAACGGTATTATGTTTGAAGAATCGCTTTTCTGGGATAATCAGACTTATATGACCCAATTGGGATTAGGTAAGTAAATCAATTCTCCCCAAATAATATCAGGGTTCGGTCTAAAGCTGAACCCTTTATTTTTCAGAAGAATTTTAGCTCCTATTTTTACTTATCAGCATAATACCTAATGCCAGGAATGACCACAATAACATTTGCCACAAAACCAAACTCCAGCCCCCATATTTCCAGCATTGTAGTCCGACATATGTTCCCACTGCCCCGCCAATAAAGTAGGAAGTCATATAAATTGTATTGATACGACTATGTGAGTTTTGGTCCAGTGTATAAATCATCGTGACATTGGTTACCTGCATGCCTTGAACTCCCACATCAAGCAGGATAACAGCGATTATTAAAATAATCACAGAATCCGGTAAAAGTTTCATGAGAATCAAACTGAAAATAATCATTCCAACAGCCAGGAGCAATGACCGCTTTGTATTCCCCTGATCAGCCATTTTGCCGATATAAGGAGCCATTAATGCTCCTGCAATTGCGACTAATCCGAACAGACCAATGGTGTCGGAATGGTAATTAAAAGGGGGATTGCTCAGATGAAAGGTCAGGGTGGTCCAGAATGAACAAAATACCCCAAAAAGAAGCGCTCCGATAAGTGAAGCTTTCCTGAGGAGTGAAAATCGTTTAATTTGGAGTAATACTGATCGCAATAATTGAAAATAATGCCCTTTGAATTCATTGCTTACATTTGGGAGGTTGGCTTTTAGCATCAGAGTAACCCCAAAAATGAGAATGGCTGAAAAACCGTATACATAGCGCCAGTTTAACCATTCAGCCACAAATCCGCTAAATACCCTGGCGGCCAGAATTCCAATCAGAATCCCGGTAAAGATTGTGCCGACCGTTTTACCCCGGTTCACCGAATCCAGACTGGCAGCCATTGGCAAAATAACCTGTACCGAGACTGAGAGCAGACCAATGAAAAGACTTAATACCCAAACCTGATGGATATTTGTGGCTACTGTCATAAATAAAAGCATGATAACCAAGATCGACAGCAGGGCAAGAATTAAATTTTTCTTGTTTATTTTGTCTCCAAGCGGACTGATGAAAAAGAGCCCCTACCCGTAACCAATTTGGGACAGCAACGAAATGATACCCGCCTTATTCTCAGGAACATTAAATGTGGATGCAATATTCTTAAGGATCGGTTGATTATAATAAATATTTGCGACTGAGGCCCCTGCGGCAATTGCCATAAGTATTACCTGGAATTTCGACAGTGTTTTAAGTTCCTGCATGTTTTTCTGAATCACCGCATTTAAAGCCTCTATGCGGAATTAAATACAAAATAATTTATAACGGAATACCTTGCAAAAATCGTCAACATTTCGTTAATACAGACTATCCTTTTATTACAACCATTAATTCAACTTATCTTTAAAGCTTTATATTCTTATAATCAGTTAGATAAATAGAGAAGTTGACAGGAAGAAATATGGATTTTCCTTTGAGGAGCAAGCTGAAAATGGGATGCACACTAAATCTCAGAAACCTGTTTGAACAATAACACAAAAATTAAATTAACATTTTGCACATTTTTCCCGGCTCGCAAGTAACTATTTTGTATGTTTACATAACCTTAGAAAGTATCCATTCGGATCTTAAAGGGCAGCTTAAATTTTTAATAAAGTGTTTCTCACAACTCACCAAAACTAATAAAGGAGGTATTCACTATGGATAGTGTTGATACAGTATCAACAGATGTACTGATAATTGGCGGTGGACCATCTGGCTTAGCCACTGCGATTCATTTGGCGGATAGGTTAAAACAAAAAGGGCTGAACGATCGGATTTTACTGATTGATAAAGGTAGTTCCATCGGAAGTCACATACTTTCGGGAGCGGTTATAAAACCTGAAGTTTTTAAAGAATTGCTGCCTGATGTGGAATTCTCCGAAATTCCTTTCAATGCCAGGGTAATTAAAGACAGCATGGTTTTATTGGGGGAACATAGTCATCTAAAACTTCCCTTTCATGTTCCTTATATGAATAACAAGGGTTATTATACCGCCTCATTGGGTCAGTTGTGTAAGTATTTAGCCGTAAAGGCCCAGGAAAAAGGGGTTGAAATATATACCGGTTTTGCGGTAGATGAGATCCTTTATAAAGACGGAAAGGTAACTGGTGCAAAAACCAAGGATACCGGCTTGGATCATCACGGAAATCAGTTGGAGAATTTTCAGCCAGGCACAAGGATTGAGGCTAAGGTTACTGTTTTTGCGGAAGGGCCAAGGGGTCCTCTGACCAAAATGCTGATTACTAAGTTTAACCTCACCGAAGGATGCAACGAGCAGGTTTACTCCTTGGGTTGTAAGGAATTATGGTCTGTACCCCAGGGTAATATTGAACCGGGTCAGATTTACCATACCCTTGGTTATCCTTTACAGAATGATGAATTTGGCGGTGGGTTTATTTACGGGTTGAACGACAATAAGGTTGCCATTGGCATTGTTGTCGGACTTGACTATAAGGATCCATCGTTCGATGTACATGATGCCATGCAGGTTTGGAAAACAACATCATTTGTTTCTAAAATTTTAAAAGGGGGAAAATTGGTTGAGTATGGCGCCAAGACACTTCCCGAAGGTGGTTATTATGCTATTCCTAAATTATATGTTGACAATGCGCTGATTGTTGGCGATGGTGCCGGTCTGGTCGCAATGCCTACCCTGAAGGGGATACATTTATCGGTTAAATCGGGAATGCTGGCGGCACAAACTATTTCCGATGCCTTATTTAACAGGGATACTTCCGGAAATAGCCTTAAGCATTATGAAACCCGGGTAAAAAGCGGTTTCATTCATAAAGAAATGTACAAAGTCCGTAATTTCAGGCAGGGCTTTGAAAAGGGATTATTCGCCGGCGGATTTAATTTTGGGACCCAGCTAATCACAGGTGGTGCAGGTTTCTTCGGAAGGCTTAAATCACGTCCGGATTACCAGACCACCTCCAAAGTGAAAGATCTCAGGAAAAAACCATTTAAGGAACGGTTTAAGGGGAAACTGGAATTTGATAAAGTGTTGACCTTTGATAAGGTGACTGATGTTTATTTTTCCGGAGTCTACCATGATGAACAGCAGGTTGTACATGTCCGGATTAATGACTCCGAAAAGTTCAAAGCGGTTAATATTGATCAATACGGTGCGCCCGAGCAATTTTATTGTTCCTCTGAGGTATATGAACTCCACACGAATAAAGCAGGTGAGAAAGAGATCAGAATTCATGCTGAAAATTGTATGCATTGCAGGACTTGTGACATCAAATCCCCAGGACTTGGTATTACCTGGGCCGTACCAAACGGTGGCAATGGACCGGATTTTCAAAACATGTAACAATTTAAAGATTAGGTAATAATGGCATTAACGATAATAAGTTTAATAAAGCAGGTTCCGGTCCCCAGCGAAATGAGAATGGGTGAGGATGGGTTGATGGACCGCACAAAAGCAAAATCAATCATTAATATAGATTGTCAATTCGGAATCGAAGCCGGATTGCAACTCAGGAAACAACATCCTGATGCCCGGCTGATCGTTTGCTCAATGGGACCGGGTTCGTTTGAGACCTCCTTAAGAACGGCAATCTCGATGGGTTATGACGAAGCTTACCTTTTGTCGGACCGGAAACTTGGAGGGAGCGATACCTATGCTACTGGTCTGGCTATCTCGACCATGCTTAAGCACCTGGGCTTTACCAAAGATTCAAAGGATCCTTTCATTATTTTAGCCGGCCGTCAAACCAGTGACGGCGATACGGCCCACGTACCGTCACAGGTTGCCGAAAATATGGGAATTCCCCAGGCCACCTTTGTTGAAAGCGTTAAATCGGAAGGGACTGGCAGCGTAATCGCAAAGAGGATTATCGAAGGGGGATACCAAATGATGAAATTACCGATGCCTTGCGTTATTTCATTAACCCCAACGGGAATACCTCCCCGTAAACCCTCATTGAGTGGAGCAATAAAAGCCCGAAATTTGAAGATTACCACTTTTGGAGTTGACGATATTGGCTTAGGAACCGAAAAGATCGGGATCAGTGGTTCCCCGACCATTGTGGCAAAAGTGGTGAATATGGTTAGTGAAAGGGCCCCAATAACTATGTCGGAAGGACATAATGAAGTTTCATTGGTCGATAGTTTAATCGCGAACCTCAAAAAAGGGGGGAATATTTTAGAGAAGAAGGAGACAACCGCTAAAAAAGAGAGCGAACGTCCTGACTTTCCCGAAAAGGACTTTAGAAACGGAGCAAGTGGGATTATTACCTGGGCTGAAATAACCAATGGGAATATCGCACGGCCATCTCTCGAATTGCTGACTCCCGCAAGAAACCTGGCGACTCAGCTAGGTAATGGTACCAGGGTTATGACTCTGATGATCGGGAAAAATATCGCGTCATTAGCCCAGACACTGATTGAGCACGGTTCGGATGAGGTTATTTGTGTCGAAAATGACCGGCTGGAAGAGTACCTGGTTCTTCCATTCGCATCGATCTTTGCCCAGGTCATAAAGGAGAGAAATCCGGAAATTGCCCTTTTTGCGGCGACCACCTCTGGGAGAGAATTGGCTCCAAGAATAGGTATGAGAACCAGCAGCGGAGTTACAGCCGACTGTACCGGGCTGGAAATCGGCGAGTATGTTGACAGGAAGAATAAGGTTATTGTTACCCCAATTCTTGAATCACGCCGGCCAACCTACGGAGAGAGTAAACTTGCCACGATTCTTGGATTTGTTTGTCCTCAGGTTTCAACTGCAAGAGCCGGTACCTTCGAAGTTCCCAAACGGGTTGAGGGAAGGGAAGGTATCATTTCAGGGTTTAAACCTGTATTGGATGAAAAAGATTTTGTAGTTGAGATTGTGAAAACGGTGAGGGGTGGCGGAGGATTGCAAAATCTTTTTGAAGCCGACATTATTGTTTCAGGAGGGAGAGGCACCACCAACGATAGTTTGGGATTGATCAAAACATTGGCCGAAGCGCTGAAAGACAAGGGCGTTAATGCCGAATGGGCATGCAGCCGCCCTGTCGTTGATGAAGGGGTCACAGAATATGCAAGACAGGTAGGACAGACCGGGAAAACGGTTCGTCCAAAGGTGTACATTGCCGTTGGTATCTCCGGTGCAATCCAGCACATTGCGGGAATGAAAGAATCAGGAAAGGTGATTGCCATAAACCATAATCCAAAGGCAAGTATCTTCAATAACGCCGATTTTGGGATTGTTGGTGATTATCAGGATATTCTGCCGGAACTGATAGAACGGGTCAAAGCAGGATTCACATTCGGAATCGAACCAAAAAAGAAAATTTAAATTATATTTGTCTTGATTTAGAACTCATTGCTGTGATGGATTTGATGATCATCGGGGAGGACGAAAACCGTTAACAGAGTAGTCGATTTTAATACCTGAAATAATGCATTTATTACCTATCTCATTACTTGCAATCCTTGCCGGTACACTGTTGCTGGCAAAAACCCGGAAAGAAGAGCTTGGCAAAATCTTTGCCTTTGTTTCCTGGTTCTTTATTGTTGTGGGTTTCATCCTTTTTATCGGAGTCATCTGCATCGAAACAAATGGTCATAAGTCAGGTCATCCTTGTTGTAAACAGGAGATGATGATGAAAGGTTGTGGTCATGGAGCACATGACGGTATGTGTTGTGCACCCCCCGCCGGAATGTGCAAGGGTGCCGTTATAAAAAAGGATAATTGCATGAAAAGTGACAGTATTATGAAAACCTGTCCCAGGCATGCAGCAGGCGATAATTCTAAAATGCCTGTCGCAAAATAATAGCTTTCCGGCAAAACAAAGAACTTAACACCGAAAATCCTGAGAAAGAACTCAGGATTTTTTCTTTGCCAAAACAGTGATTATCCCTTTCAAAATCGGTCGATTTAATCCCGGAAATTAATTTATTTCAATGTAAGCCTTTTGATTGTTGGGTTGATAAAGATTATTAATATCTTCGCTTGAATTTTGTAATTCTGTTCATTACAGAAGTTAATGGAGTGCCATAAATGTAATATTCACATAAAATTGATTATGAAGACAAAAGGGTATAAGTTTTATAATATCGTCGTAGGGTGGTTTATATTTCTTGTTGCAGCTATCGTTTACCTGAGTACAATCGAACCAACGGCCAGTTTCTGGGATTGTCCGGAATTTATAACCAATGCTTTTAGTCTCCAGGTGGGGCATCCCCCGGGTGCTCCTTTCTTCATGCTCATGGGACACATATTTACCTTGTTTGCCAGTGATACTTTGCATGTGGCAGTCATGGCCAATATCATGTCAGCCCTTGCAAGTGCATTCACTGTCCTTTTTCTCTTCTGGACAATCACCCACATGGCCCGTAAAATAATGGGAGATAAGGATTCAGACCCTTCATTGCCACAAATGATCGCCATATTGGGTGCCGGGGCCGTTGGTGCGCTGACTTATACGTTCTCCGATACAGCCTGGTTTTCAGCCGTTGAGGGTGTGGTTTTCGGAACTTCATCCGTATTTACTGCTTTTGTGTTTTGGTGCATCCTGAAATGGGAAAATGAATCGGATGAGAAATATGCAAATCGTTGGATTATTTTAATCTGCTATGTGATAGGGCTCTCAATCGGTGTTCACCTGCTTAACCTATTAGCTATTCCTGCTGTTGTTCTGGTTTATTATTTCAAAAAATATCCGGCCACGCCGATGGGCATAGCAATTGCATTGGTTCTTTCAATGGCCCTTGTAGGCTTTGTGTTTTTCGGATTTATTCCCGGGGTGGTTATCCTTGCCCAATGGTTTGAACTCCTTTTTGTGAACGGAATTGGTGCTCCTTACAATACCGGCACGATTATTTACATGCTGATGCTGATCGGTTTGATAGTTTGGGGGGTAAGATATACCATCCAAAAGAAGAAGGCCCTTGCCAATACAATAATTCTCGGTTTTACTGTTATGCTGATTGGTTACTCCTCTTATGCCGTAATTCTTATCCGTTCAGTGGCTAATCCGCCTATGAACCAAAATAGTCCGAACAATCCATTTGCTTTATTAACCTACCTGAATAGGGAACAATATGGTGCTAAACCAATTATTTACGGCCAGTATTACAATGCACCTCTCAATACGGAGAATCCTTACACAAAAGGAAGTGCAAATTATGTTGAACGTAATGGCAGATATGAGATCGCCGATTATAAGCAATCTGCTAATTACGACAGCAGGTTTATGACTTTTTTCCCACGGATGTTCAGTTCATCGCCTGACCATGTCAAGGAGTATCAAACCTGGGCAAATATAAAAGGGACCCCTATTCAGGTAACAACCAGGGAAGGGGAGTCCCAACGGATTATGAAACCTACCTTCATGGAGAATCTCAACTTTTTCTTCTCCTACCAGATCACCTGGATGTACTGGCGCTATTTCATGTGGAATTTTTCCGGACGTCAGAATGATAACCAGGGATATGGCGATATCTTAAACGGGAACTGGATCACCGGATTTAATTTCCTTGATTCTATCCGGTTGGGAGATCAAAACCACCTTCCAAAGGCACTGGCCGAAAATAAAGGGAAGAATAAGTATTATATGCTCCCTTTAATTCTGGGATTACTTGGTTTGTTTTTTCAGTTCAATTCCGGACAAAAGGGGAAACAGGATTTCTGGGTATTGGTGTCGCTGTTCGTGATGACTGGTATGGCCATAATTATCTACCTGAATCAGGAGCCGCTTCAACCCCGGGAACGGGATTATGCCTATGTCGGTTCCTTTTATGCCTTTGCTATTTGGATTGGGCTCGGAGTCCTTTCGTTGTACCAGCTTTTAATGAAGGTGTCGCCTGCCAAAACAAGCGCAATTGTGGCGACTGCCCTTTCCCTTATTGCTGTTCCATGCCTGATGGCAAATCAAAACTGGGATGACCACGATCGTTCAGGACGCTTTACTGCCCGTGATTTTGGACGTGACTATCTCGAGTCGTGTGCCCCGAATGCGATCATCTTTACCAACGGAGACAACGATACCTTCCCGTTATGGTATGCCCAGATGGTTGAAGGGGTCAGGAGGGATGTGAGGGTGTGTAATCTGAGTTATTTTCAGACAGACTGGTATGTTGATCAGATGAAGCGCAAAGCATATGAATCAGATCCGCTACCCATCAAATTTGAGCACAACCAGTATGTCCAGGGAACGCGCGATGTTATTTATGTGCTGGATCAGATTAAACGGCCGGTGAATCTTAAAGAGGCTATGGACTTTGTCCGTTCCGATGAACCGGGGACAAAGCTTGAGCAGGCTGAGAATGCCTCCTTTATCCCCTCCAGACAATTGTTTTATCCGGTTGACAAAGCTGCAGTTCTTGCCAATAATGTAATCGATCCGAAAGATGCCGATAAGATTGTTCCTCAAATGGAGATTAAGCTGACCGGGAATTATGTGACTAAGGATGAGCTCATGATTCTGGATATGATTGCCAACAACAACTGGAAACGTCCGATCTATTTTGCCATTACAGTCGGACGTGAGAAATACCTGAATTTGCAGGATTATTTTCAGGTAGAGGGATTTGCCTACCGCCTTGTCCCTATTAAGACCCCTTCTACAAGCGGACAGGTTGGAGGTATACGTACCGATATGATGTACAATAACATCATCAACAAGTTCAAATGGGGTAACATGAATGATCCAAAGGTTTACCTGGATGAGAACAATGTTCGCATGTGCATGAACGTCAGGAACAGTTTCGTCAGACTGGCCAATGGATTGCTGGACCAGGGAAAGCGTGATTCAGCGATAGCAGTCCTTGATCGTTGCAATGAACTGGTACCAAATTCCAAGGTGACTTATAACTATTTTAACCTGTTGATGGTTGAATCGTATTACAGGGCCGCACACAACCTGATAAAAAATAGCGCCACCGACAGTTTAACTCTCCTTGGAGCGAATATTTATCCGGCGGCTACCTTAAAGGGGAACGAGGTGGCAAAAGTCATGGCCCGAAATTGCGAGGAGGAGTTGAAATATTATTTCACGCTGGCGCCAGCTTTCCGGGCTTCTGTTCAGGAAGAGCTGCAACGGTCGTTTTATATTATGCGGGAGTTGAGCAACCTTTCGGAACACTATGGTGAAAAGGCTTTAAGTGAAGATATTTCCAAAAGACTGAATAATTTACTCTCTGTTTACCAGCCTGATATGGGGGTCCAGGGATTAAAAAAATAAATTATTTGTATAATCTAAATAGAATTATATACTTTTGACCCTTATTATCAAAAATTGGGTTGATAGAAAATACAGGGAATGAGATTTAAACTTCAGGTTCACCTTCCGCAGTATATTACCAAATGGTTTCCACTAGCCATTTGGCGGATGCCCGAAAATTCAAAAACGGTGTATCTTACGTTTGATGATGGTCCAATTCCGGAGGTTACCCCTTGGGTTTTAGAGCTGTTACGTAAGAATAAAATTGAGGCGACTTTCTTTGCAGTAGGGGAGAATGTCTTCAGATATCCTGAAATTTTTGAGCAGATCATTGATGAAGGGCACGCTGTCGGAAATCACACCTATCACCATTTACAGGGACTTAAATCTGATAACCTTACCTATTATAAGGATATTGTACAGGCTGATAAGCTCATTGGGTCGAATCTTTTCCGTCCGCCTCACGGATGGTTAAAAAGGGCCCAATACCGTTACCTCTCCGGCAGGTATAAGATAGTGATGTGGGATGTAATCTCGTGTGATTATAATCAGAATATTACGAAAGAGGAGGTTCTGCAGAATGTTTTGGATTTTGCCAGAGCAGGCAGCATAATAACCTTTCATGATTCAAAAAAAGCAGCAAGTCACCTGTATTGGGTGCTCCCACGTGCAATTAAGGCATTAAAGGCAGAAGGGTATGAATTCAGTAAAATCGAATTTCCAAAAGTTCGTCGTCTTTACTATTCCCCAGCCATTCAACGAATTCGTCGTTTCCGAAACAATCTCCGTCAGTTGAGCCATTGGGCATAGAACGATGAATTTCCAAAGAAATTGAAAAGAAAGGATCTCCTTTCTTTTTTTATTGATAAAACTTATGAAAAAAAACGCCGCCTTTCTCTTCCTGTTCCTGTTTAGTCTGAGCCTGTTTGCACAAAAATCTTTACACACCCTTCAACAGGAATTTGCCGACTTAAGATTCGGAATGTTCATCCATTTCAATATTCCAACCTTTTCATCTGACGACTGGCCGGACCCGAATACACCGGTTTCGGCCTTCAATCCCACCATGTTGGATTGTAATCAGTGGGCAGCTGCGGCACAATCGGCAAATATGAGTTATGGTTGCCTGACAACCAAGCATCATAGTGGTTTTTGCCTGTGGAATACTAAATCGACCGATTACAATGTTATGAACAGTCCACTAAAACGGGATATTGTGAAGGAATATGTCGATGCCTTTCGGGCTAAAGGATTGAAGGTTATGCTCTACTATTCGATTCTGGACACCCATCACTACCTTAGGCCAGGTCATATTACCCAAAAACATGTGGAAATGGTGAAAGAACAGATCCGGGAGTTGTTCACCAATTATGGAGAGATTACCGCCCTGTTCATCGATGGGTGGGAATCCCCCTGGGCACGCATAACCTATGATGAGATCCCGTTTGAAGATATTTATCTTCTGATCAAATCACTTCAGCCGAATTGCCTGGTTATGGATTTGAATGCAGCAAAGTATCCTGCATCAGCCTTATTCTACAGTGATATCAAATCGTACGAACAAAATGCCGGAGAAAAAATGGATCAGGAAAATAATCTGTTACCATCTATGTCGTGCCTTCCTGTTAACAGCCAATGGTTCTGGAAGAAAGATTTTCCAACCAGCCCTGTTAAGGATGCAGGATATATCGTAAATAGTAATATTATTCCCTTAAACAAGGCATTTTGTAACTTCATTTTTAATGTGGCGCCAAATCGACAGGGATTGATCGACGATAATGCACTTGCCCTTTTGAAAGAGATAGGTGCCTTATGGAAAAATCAGGGCCCGGTTGCTCCGCTTGCCGGATGCGAGGCTCCGGTCATTTCAACCAATATAGCCAAACATAAGGCTGCTGATTCATCCTGGAGCTGGGATATGCAGATTTCCGACCTGGCTAATGACGATGATTTTAAAACCTACTGGGAATCTAATATGCATGTTAAGAATCCCTGGTATGAAGTGGATCTGAGCGTTGAAAAACCTTTTAACATGGTCACTGTTACTGAAGCAAAGAAAGGAATTCAACAATATCGTATTCAATATTTTACCCATGAGAAATGGGAAACTGTTTTTGAAGGGACAAACCCACACACCGTGAAAATTCATCGGTTCGACCGGGTCTGGGGAAGTAAAGTCAGGATCCTTTTTGACAGCTTCACAGCAAATCCAACAATTGCGGAGCTTGGGGTTTATGATGAACGGCGATAGATACAGTCAGACAAGTATCCGGTATATGGGATAATAAATCCAATCGGGGGGATTTTTTAATTAAGGCAAACGGAACTGACAAGAGCCAGGCATGAAATTATTAGTTATGTTTAAGCCTTGGGTGGAGCTTTGGTTAACCTGCAAAATGAGTTTTTGTATAACGGCGTATATTACATTCTGGGGGCAACGGCACTCCATCTGATAAACTATCGGCGAAACGCTTGCTATACCAGGGGATTTGCAAACTTCCCTTGGCCCCAAAACCATTAAAAATATGAAGGTTATCGAATTTGGGATGTTTGCCGAGTAAAGGTTGCCGGTCCAATGTCCCGGGACGAATATTGGCTTCATGCCCGATTATAGCAGATTGCGCTAACCCCGGTGAAACCTGACTGAGTTGACTTAAAAGCTCGTTTTTTCCTTTTTCGGTAATATTAGTGTTCAGGTTTTCCCGGTCGAATGTGGCGCCAATTCTGATTTGACCGGCATTCAGTGGAATAAGCCAATTCCCGTAATTAAGAATTCTATCAGGCAATTCGGTTGTGTGTTGAAGCGTTAGAACCTCACCTTTAACCGGCTGAAAGGGGAGCCAACTAAACCAGGGATTTCGGGTGGCCAGATAACCTTCACTAAAAATTACCTGTTTTGGATTGATATTCTGCCAGTGTAAAGTTGGTTCAAACTTTAGATCATTGTAATTGATATCCACTTTCCGGTAACTATTTCGGGTGATAAAAAACGATTTAAGGCAATCCAAAAGAGGCCGGGTCATTACATAGCCGGTTTGTTTCTGTTCCAGGAAACCAAATGGTGTTTTAATATAGGTGATTGAATGTTTTTGGATGTCCCCGATATAGGGGAGGTATGCAGGATTATTCATTCTTCTTTCCGCCCCGGCCAATTCTTTTTCGTTTTTGATAATCCGGAACATCGGTTTCTCGATAAAAAAGTCACGGCGAAAAAAAACTTCCAGTTGAGTATAGAGCTCTCTTGCACTGGAAAGCAGTATCCCGACATTTTCCGATTTTACGAAGCGCATACCGGATACAGGATTGATCAGTCCTGCTGCAATCTGCGATGCATTTTCCTGCCCGTTATCAACGATGATGACAGAATACCCGCGCTGCATCAGTTCCCAGGCCAGCAGGCTGCCAGCCAAACCCTGTCCGATGATGAGGAAGTCGGTCATAATTTGTCAAAGATAAAACACGAATGATTAATCAAACTCTGAGGAATATTTTCTTTTGATACAGGTAGTAAAGAAGCAACCATTCGAGCACTATAGCGCCCAGGATTACTATCCAGGCTCCTAACGGGGCAACAAGCCAGCCTGTAAAAAAATCGGAGATCCCCTCGAAATCAATAATCCGGTAGGCAAGGTAAATGGTGATCGAATTCATGCCAATTACTTTAAAGAACAGAATTACATAGGAGAATATCCCCTTTGTCCAACCTTTAATATCAATTATAAAATAAAACAGGGATAATAATAGTGAACTGATTCCGGCTGTAAGAAGATTAAATGGCACGGTCCATGCCGATTTTATTATTGGATAAACCGGCGAAAGCACCAGGGCAATGATTCCCAAAGCTGTTCCTGCAATAGCCAGCGTTGCTGCTTTCTTACGTGGGGCAGACTCTCCGTCATGCAAAACTGATCCTGCCAGGGAACCCATCAAAGTAACTGTTATTGCTGAAACAATACACAATAAACCCTCAGGATCAAATGTACCACCGAATAATCTGCCGGGCAGGAACATCCGGTCAATCCATGCATTGATCCCCCACTCCCTATCCAAAAGCCCGGCTCCGTGACCCGGAACAGGGACAGCCAGCTGAAGTATAGCTATTGCGGACAAAATGCCAATCAGCCACACAACACGTGTTTTTAATGATTTTGTATACAGAACAATGGTAGCCGCAAAGAGATAACCAAGGCCAATCTGCCCAAGCACACTGGTAACCCGAAGGTGGGGAGATCCGTTCTTTAAAACTCCGCTGTAGAATATACCAAGAATCACAAGTAATAGTCCCCGTCTGACAATCTTATTGAACAAGGTCTTCCTTTTAACCCCTTGCCCGGCTTTAGCTGAAATAGCATAAGGAATCGCGACTCCCGATATAAACATGAAAAGAGGAAAAATAAGGTCTTCAAAATGGAATCCTTCCCAATTCACATGTTCCATTTGATCGGCGACTAACTGAATCCAACCCCATTTTGTCTCTTTTGCCCAGGCTTCAATCAGGCTTTCTCCTCCAACAATCCATAACATGTCAAAACCGCGCAATACATCCAGTGATTGAAGTCTTTCCACTGGCTTTGGTCCGCTCTTTCGTATTTTCATCGGATCTCTTTAAGGTTTAATATAGTTTGATCAAAATTATATATTTTGAGTTAAAGTGCAAGTTTATGAGCCTTATTCTCATTTTTATACATTGGTTTAAATGGATTTAATTCTTATATCCACTTTATGCAAATCATAATCTTTTGACATAATTTGGGTAACAGATCAGCGTTTAATTCATCAGTAATTGTCGATTCTGCAGGTATGTCAGACCGGTTATTATGAATAGGCCTGAAGCTGTTTTATTGCTCCGGATAACTTGACCAGGTAGCTGAAGATTGACTTATAAATGAATTTGAATTAGCCTTTACTGGCAAATTACGGTGCATTTATTTTTAACATTTTATTACATCAGTCATAAAAATTACTATTTTAGCCCCCATAAATCAGTAACTAAATTTAGCCACTGAATAGGTCCAATTTTTTATTGCTATCGAATCAGAAATGGAAGTGGCCAAATTGAATGCCCTTATACTTTCCCTTAAAAACAGTGACAAGTCAGCCTTTGAAGAGATCTATTATGATTTTTTCGGTATGATTTACCATTTATCGCTCCAGTACCTTCATGATGAGCGGATATCCGAGGAAATTATTCAGGATACTTTTTTAAAGCTCTGGGAGATCAGAGAGACTTTAAATGAAGAGTTTAATATCCGCAATTTTCTCTATACCATCACTAAAAATAATTGTTTGAATTATCTGCGCAATCAGAAGATTGCCTTGAAACACCAGGAGAACATCAAATATCTTGAAATGCAGTTTAATTACGAGGCATTGGAGAGGTTGGGAAGTTTTATTGAATTTGAGGAGCTGCGAACCAAAATCGAAAAAGCTCTTGCTGCCCTGCCCGATAATCTCAGAGAAACTTTTCTGCTCAGCCGGTTTGAGGAAATTCCCTATAAAGAAATTGCCCGGAAACAATCGATCAGTATTAAAACTGTAGAGGCCCATATGACCAAAGCCTTAAAAATCCTTCGTCATGAATTGAAAGACTATCTTACTGTTATTTATCTGATTACCAATTTATTTTTATAGCCTGGCTCAATCAGGATCGCAGGGGATTTCTTGTGTTCCTATCTCCGATGAGTGGAAAATGAAGAATTGTAACTGGCGAGATTCAAGTAATCGGCTGACCAGTTATGTGATTAAAGATAAATATCATTTAGAATAACGGGCTCAAAAGATAGATGGATAACGATAATTGCAGATTTGACCCAGCACGAATAGTTAGTTTTCCAACCCTCCAATATATTTTTTTATTTTTTCCTTATTTCCCGTAGGGTAAGAGTTCACTTGTGTGTATACTAATTAACTCAAAAGAAAATGACAGAAGAAATTATCATAAAGATTTTAAATGGTACGGCAACAGAGACCGAAAAATCCTGTTTTTACCAGGAGCTTAAGGATGATGCTGTATTGCGCGAAAATTATTACCAGTATAAAACCCTTTATACTGCGTCTAATTATGACATTGCCAAAAATCCGGAATTAACCCATGATAGTTTTGATCGGTTATGGAAAAAAATAGATCGGACCAGTAGTTTCAGGATATTTGAGTCCTGGTACCGATATGCTGCCATTTTTATTGTTGCACTTATTTTGGGATACCTGACGAGACAATTTATTCCGCAACATGCAGTAAACCGGTCTTTTGTCCACCAGCTTGAATATACTTCTGAAAAAGGTTCCGTTTCAACGATCCATCTTGAAGATGGTTCCAATATTTGGCTTAGCTCATCGTCAAAGATCATAATTTATAAAAGTCCTTCGGGAGAAATGAGAGCCCAACTGGATGGGGAGGCATATTTTGATATGATCCCGAATCCTGAACGAAAATTGACTGTTGATCTGGGCTATTTTAAAGTCAGGGATATTGGCACAAAGTTTAATATAAGGGCCTATAGTTCTGAAAGCTCGATCTGTGCATCCCTGGTTGACGGGCAAATTGAACTTTTTGATTCAGAAGAAAAATCGATGCTGGCCATGATGCCTGTCGATTATTTACAATTTCAGAAGCAGACCAAAAGTTTGTCAGTCACCAAACGGGATCCGGCCATTGCAACCGCCTGGAAAGACGGAAAATTTGTCTTTATTGACAAAAGCCTGGCTGAGATTTGTCACGAGTTAGAGAATTGGTATAATGTGGAGATTATTATCAGGAACAAGTCGCTGGCCAATACCCGATATACAAGTGTAATAAAAAGGACTACTACCGTTAGTATGGTGCTAAAAATGCTCTCATTAACTGACAAGATTAACTATCAAATAACCGACAGAAAGGAGGCGCGGGATATCGTTACTATCGATTGAAAATTAAAGTGCACCCGTGGAGGGGTGCACCTGAATTAAGTCATCGAAACTGATTTGCGGTCAGTTTCAAAGTTAAACTAAAAAACAATTCAAAACTATGCAAAAATTTTATGATTTGCTATGCCATGCACAACGAAGATTGGAAAAAATCATCCGAATTATGAAACTTACTGCCGGACTAATTCTGTTTGCGATATTAACGGCATCTGGTGTTAACTCATATAGCCAGAATGCACGTCTCAGCCTGAATTTAAAGAATGCCACCATTGTTGATATCTTCAGAGAAATTGAACGCACCAGCGAATTTGGCTTTTTCTTTAAAAGCGAAGAGCTGAATCTTGAAAAACGACATTCCATTAACGTGTCAAATGCTTCAATAGATGATGTTCTGAAGGAAGTACTCGACGAAAATTATTCGTATAAAATCCTGGATAAGAATATTGTAGTTACAAAAGGTGATCTTGTTAATGCGATGCAGCAGCAGCAAGGTCGAAAGATTACAGGTAAAGTCACGAATCAGACGGGTGCACCAATGCCTGGCGCTTCTGTGGCAGTAAAAGGGACGACAATTGGTGTAATAACTGATATTAATGGATACTATAACTTAGTTGGAGTTCCTGAAAAGGGAACTTTGCGTTTCTCATTTGTGGGGATGAAAAGTCAGGAGATTCCTATAGAAGGGAAAAGTACAGTAAATATAGTTCTGGCTGATGAGTCTATTGGTTTAAATGAGGTGGTAACTATTGCCTTCGGGACGGTCAGGAAAAAAGACTTGACTGGTTCCATCAGTACAGTAGACTCAAAGCTGATCTCCTCGGAATCGAATTCCTCTCTTTCACAGGCACTTGAAGGTGCCGCAGCTGGTGTACAGGTCTCTTCTATCGATGGTCAGCCTGGTTTGGATATGGGTATCCGTATTCGCGGTTTGGGCACAGCAAGTCAGAATAACGCTAATGCATTGATTGTTATAGATGGTGTACCTTCCAGTCAAACCAATGTGCTCTCGATTATAAATCCCAATGACGTCGAGTCGATGACGATACTAAAAGATGGTGCTTCTACTGCACTATGGGGCTCACGGGGTGCGAACGGTGTTGTTATGGTAACGACAAAGAAAGGAAAATTGGGGAAAGTTAAAATAACCTATGATGGCCGTGTTGGTATTAATCAGGAGGGGCCTTTTGCAGATGATAAAATTAGTA
>TBL_comb47_HYPODRAFT_10003335_pt1 | contig 19080 bp, 26 predicted proteins | sample TroBogypolimnion_40_FD_10682 | JGI IMG/M metagenome (IMG submission 10682) | reverse complement strand
AATTGAGGCTCTCTTTTGCGGAACTCCTACAATCACTACCGATTGGGGTGGATTTGCCGAGAATAATCTACACGGAGTAACTGGTTACCGTTGTCGCACAATGGAACAGTTTACATGGGCATGCAAAAATATTGATCGTATTTCTCGTAAAGATTGTCGCGATTGGGCGGTCAACAATTTCAGTCTTGAACGTGTTGGTCGCATGTATGAAGAATATTTTACTACTGTTCTCAAAGTTCACGAAGCCGGTGGTTTTTACGAAGAGAATCCTGGTCGCACTGATCTGGAGTGGATGACGCGTTACTATCCTACAGGATCAATAAAGCAGCCTCCGACGGTTTCTGAGGAAGAGTCCCAGCAGCCCTATACTGTAACACTAACTCCCATGTAGATTTAAAACTTTCAATATTTTTAAGAATCCAATTAGGATTGTGTTCAATTGTTTGATGAGAAACTGTTGCAAGTTCCCAGTAGAAAATTCTATGGTCATCCTCTTGATTGAATGTTGTAAATCGCCACTGAGGTACGTTTCGAGAATCAGTAAAATGTTTATAAATAACAGTACCCGTATCTGTAACAGCAAAGAATGATTTATACTGAGCTTTGGAATCTACCCATTCAGTATAGGTTAGATCCTTAAACTTGAATTCAACAAATTCACACTTTGAAATACGTGTACACTCCATCTGAAGTTGCATCTGACACATATATGTATTAGAAACAGTTCCATCTACTACACGACTAATTGGACACTTGATCTCAATTAGACGATTATGTAGTGGATGAGTTTTATCAAAGCAACGTAGAATACCATCGGGTGATGCACCCAGGAACGGATAGTCGGGATGCGGAATACATGTTGTATCTACAATCTGTAGGCCTGGGTTCTGAAAGCAATATATATCTTTTGCTATTTGTTCAAACCGTGTTCCCCATATGAGCGAACGAGCACCACTACCTTCATATGATCGTGGTGCCAGCTTAGACATAATAATTTCGTGTTTCATTGCAGGAGTAGAATCTACACACGCTTTAAAGATTTCTGATGCAGTTAGCATTTCACCTCGTTTTTGATGCCACTCAGTTGTTCGTTGATCATTTTTGCCATATTTTACAATTAGGTCAGCAATTGGATCATCCATTTATTATATATTGCATAATAGCATATAAATCCATTTTAATGATAAGAATGAAAACTATCAATAAGATGGAAATTCAATCACAAGAGCAATGGGTTCTTTTTCGACTTGAGAAGTTTTACTCAAATGAAGAAAATTTCAATCGCGTGAAAAATATTTTGGATGGTAAATCAAACATTTCATTGCGTCTTCTTGATTGGTTTGTTACCAATTATTCTAAGAAGTATAATGTTACGTATGTAACTAAATCACAAAAGCATATAATCGTATATTTGTCATATAAGTCCCATTTGAAGGCATATAGTAAAAAAATGTTTGATCCATTCTGTCGTTGGAAGCGTATCAAGTTTCATGACATGGAAACAACTGTTGGTCAATTGAACTTTTTTGAATGGGCAATTACCGATGATGTTCTAAAGTATTTGGAAGAGCATCAAGAAGAAGTACATAAAGATATGGAAAATCGCCTACAAGATTCAAAGAAGAAGGAAGATCAGCCAAAGAAGCGACACGAACTTTCAAATTCAGCAACTAAATCAATGAAGTTACATGACACGCGTGTAACTATTTCATTTGATTAACTTTATTATTAACAAATGTTCTCAAAATTGAGACCTGACATATGCTATAAAAATCTATCTCCTGAAATTGCGAATCATGATCAGGATATTGATGCAGATGAATGGGATTATAATGGACGAATTGTTTATCGTGGACTCCGCGATCCTTTATATGATAAAGAAGGTCTGTCTGTGTATTGGTTATATGACAGCGATGTAAAACGTGTTGGTCTTTCCGAACATGAAAAAAACGACGAAGAAAAATTTGAAGCTCTTTGGTTTCAATCGAATGAGTTTTCCACTTTGCTACAAGAGGACTGGACATCCCTCGATAAGACACTTTGGTCACTATTGTCACCTGAAGCATATCAGGATTGTCTCGAAGATGATTTTAAAAATGTTATTGATCGAACACTTTCTTCAAATGTACGAATAGTAACACCTGAGTTTATTCAATTTATTCCTGATATCTACGAATGTGACCGTTGCAAAACAAGATCTATTTCAGAGATGAAAAAATGTTCAACCGTGAAAAAAACTTATTTAACTAGTTCAATCTTTTTTGTTGATTCAAATTTTGTACTTTTTGTTCCTCCTAAAGACTCATGTGTTTGGTCTAAACTGAAGCTCCAGCCGCCTTCTTACGACGTGATACAGGCTTCTCCTCAACCTGAGCCTCAGCCGGAGCCTCTTCAGCAGCCGGTGCAGACTCTTCAGCCGGAGGAGCATCATCAAGCTGTTCCGTCTCTGGAACATCAGGAGTCTCATCCTTGAACACATCCTTAGCCGTTAGCTTGCTCTGCGGATAAACGCGAGCAAACGTTAGACGCCAGGTTACTCCAAAGCTACCACCAGAGATCGTATAAACTGATCCACTGATAACTAGACTTGCGCTAACACCCTTCGTGAATACACTCGTAAGTGACTCGGGAGTTGCATAAATCGGATTTCCATTTCCATCCGCAATGTCAGACTTTACGCTGCCATCGTAGACCGGAACCTTGATTCGAAAGCTCGGAGGGTACTTGCCATTCGGAACACGCTCACCATTCACCGTATCAGTCGAAACTGATAGGATCTTAGCGAAACTCTCACGAATGCCAGCCTCTGAACGCTTCTTGCCAAACCACTTGGTGCTGTTCTCTAGTGCTTGCTGAACAACTAGCTCCTCTAGATCGAGAAGGAAATTGTAAAGAGCACCAGTGTCAGAACCATCAGTACTGCGAGCCTTTCCGTACTCGTCGCAACCCTTGAGAGGGAAGCTTAGAGTATACGAACTAGCACCAGTCTTCTCATCCACGCGAACCCATAGTCCGCCAGGAATTAGAACCTTTGCAGGTAGACGAAGCTGAAAGCTTTGACCTTCGTTCTTCATGTTAATTGAAGGACTACGATTTGCTGATTTTGCAGGTACAATCGCGAAGGTAAGCTTGCTCATGTCGATCTTGTTAGCTGATAGAATATTGCTAGCCATTTTGTCTTGTTGTACTTTTTATACTACAGTTTTGATTTAAATCCGTTTTCGATAAATGTAATAAAGATGTTACTATGCTCGGCATGCAAAAGTAAGACTTCGAATGAAAGATGTTTATACCGTGCAATGAACGGGATACTGTTTTGTAAGCGCCATAGTAAGGTAAAGAATCCAAGAATGTGGAATGAGGTAAATAATGTTAACTCTAAAGTTATATGTATTCAAAAAGTTTGGAAAGGGTATCATGTTAGACATTTGTTGAAATTAGCAGGACCAGGTGTTTTAAACCGCAATATATGTTCTAATACAGAAGAACTGTTCACACTTGATGATTCAAAAACAGTTCACCCTATGAACTATTTTGCATTTGAAGAAAACGGTAAAAATTATTGGTTTGATGTTAAAAGTATTTTACAATATTTAGATACTACAGATGAACTAACAAATCCGTATACAAGACAACCATTTGCTACAGAAGCAAAAAAGAGACTACATCAACTTCATATTTACCGATTACGTAGAAAACTTCCTATCTTACACACAGAACCTCCAATTCGGTCTGTTGATGAAATTTTAGATAATCGTTTTAGACATGTTTCTCACATTTTGCAATCAAATGATTTTTTTGGAATCAAACCAGATACGTTTATAGCAATTGGTCCTGTGAATATAAATTTTTATATTTTATCATTAATTGAAGGATTTAGCGATTGGGCATTAGAGCATGCATATAAACAAAATTCAAGTAGACACAAATATAGCTTATATGTTAGAAATCTTCCTCTTAAATTTCAAAATGTTTCCTATAAACAGTATTTGTATGTTCTTTCAAGTGTCCTTCTTTTTATTTTGAACGATTGTCGTGAACCATTTCAGCCTTGTTTTATAATTATGAGCGGACTTCATAGAATATGATTTAAACAGGTCAGGATATATGTAAGCATACCAACCGCGTTAGAAATGCCTTCCTCTTCTTCCTCAGTTAATGCAAACAAGATGGCGAAGGATACTAAGACGACCAAGCCTGCCCCGAAGACTGATGCTGCCCCTGTAGCTGCTGCTCCTGCCACGAAGGCCCCTCGCGCGAAGGCCGCCTCCAAGACGGAGGTAACGGTACCTGTTGTGACCTCTCCTGTGTCTGCCGAGTCTACTCCGGTGGTGGAGGACACGCGCACCGCCGATGCTATCCTCTCTTCTCTACAGGAGACTCTAAAGGCTATCAGCGCTGAGATGACGACGCGTATGCGTGATGCCGTGAAGTCTGCACTAGAGGCGAGCAAGGCGGTCAAGCGTGAGCTCCGTACGAAGGGCAAGCGTCACCGCAAGAACCCGGAGGACATGACGGTTGAGGAGCGCAAGACGTACGAGTCTCGCCGCGCCAACAACGCGTTCCTCAAGCTCCGCCCGATCACGGATGAGCTTGCGACGTTCATGGGCCTACCGTCCAAGAGCCAGCGTAGCCAGACGGATGTTACGAAGTTCGTTGCGACGTATGTAAAGACGCACAACTGCTTTGACCCGAACTTCAAGCGCCGCATTCTACCGGACGCCAAGCTCGGCAAGCTACTTCGCGTCAAGGATGGCCAGGAGGTTACGTACCTCAATCTCCAGAGCTTCCTCAAGGTGCACTTTGTGAAGCCGGTTGTGCCTGCATAAATTTCTAGTTTTATGTAAAGCTAGTGGTGGAGGAGAAAACTAAATTAACAAATTACAAAACAGATACCAAAAGGTTATCTATTTTGTAAAATGGATTTGTAAATTAGCTTTACAATAGATGACAAAAAATGCCGTACGGTAAGTTCAAGCCTGAGCGTACTTTTGCGGGAAGACGTCCTGATGGAAGCAAATATAGTGGCAAAATGCCAGCTGGTTATGCAGGACTGTTCAGAGCAACAGTTACATATCAAAACGGACAGCCCATTCTAAGAAGTGATGGAACTGTGCAGTATGATGTTCCAGAACACTTTTGCGACGAGGATGCCGAAAATGGGGAAAGTTATGCTTACTCATGGAGCTGTATTGACAGAATAATGTTTGAAGAGCTTGAAAAGAACTTTCCCAACACTACAGGCACACCTTACCATATTCAGTATGGATTTGGAGGTGATGACTCTTCCGGATTGATTGACTTCTTTACAGAAGTTCAACTTGAAATTCCAGAGCCAATCTACTTTGAACTGTATGGAAAGAAGTACCGAATGACTTGGGAATATATGGAGTAAAACGGATTTAATATTTTTTAACTTGACTTGTGATAACAAAATGTCTGTTCCTCAGAAGAATTCAGGGAACAAGAACAAGGGTCAGTCTGCAAGTCGCGACAATCAGGATAAGCTTATCCGAAATTATATTGATGATCTTGACAGAACCGATGGTTATGTGAAGGACGTCTACATTGGAAAGATTTCACGAATGTTTGGAAACAGTCGTGTAGAAGCCGTGTACCAAAAGAAGATCAATGACGAGATTCTTATTGGCCTTACACAGGCAACGATTCCTGGAAAGTTCCAGGGACGTAATAAGCGTCATTTCTGGATTGAAACTGGAACTCTTATTCTTGTAGCAGATACAGGTCTCGGATTTGAAGTCGTTGGACTTCTAAGCAGAGATGACATTCATGCTATTAAGAAGATTACAAAGATTCACCGAAATATTTCAGGAGATGAAGTTATTGATGATGTATTTGAGAAGCCTGAAGAAGAGCTAAACGTTGATGCTATCTAGTTCGGAATCCGATAGAATCATTTCATGTGGTAACTCTAGGTATAAAATTGTACTGAAAAATGGAGTAATACGATTATCAAGAACAGCTGCACGAATTTTTAAATTCTTTGTCAATGTTTCAATTAATCTATGAAATATGTCATCTTTTTTTATCGTATCTTTTACTTTCACTTTACAAACTTTACCGTCCCAACCGCATAAATTTCCTTTACATGATGATTTTGAAAACTGACCACATGGTTGACGTATCTTGCTAATAAATTCACCTGGTGTCTCGATATCAACAAACATCGTTGTTGCTGAGAACCATTTTTCTAACAATGTTTTTGTTATTTTTTTATTTGAAAACTCAATTGCATCTCGAAGTTGATTATAATCATCACTTGCTAAATCTCTTGCAAGCTGAAACAATAAAAATTCAAATACTTCAGACGAATAATTAACATCGCGATAAATAGTTTGAAGTTCAGCAGATGGTTCACCAAAAACTAGATCTGTTTCGCCAAATGTACGAACTGTATTTGTAACTTCACCAGTTTCATGAGAAGACTCAGATGCTTCAGGCTGAATAGGTATAACTAATCCAGATGCAGTAATAATTTCAATCTTGCGATTCTTACTATCATAAACATCTTCTCTCCATTCATATCCTTTCGAATATGTTGCTGCAATAGGTAAATATGATTTTACGTCTTCATATGATGGCAAACTAAATACATCTTTATATCCTGATATTTTTGATTGAATGACGTCTGGTAGATTTGAGGGCTTAAACGGTAGTATCATTTTTCCTTCAACATAAAAAGCCTGACCTCTTCCAAAAGGATCTAATATAATTGAATAATCTTCGGCATCTATCTTTGCAAGAATATCAGGTATTATACTTATAGCATCGTTATATGAAGGTATCTCTGTTTTACATGAAATATTTCGTAGACGTTCTACCTCATGCTGTGTTTTAACAGTAAACGGTGAAGCATATATGTTTGATGAATATATGAAATCACGAGAACTTAAGTATACAAATGAAAGAATATCGATGTCCTCTTTATTCTGTAAAACAATAATACCCTTATTTTTAGGTCGCGTTATTGGAGAAGAAAACATACAACCCATCGTGTTTGTATCTGTATAAATTCGGAATACATCGCATTGTAATGATAGTGCAGCATATTCAAGTTCGTGAATTGGTGATAGTTCATTTGCTTCATAAGCATCTTGAATGCCTGAAATAATTCTAGCCATATTTTTCTTTAGTGTAGTATCATTTGAAAATGGAGCAATATCTTCAAGCATTCCGAATACTGTTTCAGCATGCGAATCAGAAACACGTTTCCATGTTGAAATAAATGAGCACTTTAATAAAGTTGAAATTGATTCAATAGGTGACTTTATTTTCATAATATTTTTCTTTATAGCAAAACTTATTATTAAAGGTAGGGTTTTTATAGCATGTCCTATTCCAACACGAAAGTATCCTGAAACACCAGAAGGAATGCGTCTTCCAGATCTAACAATTAACTCATACGTTTCATCAATATACAACGAGTTAATCAAATTGATCGGTAAGAAAGCAAATCGAAATTCTTGTAAATTTGTTTTTGTTTCACCCAATACATAATATTTATCATCCTCTTCAGTCTTTAATGATTTCTTGTATGGAGTTTTTTTACAGCAAGGAAAATTTCCAGTTTTTGTAAATCCAGGATATATTATAGATTTATCACGTTTTATTAGAGTAAACTGACGAATATCATTATTATCTGATTCGCGAATTTTACCCTTACATTTAGGACATTTAGGTATCCCATCCGATTTATCAAGTTGACTTTCCTGTAATGGTATATTATCACGAATGCACCAATACTCTGGACAAATTACACTTCCATTTGGATTTTCTACTTTCATAATTTTATCATCATCCAAATAGGTCCTCGGGTCATATTCAGTATTTGTGATACGTTCAAAATCTTGATCTGTTAAAATAATTGGCTGATGCTTATGTTCGCATTTTTTAGGAAAAACAGGTGTGTCAAATATTTTTGGATCAAATGTACGTAATCGTTCGTTAAAGTAACTATATTTTGTATCTTGTTTTTTCTGAACCATATTAGATGTTTGTGTTATAGTCGTTTTAGCATCTTCTTCTTTTTCTTCTTCAAGATAGTCAAACAAATCACCATAATCTTGCGTTATTTCTACACCAGGATCAACTAATGATTTTATTTCAACAGTTTCCATTCTTTTGGGACATATTGCATCTAGTTCATCTGATTTAGGAGTTGAAAGAATAAACCGAAGAAGATTTGCGTACTTGATGGCCAAATCAAATTTACCAGCTGATGAAAATAAAATATACTCAGGCTCAATGAATAGCAAAGGATATCCTCGGAAAGATCGATCAGCAAGAGACGGATTTTCTGCTAGTTTATCATCGAGTTGACGCAATAGTTTTGTAGCTTCGTCTGCTGTAATATTTAGTTCTGTTTGAACATCCTGAGTACTTAAGAAACCTTGCTGTGATCTCATTTGTAAAAGTTTTACTTCAACAGCACTTATATTATCGGCAGTGTGATCTGTCCTTACTAGACGAAATGTATCTGTTTTATCCATTACACCAAACAATGATGACACACAGTTAAATCTTCGTAAATCAAGTTCATCATCAATAGGTGTTTTATATTTAATTAAGATCGAAAGTTCATCAAGCATCCAACGTTCTACATCTAAATCAGCCATATCCGTAAAACCTACAACAGCATCAAAAGACAAAAGCCATTCATGCAAATCATGTTTTAGTTGATCAATTGTTTTTTTCGATTTTTTATCACGGTATGTCGATAAAATAATATCGGTTGACGTGATTGAAATGCGGTCAAAATTTTCTTTTGATGTTCCTCGATACATAAGTAGTGTTGGACGATTGCGTTGAGGTTTCGTAGCGTTGACCCAACTTTTTACAACATTAACATCTATGATAGGTGTCTTGTTTTTCGTATCTTCTGTATAAAATTTGTGACGATTTGTTTCAGTTCGCGATGTAAAAAATTGAACATATGGAACTTCAGGAGATACAGTTAACCCATAAAAAATTTGTTCAAATCGTGTACGAATTGCAGAACCAAAATCTGTTGTAACAAACGGAATAATAAAACGTGTTCTCTTTATAGAAACCGATTCTTCTTCAGTAACCTTCAGGTGTAATAAATCATCTAATAGTTTATTATTTTTTGCTAACAGGTTAATAGTATCTCCTGAAAGTCTTGCAGGTGTGTTAGCTTGTAGGAATGGAAAGTAAGCTCGTGTTACGTGTTCATCCTTTTCACTGTACGATTTTACTATGAAATCGGTAATATCATCGACTGAGTAGAATGAATATAACAAACTTTTTAGTTCACCAATTGGTAGCGAAGTAGATGCAATTTTAGAAGATGATTGATCTTTCACAATAAGTGGTAGTATGTACGACTTTGCTTCTTGAACTCCTAAAATACGGTATTCGACAAAATCAGAATCTGACATAAACATTTTGGATAAACTTTCAGGAACAGAAAGCCAATCAACACGATCATATGCTTCAAATTGAATTGATAAATTAGGAACACGGTACTGGTGCTGATACTCGTTAAACTGATCTTTCTGAATTGTATGACCGTTGTAAGATATGCGATCAAATAGTGCCTCCCAACGACGAGGATCTTTGGCATAATAATCTTTTGGTCTCTTTATACCAACAAGAACTAATAAGCGATTTGGGTGGGTGTCTAATGCTATACCAATTTGTTGACGAACTGTTTCGATCATGTCGTCTTCAAAAAATGAAACATTAAATCTTTCTTTTGTATCAAAATTGACAACTCGCCGTTGTAACATCTTATTTAGTACTAAGAATTATAAAGGGCTTGAACTGATCTCCATACCACAATACGTTGTCGGTGATCTTGAATAATTCACATTTCTATAAATTCCTACTTGAATACCATCTTGCAATAAACGTCTAAAATTAGCCCAAAATTCAGGAGTGTGGCCAACTGTTGTGGTCATTAGATGAGCCATTTCATGCAAAATAACAAACATAATTGTATTCTCATCTACCAGTGACTTATCGGACTTGTCACGTAAACACACTACAATCTTTTCTCCTTTATTTTCAGAATATGATGTACTGTCGGCATCCAAATCATTTTCAACCATATTGGAAGGATTGAATCGATCAATCATAACCTTTACACGAGGATCGGCCATGGAAGCAGGATCGGACTTATAGTGTTCAATCAATTTGTCTAAATTTCCTTTTATTTTTGACATCAATTCACATGCATTTTGTTTGTCAGGTAGATTCTGAACATGATAGGTGTTACCATCACTCATGCTTCGAACTTGTGTTGTATTTGTTGGACCACGTGATGATAGAAGCGCCAGTGCAACTCCTGAGCCTACCAGAGCGACAGGCCACATTATTATCTAGTTAGTTTGAATTTCCATGCATGTTCTACGCCTCTAGGCCACGCTTGAAGGGATTGGCCTCAATCGTCGTATTCACGAAGGGACCAACCTTAACCTGCGGATTAGGCGTCTCAGAACGGACGTCCCAAGAGGCATTTCGGTTCGTCTGCGATACACCAGCAATGGCCGTGTTCGTGTGGTAACCAGCATCGAGGAAGTTCTGACCCTTTAGGTCACCCATACCAGCCGGATTTACAGCAGCCCAAGAAGCGCCTAGACCTCCCTTCGGTAGTAGTTCATCTGCACTTAGAGTTGACTCAGAGTACGTGGACTGCGAAGAAGGGTGACGGGCCTGTAGAGACTCTGAAGGCTGAGCGTTGGAACCACCACCGTGAGCAGATCTGGGGAAAGGACCAGAATCAGAAGAAGGACCTGATACACCTAGCTTCTGGCCAAATACTTCCATACCCTCACCCATAAACGACTTACCGGATGAGTAAGACGACATTAGATATACAACTAACACTACACCTCCTAGAACGAGGGCGAGACGAGTCTGGGACGATTCAAGCTTCATTACGTTTATATCCAAACAAAGACAAAAGTTTTGAAAAGAGGGATACGCATTTTGCGACGATTCAAATTTATAGAAATAGATAAGGGATGGAGGCAATTATTTTTGCTGTTGTGACAACCACTTCTATATTGGCTACTTTATATCTGTTCAGTATGAGTCAGGTTGATTTTTTGAAAAAGAATTGGGTTCAGTACCGATGTAATCCTATCTATATGCCCATGGCAGGAATTGTTGGACAAGATGTTGTAAAAAACTTTACACAATGTACCCAGAAAGGGTTTCATGATTATACTGGTTTTGTAATGGATCCCGTTATGGCCGAAGTGAGTGTAATAACAGATAGCGTAACTGAAATTGCGGATGGTATGGATGAAATGAGAACAATGATGAGTAGTGTTCGAGGAGGCTTTATGGGTATACTTGGAACTGTCTTTGGAAAAATTCAAAATGTCATGAGTCAGACACAATATATAATAATTCGTATGAGAACATTGATGGCCCGCATTGTAGGTGTACTAATGTCCTTCATATATGTGTTCTATGGTGGTATGGAAACTGGTGGATCAGTCATGAATGGCCCTATTGGTAAAACAGTTGAAATGTTATAAGAGTTAGAAATAATGTGGTTGTTCATTCTATTACCAATTTTTGCAATAGGCACAGCATTGGTATTTCATGCTAGCTATTCAATTGATAAGGTTAAATCGGAATGGATACAATATCGATGCAATCCGATGTATATGCCCTTTGCTGAAATGGTGAACCCAGAGGTTACCACAAGTGAAAATTTTCAGTACTGTATGGGCCAGATGAGTGGAGAAGTTTTAAAAATACCAGCAGATGGCGTTCGTGCAGTAACAAGTAATGCAACGCAATCAATTTCTGAATCAGTAGGATCACTTGATCTTTTCCGTCAAATGACTAGTCGTATGCGAGGTACGATGTTAAGTTTCACGTCTACAACGATGGGTAAAGTTTCAAATTCTTCAAGTGTATTTGTTGGATATTTGATCAAAATCCGCGATATGCTTCAGAGGTTTTCCGGACAAGGGTACATTGCATCTTATCTAGCATACATTGGTATTTCATTCATTGAATCATTCGTTACACTTTGCATTTCTGTAATTAAAGGATTCGTTTATGCTATGCTTTGTATAGCTATTGTTCTTGCTTTATTTCAACCTGAAATCTTAGCATTAGTTCTAGTAATGGCTTCTATGTTAGCAGCTGCAGGAGCGTAAAAAAATCGTATCAAAGCAATAAGTAAAGAATGATTGGTAAAACTGAACTCGTTGTTGCATTTTTTGTTGCGGCCGTTCTCGCTGGACTTTTTATGAAATATGGTAGCAGTTCACCTGTAGGTGCCCGTGAGCACTTTATGCAGCAAGAAGTTGGTGCTCCATTATCTGCTGGTGGTATTGGTCCATATGATGGAGTTAGCGTAGCTGGCGCTGCAGGGTGGATGCAAACGGAGCCCACTGAGGCCGGTGGCGCTGCTCCTGCAGGATCATCGGCTGATCCGAATAAGCTAATGTATCTGGTTGACAACAAGGTGGCTGATAGTTGCTGCCCATCTTCTTTTAACACAGACACAGGTTGCGTATGTCTAACAGGCGACCAGCGTGATTTCATGGCATCGCGTGGTGGAAATAAGGTATAAACTTAAAGAGAAAATATAAGTAATAATCTAATGGACGCAACTAAAGTATTTTCCGATTTTCTAAATGACTTGAAATCGTCATTTCCCGGATTCAAGTCAGTTGGTGAGGTGGATGTTAATAAGACGGCGGCCGAGTTGGAACTTTTTTATCCAGATGCTCTACAGGTCATTCAGAAAGATGTAAGTTTTTTTGAAACTCCTCGAATTCTATTTGGTAAAGATTTATCAAAGATTTGGGAATCAACCGAAGAGACAACAACGGCAATTTGGAAACATCTTCAAATATGTATGCTTGCCTCATTCCTTCATGGTGACATGAAGGGAAAAATGGGTAAGATCATGGAAATCGCCAAGACCATGTTTGGCGACCGAGGGGATGCAGTTTCTAAAATTTTTGAAGATGAAGCGACTGAGGGACATGTCAAAGAAATTATTGACTACGTGATGCAGACTCGCATTGCTAAACTTTTCCTCTCTATAATCGAACAATTTGATATCAGCGAATTTGAGATCAACATTGAAAACCCTCAGCAGTTGATGGGGCTAATTCAAGATCCAGAGAACCCAATGATCAAGAAGATGATTGCTAAGGTTCAAGGGCTTATTCATGATAAACTTCAACGTGGTGAAGTAACGAAAGAACAAATTGTTTCTGAAATTGAACAAATCAAATCAAAGATCATGAAGTCATTTGGAGATGTATTTAACGACATGCTGGGACTTGGCTCTAAGAAGGAGAAAGGAGAACGTCCTGTGCTTAATACTCCTCAAGCTCGTGCTCAATACAGACGCGATCGTCTACGACTGAAGCTACAGGAAAAATACAAGAAGTAGAAAACCTCGCCGTAAAAATAAGATGACAGAACAAATTTGGTTCAAAGATCCGGCGATTCTGTTTACTCAGGCAACATGGAATCGTTTCGTACCTGTTGCAAGCATGACAACAGCAGAGTCATTAAACGCTGTAGTCCGTTTTACAGTCTATTTTGCTGTTCTTCTATTTATTTCAACAGGTGTTAATGCGTATGTTCTTGCTATCCCTGCCGTGATGGTTCTCACTCTCGCTCTTTATTCCATATTTCCTAATGGAAAGACATTGGAATCATTTACGGTTCGTGCAGCAAAGCCGACCGGTAAGTACACGATGCCTACAGGAGATAATCCTTTCATGAATGTACTACTAACTGAAATAAATGATAACCCAAATCGTGAAGATGCAGCCCCCATTAGTCGCAAAGATGTAAAGAAAGCAGTTGAAGAGAGTTTCAAGCACACCAACGATGTCTTCATGGACACTACAGATGTATTTGATCAAACTCAGGCAATGCGTACATTTCATACGTTACAGTCTGCTAAGGTTCCCAATGATCAGGATGGATTCTTACGTTGGATGACAAAGGGGTTTGATGAACCGGATACATCATCAGCTCCTCCTGCACGTGGTGCCAAGATTTTAAGTGAAGGATTTGTTCAACAAAAGACCCTACTTACGGCTCTTCCGAACGGTACGACGCCGCGTCTTACGGGAACGAGTACGTCTGCGGCGACCTCCGGATTTGCTGCCAAGTAACTTCTTTTTTAGTTCATCCTTATCAGTTACAGAACCATCAATGCGGTTCGCAATCTTTCCATCTTTAACAACGACCATTGTAGGAAATCCACTAATGCCCAATGAATCGGGAACATTATCAGACGCTACATTCTCCATATCCATGATACCTTCTTTTGCTACTTCGTCCCATACGGGTTTGGTAGCAATACAGTGTCCACAGCTGCGCATAAAAAAAAGAATCGCTACAGGACCTTTAGACTTCAAACGCCCTTCTACTTCTTTTTTTGTCTTAATCGTTTTACCATCATCTTGGATATCCATTTATCATTCTGTTCGTTAAAAAAACGCAGATACAAGTAAATGTCGTCCGATCCCGTTACCCCTCCCGCTACAAAAGATAAGCGGGAAAAACTCATCGCTAAGAAGACCCAGCTAGTTCTCAATCTTGCTGATTTCGAAAAGGTAATTCCTGGAAGTACTAAGAAACGCAAGGATGTTAATCCGGCAGCGTATGCTGAATTGAAACGTGAGATAGACCAAATTAATACTGAAGTAAGAGCGCTTGGTGGAAAGCGTCGTACTCGTCGCCGCCACAAGAAGACTCAGAAGCGTAAGCAGCACCGCAAAACAAGTCACCGTAGAAAGTAAATGCAGAGTCATTGGGCTGGATACTTAAAAGCTATCGGTTCTACAGCTATTCCAACAACATCACATCCCCCCGTTGCAACCTATAAGACAACAGATGACTCTAAAGGTATGACAGGGTTTTTAGACTTAAACCCTAAGAAGCCTGAATTACAAGCTCGTTACGATGCTATGTCTGGGTCGTGGGCTGGTGTAAAGGCTTCAGAAGCTGCTGAACGCAAAGGTGTGTTTAATACTGAGTTTGCTCATCTAAAGTCTGATAAGTGAGAGTTGTGTCATAACCAGATGATTCTAGAATATATCCTAGATTTATATACTTAAAAATGATATCCGATACCTTTTCGGGATTAGTCCATTCATTTGACTCGAATTGGATTTTTTTAGGATAATATGATGAACCTTTTTGTTTTAGATAGTTGGCAAACTCATCTAAAATAACAACATCGTGACCTTCAGTGTCAATTTTTAGAAACTTACAACCTCGAATTTGGTGAAGATCGTAAAATGAACCAAGCGACATCATCGGAACAGTTAATCTGCTAACATGTTCCGTAACATTATGCTGAATATGTAGAGGATGATAGTGACCAATTGTATTACATCCTGCAAACCATTCTTGTAAATTATATTCTATGATTTTTTCACGAGGAATAAAAAATAAATCAGTTGTTGCGTTTTCTTCACATTTACCAGTAATTGCTAAGCAACATTTTTGAACGTTGGGTTTGTTGGGAAGATTATCTAAATACATCTGTAGAGGATCGATTGAAAATCCATTTACACTATCATCTGCAGATTGTAGAAGTGTTTCAAAATCAGAAGTTCCTATTTCAATAAAATCTATATCTTTCATTTAAGTTTGGATATGTTATTTTTGTTAAAATCTAAAAATATTGAATTTGATCATAACAAGCCCATCGTACTTGTATTCCAATTTGTCCAACAAAATTAATCTGATCTTTAAGTTTTGAATTTATCCAATTCTCTATACATCCGTCTTCATATGATTCAATGACTTCTTTAAATAAAAAAAGTTTTGAATTGGGAATTCGATAAAAAAACGTATGTATACTTTCATCTTTTCCGTAAACATAAGTTCCTGCTTTGCAAAATGTTGGAAGATCAGATGGCTCCCATTCAATTTTATTTTGTAAAACGTAGCGGCCTGTAATTTTATATATATTTGCGTATACTTTGGTCAAACTTGAAAATGCCGCAAGCAAAAGAGTCTTTTCACCAAGTCCTTTGTGAATAGAATTGTTCACCAATTCATTAAATTCTAAATTAATAAATTGATCTACTTTTGATTTCAAAGTATCCATCCATTCAGATGGTGGACTACATTCAATTAATACTATGTGTACATCTGGCATGTATTTGCGAATCGATTCAATTGTTTCAAGTGTTTGTTCAAACCGTTGTTGATGTGAATAAATACTTCGAGTTTCGGAATAACTTAAAGGTTTATCTGTAGTTTGAACTACAGATGTCACAATAATACAGTCTTTCATTTATTTATTGATGATTTTGTTATCTAAATTATACTTTAGCAATACCGTATATTTGATCTTGGCTATTAATCCCGCCAGCAGATACTTCTATTGCTTTAGATGGAATAATTAAAGCTTGAGAATCAGACCCTCCTGTATACTTATGGGTCTTTCGACGATATGTACGACGGCGAGACTTGCGCGAACGTTTTAAAGTCTTTCGTGGCATTTCTTTGCTTTGAGTAAAGAGAAGAATGACGAATGATCTTATGTTTTTGGTTGGATTTATTGTACTTATTGCTGTAATTGTTTATGTTACACAGTTTCGCATTGAGTCCATGAGCAATAAAGATCTGGTAAGCGCTCTACAGACGCATGGCACTCCCGATGCAAAAAAGAAGAAAAAGGATCAGCCATCTGAATTAGAAATTTATGGTCCTAAAGCTGAAAAGGTAGTACCATCAACACCGAGCGGTTCTAAGACTGGCAGTGATAGCTCAGGATCATATCCGGATATTTATGGACCAGATATTCCACTGGTTCCTGGAACAAAAACAAAAAAGATGCCTAACAAACACAGTTCCGATGAAGTAGATGATGAAACATATGATTACAATCCTGATTTACAAAAAGCCTTTCCAACAGAAGGTCCTCCGCAACCCTTTTTAACAGATTTCTCTAAGTTCCAGCATTAGAAGTAAGTATGTTCGGACTTCAAAATTTTCGAGGAAGTTGTTGGGTTAATGCTTGTCTACAAGGAATTTTTCGTATCCCCGAAGTTCAACAACGTTATTCAAGTGGTATTTTTGATTCTGGTAATGCACTAGATGAGTGTTTATGTACAATTTGGAAATCACAAGGCAAGGATGGTTTAAAAGATTTCTTCCAGGCAGTGAAAACGATTCATATGCCTGCCGGTGCCGGAATCGGTGATAGTCATGAACTTTTACAGCATTTATGTGACCGCTTGCCTTATTTAGACAATCTTTGCCGATTTAAAGTTGCCGATTCGGTACAATGTATTTCATGTAATGCAAAAAGTGTAAGAGAAGATAGTGTAATCGAATTTGATATTACTACTACAAAACCTGATACGCCTATCTTGAATTGTATTCAAGATGTTGTTGCTCCTACAAAGATCAATGAGTGGAAATGTGAAAAGTGTAGTAAACTAGGATGTACTAAAAATTATCTAATTGGTTCATTTCCTCGTGTCATGGTATTTCATGTTAGATCAATTAATGGATCAGTGGGCTATTCAAGTATTCTTGTACTGAACTCAAAACAATACGCTCTAATAGGTATTGTTTGTTATAATGGGGCTCATTGGTGGACATATGGAAGAAATTTACCACCCGGTTCTTCATGGTGTAAACTAGATGATCAGCATATCCAAAATTTTGGCCCAAAACAGTTTCCAGTGTCTAATGCTATGAGAATGTTAATTTATTATCGGCTAGAAGAATAATGTTGCCTTACCCGACAATCTTAGCAATCTCAATCGTGGGAGTTCTAATGGCGTGTGTTTTTGTTTTCATAGGCACCGGCAATATATCATCTGTCTTTGTAATTTTAGTTCTTGCAGGTATTCTGTATTATCTACTTCAAAAGTTTGGGGTAATTACAGCTGATTTTTCCAAAACAGGATTAGATCTTGGATTTCATGAAACTCCTGCTGCACCTGTACCTGCTTCTAAGAAAATGTCGATGAAATCAATCGAGAAGAAAGAAGTATTCTATGTAAGCGGTAACAATTATACATATGATGAAGCACCTGCTCTATGTGCTGCATATGAATCAGATCTTGCATCATATGACCAGGTGCTGGAAGCATATTCTGGTGGTGCAGAATGGTGTGGATATGGATGGACACAGGGCGGAATGGCTCTATTTCCAACTCAACAGGGAACGTGGGAAGCTCTACAACAAGAGGTGGATCAATCAAAACGCACAGGATGTGGTCGTCCTGGTGTGAATGGTGGCTATTTTGATCCTGCTACAAAGTTTGGCGTAAACTGTTACGGTGTCAAGCCTGGCAATAAAGATGTGAAGCTACCACTACCACTACCTGGTACAGATACTGCTGCATTCAATAATATGGTAAACAAGTTCCGTTCTATGATTGGAAAGATCACATTATCGCCTTTCAATCGTGACGTGTGGTCTGAAATGAAAGTTTCTGTTCCCAAGACAAATGAACACACACAACTACCCGCTGGACACTCCGGTAAATAGACCGATTTATGTCCCTGGCGATGATGAGACTGGATTTGCTCCAGTTATAAGTCCACCTCCTTCATCACAACAAGATCAAACACATCGAAATCTAACATGGTTGTTCCATAAACCGCAGAACCATGCTATTTTTCCAGTTAAGACAGAACCGGTGAAGATAGCAAAGAAAAAGTAAATGTGAAATACAAAGATGATCGAACTCGCACTTTTACTAGGACTTGGTGCTGTTGGTTATGCTCTAGCAGTCCAACAGCCTTCTACGGGTGAACAACGTGAAGACTTTACATCACCGGCTCCTCGACCTACCGAAGAACATTCTGATGGCGTAGTTCATAGTCAGCATGCTAAGGGTCACAACAACGAAGTTCCTTTCTTTGGTGCAGCTTTAAAACAAAGTACATATTCTGGTGGAACAGATAACTTGCTAGATCATCACACAGGTGCTGGAAAAGAATACTTTCAGAAGAGCGAGACTCGTTCATTCTATGATGCAAAACCTGCAACTGGAAATCCTTTTGGTAACGCAAATGAATCTGATTTCATGCAGTCGCGTATGGTGTCGGGTCAGAATATGCATA
>TBL_comb47_HYPODRAFT_10003334_pt1 | contig 19081 bp, 15 predicted proteins | sample TroBogypolimnion_40_FD_10682 | JGI IMG/M metagenome (IMG submission 10682) | reverse complement strand
CGCAAAGTTGACCGTCCGTCATACCAGATGAAAGAAGGCCAGAGCGTTACCATTAACGCGGAAAAGTCTCCTGCCATTGCGGAAATTGCCAAGAAAACCAATAGCACCGTTCCCGGCTATATCATGGTCGAGACCGAAGCATTGAAAGCCACGCTCGTGCGCATTCCGGAAATCTCTGAGATTCCGGTCAACGCCAATATCATGAGCGTCGTCGAGTACTACGCCCGCTAATCTGAAATATTCAGAAGCATTCAAACCCGGAGCCGTCAAAAGCCCCGGGTTTTTTCTTGCCTTAATCTGCTGCTCCGTTATGTCAAAATCATAAAAAAAAATTCCGTTATGTGCAAAAAGGAGACTTGACAAACTGGAATGTTTGGGTTATAATAGCCTATGTAAGTCGTATGTAAGCTTAATGTAAGGTTGGTGTAAGCATGAATATTAATATGAAAAAAATAGATAAAGATTCCGGTGTTCCTTTTCATATTCAAATAAAAGATGAAATTATTAAATTTGCCCGGCAGAATGATTCCACCCAGGCGCTCCCTAAGCATGAAAAGCTTGCCCATATGTTCGGCACCAGCCGGTTTACAGTGGCAAAAGCCATTTCTGAACTGAAAAGAGAAAAAATTCTCAACGCGGTAAAAGGCCATGGAACATTCCTCATAAGGAAAAAGCCGGCGGCAAATAACTTTGCCGTAATTGAGAAAAGCAAACTGATTACGCTGATACTCCCTTCCGCCGAAGCGTCCCCGATATTTCAAGGCTGCCAGGCTGAAGCTGAAAAAGACGGTTATCATATATTACTGAAAAATGATGAACTGATAGAAAATAAGACCAGAGAAGGTTTTATAAGCCGGGAAAGAGAATGCCTAATAAAATACCTGCACGGAGAGCTTGGCGACTCGCTTATTCTGTATTATGAAGGCGGCCGGGATAATCTTGATATTTTAAAAAAAATCATTGAAGCGGAAATGCCTCTCGTCTGCATAGACCGCTTGCCGGATTATTTCTCAGTAAATTATGTTGGTTATGACAATTTCAGCGTCTGCCGGGAAGTAACCCGGCGACTGATAAGTTCAGGCAAATCCAATATCGCGATAGTCGGTACCGGCGCCGCCATTTCTTCCACACGGGAACAGGTAAGCGGATACATTAAGGCATTGGAGGAAAACGGATTGGAATTAAATAAAGAAAATATATTGACCGGAGCGGATTTCTTATACTATTGGAAAGAATCGGAAATCCGGCTTCTTAAGGAAAGATTCCTCGCAATAAAAGGTAAAGTCGATGCGGTATATTTTATGAGCGCATTGGCGGAACGGCTTATGCTGGAAGATATTAGTGAGTCAGACTTAAAAACGGACATTGTCTTCGCCGGCAGAAACAGTATTACCCATCCGTGGATCAAAGAGAAATTCGTTATACAATGCAGCCCCCCGTCTGTTCAGCTTGGCGCAGAAGCAGTAAAACTGGTCAAGTCAAAACTCGTTCTTGAAAACCGGACAAAAATAGAACAAATAAGGTTACCAGTTTTATTAAGATAAAGCAAAAGGAGATGCAAAAAATGAAAATGAAGAAAAATGGTTTCACGCTCATAGAACTCCTGGTCGTAATTTCTATCATCATTATTTTGGTCAGCATGCTGCTCCCGGCTCTAAACAGCGCGCGGGACCGGGCCAAAGCGGCAAAGTGTCTATCTAACATCAAGCAGACCGGGATGACGTTTTCATTATATGCGAATGACTGGCGAGGCTGGATGCCGGCTATTTATATCGACGCGAGTGGAATGTATTGGGGTCAAACATTAGTTTCGCTGAGATACGTGACGGGGTCTTATAATTGTTTATTGTGTCCTACCCGGAGTCCATACACGTTCCTCGATTATGCTCACACGTACGGAGTATGGGGCTGGCAGTACAACAGTCAATTAAGCATGTGGTCAACTCAGGCGACTTCCGGCATACCTTATACCGGCCAAGGCCCCAGTTCGCAAATAGTTCTTGCGGATTCACTTGCTTCCGCCGCCGTCACGGCAGGCCAAATGTATCACATTTATGGACGTTATAACAGCCAAAGATTTCTGGATTTGCGTCACAACCAGAAGGGGAATGCCTTTTTTGCCGATGGCCATGGGGCTGGTGTGGGAATGAAAGAAACAAATCCGCTGGGAATGGAATATTATGCATTAAATAATGTGGTTCTTCAAAACTGGTGAGTGAAAGCGTATTTCCTGATTTTATATTTTCTCGCATTAAGTTGCTCTCGATTGGCTAATAGCAAGGCTGTTTCTTGAGAATCGGACAAAAATAGAACAAATAAGGTTGCCAATTTTATTAAGATAAAGCAAAAGGGAATGTAAAAATGAAAATGAAGAAAAACGTTTTCACGCTCATAGAGCTCCTGGTCGTTATTTCTATTATCGTTATTTTGGTCAGCATGCTGCTCCCGGCGCTGAACAAGGCCAGGGAAGGGACACGAAAAATAGCCTGCAAGGGGAATTTAAAACAATTGGGATTAGCGGAAAGCTTGTATGCCAATGATAATGCGGGGTGGATTATTCCTTTTGGCAAAGCCCCGTGGGGAACCGCCGTTTGGAAAACAGAGCCGCGATTTTTTTTAGCTTATCTCGGCAGCAAGTCCGGCAATGCTGTCATGCTTTGCCCGCAGGCATTAGAAATGCCGACACTGCCGGCGTATGAATATAATCAGGAGTTAACAACCGATGTTGCGCTAACTCCTTTTTATAGATTAGATAAAATTCGAACTGAAATCATAATGATGACAGATGCCACCTATACGGGTTCAGGCGCTTATTGGAACGGGTTCGACCACACCTGGTGGATAGGCGCTATATCTTTCAGACACTTATGGGCAGCTAATACATCACATTCAGACGGACATGTTGCTTCAATATTCCGCGCCGATGTGAAGATGAACTCGCAAAGCATATATCCGATGTTTACCCCGTGACCAGACGTAACACACAAAAGGTTATATCTATAGTTTATCCTTAAAGACAAAAGCTGAAAGTTGTTTATCCCGTTCGAGAATTTATTAGTTTTAAAAGAAAGTTGCACACAACAATGAATAGAAACAAAGAAGGATTAAATGTTTAAGCCTTGGAAAACTGTATCAGGAATTGTAGCGGGAGCACTGTTTGTTTTGAACATTGCCGCCAGTGAAGAGGGAGAACTCAAGCCGCCGGTACTCTGGTATCATTTTGATGAAGGCTGGGGCGATGCCGCGATCGACAGTTCCGGCAAAGAAAACAACGGGCAACTGGTTGGCGGCGTAAAATGGAGCAAGGGGAAATTTGGAGCGGGGCTTGAATTTGACGGGAAAAGCGGATATGTGATTTGTCCTGACAGCCCAAGTTTGCACCTTGACAAGACGGTATCGATGACAGTATGGTTCAAGCCTCAGGCTGCCAGTTCAATTATGAATATCATTATGGGCGCATCATGTAAAAATAGAATTAACATGGGGGGCCACTGTATCCAGGGTTCATTCAGCGTGGATAATATTTACTGTAAAACTGACGCTATGGGCGTTATGCGAAATGAATGGAATTATGCGGCAGTAACTTATAACGGGGAAAAAACAGCGCTCTACCTGAATGGCAACCTCATTGGCGAATCGAAGGATAAAACCGGGAAACTGCTTTTTTCGGGTCCGATTATAATAAGCAGCGAAGGTTGCCGGGCATATTTCTTTGAAGGCATAATTGATGAGGTAAAGATATATGATTACGCATTAAGTCCGGAGGAATTACGGAAAGAATATAAATCGCTTCCTCCCGCCCCCACGCCGAAGGAACAATTGTCAGCTTTAAAAAAGAATGTTGGGAAAAAGATTGAGTCCCTGAATGCAAAGTTAAGTCATAGGGATAAAAATGAATGCTCAGATTTCCTTGATATTCTTGAAAATCTGAAACAGTTGCAAAACGACATTGCCAGACATTCCGCAGAAAAAGAACTTGCTTCAAGCTATATTTCCCTAAAAAATACCTGGGATGAACTGAATAATAAAATTAAACTTGCTGAAAATGCTTTAAACAAGAAAATGGAAAAAGAGCAGGAAAAGCTTCAGAGCTCAATTAATATGGCCCAGCAAGACATCAATTCTCTAAAAAAAGACGCGCTTGCCTACCGCCCGGCTCAAAATGATGCTGATATGGCAGGCGTATATTTAAACCTCGGCAAACTAGAAACTATTGACGGGTTCAAAAAAACAGATTATCTGAAAAAAGGTTTTGCCTGCCTGGAAACATCTTCCGGAAAGATTAATAAAGCACGGGAAAATTCAATAAAGGATCCCGTCGGAGGTTCGCCGGGTGAGCTTATGATAGGCGTGACTTATATTCCGAATGAAATTTCTCCGGCTTTCCTGACGCTTAAAGCGCTTAAAATAAATTTCTCCGGAAATTCAATTATGAGCTCTTTAGGTTGGAACTCATTTTTCAACCCTGACACTGCCGGCAAATTGGATGACCGCTTAAAGCTATTTGACGATAACGGTTTCAATATAATGCTCGTATTAAATCGCCCGGATTATCAGTTGTCAGGACTGATGGAAACGCAGGGAAAATTTCAAGATGAAACTGTTAGCGGGCAATGGAGTCTTTATAAAGGGCAATGGCAGATTCCGGCGGCCCCTGCGGACATCCCGTTAAAATGGGTCAAAGAGCAGGAAAAATATTTAAAAAAGTTTATTGAAAAATATAAAAACTACAAGTGTATTTCGCATTGGGATATCTGGGGTGAATCTCATCCGCTTTCGCCCTTTTATCAATCATCCCCGCTGGTGGTTGCGGCATTCAAGAAATATCTTGCAAAAAAATATGCAGATATAAACAAATTAAATAAAACCTGGAAAACAAATTACAAAAGTTTCGAAGAAATAACCATAGATTCCAATAATATCTGGAATACCGCGGAGTGGAATACTTACAGACACATATTGCCGGCTCATTATATAGCATATCTGACGAATATTGTGAAAGAAACAGACCCGACCAGACCAATCAGCCCGGTGCCGGACATGGATCAGATGTATACAGATATGTCCGCGCTTGACCCCTATATTCTGGCTAAAGCGGGCGGCATTTACAAAGAGGCAGGGATTGACATATATGCAGCCAGACGCGATAAATTCCCCTGGCAGGCAATTGCCAGTTATCTGGATACCGGACGAAGTATAACCAACGGGGAAAAGGTATGGATAGGAGAAATCGGACACTGGGTCAACCATGCCGCGCCTGCACATTCTAATTGTACCTATCCTGAAGAAGTTAAAGAGTGGGGTTATACAGCATTCCTGCATGGGGCAAAAGCGGTCTCATATTTTTCATGGGATCAAGGCGATTTAAACGCCGGCACAGACCAGGAGGGGGATAGTTTCGCGCTTATGCATTCGGATTTTACCCCTTTTGCATCAGCAATCAAAATAGCAGAAACCGCCTGTGAAGCAAGAAATTACAAGGAATTATGGTCTTGCAAGCCCGACAGAAATGTCGCGATTTACTATCCCAGACTCTCTGCCCTTCTGAAGGAAAGCAGCAGAAAAGAAATGTACGGGTTGTATGCCGTCATGACCGACTGCGGCTTCGGCATGGATCCGGTGGACAGCGAATTCCTGAAAGAAAAAATATCAAAATATAAAATCCTTGTAATCCCTCCGGCACCATACATAGAAGAAGATGTGCAGCGGGAAATCCTGAAATTCATTAAAAACGGCGGCATTGTATTCGCGTCATCCAGAATCGTGTTCAATGAGTGGGGGGAAGCAAACTCCGTTCCGGAATTCTCCCGGCTTCTCTCCGCTAATAACCCTGCCGCTAAATATGCGCCTTGCATAAAATCTGTCAACAAATTGGATAAGGGCGTCCTGTGCGTTATCGGCGGCGGTATCGGCGCTGATTACCGGCAGGATAAAAATATACCAAGCGGAATTACGACAAAAATACCGATTGATTTTGACAGGGTTGAAAATGGGAAACTCAGAGAAATTTTTCTTGCATTTCTTGCTGCTGAATGCGGCGTGGAACCTTATGCCGTTTCCAGTAAGGAAGGCATTGAAACGGCAGTTATCAGCAATGACACATGCAAATACATGATGCTGATCAGCCACAGGGATAAATCAGTTGAAACGGTAATTACGCTGAAGAGAATTTCATTGAACCCGGGAAAAACTACCTTATATGACATCTTCTCTTTCAAGGAAGCTGAAGTAAAGCGGAAAAACAATAGTTATGAGTTGAAAACCATTGTGGAACCGCATGAAGTCTTAATATTCCCGTTAGATAACTACTCCGGGCTTTGACCGCAATCCAAAAGAAGGAATCCAGAATTCAGGAGTCAGAATTCAGAATAAAAGGCAGAAAACAGCTCCAGAGGAGCGACATATTAATAGATTTTAGCTCCAGCGGAGCGGCATATTAATAATCGGAAGCCGGAAGGGGAAATAGAATCTCAGAAAACAGCAGGAACGGTTGCCGCGACGTATAAACCAATGGCGCAAGTCATTAATAGACAGACCGTTTAATATGTCAATTTTATAAACGTTTAGAACGTGGAAGTCTTAAACAAAGATACTGATATTTTTAAAAGGAGGACTAATTATGAAAATCGATGTGCATACTCATATCAACAGTACTGATCCGGAACAGCTTGAAAATTTCGTCAAAACCTGTGAAAAGTCCGGGACAATCGCCTGTATCTGCTCAGCAGGACCGCGTTCTGATCACGAGTATCCGGAAAACGACGACACTCTGAAAGCGGCAAAACAATATCCTGAGTTTTTAATCCCGTTTGCGTTTGTGGACTTATGGGATAAAATTGACGCGGATATTATCGACAACTTCGCGGAACAGGGTTTTAAAGGACTCAAATGCATCACGCCATATTACCCTTATGATCATGATTTATACATGCCGGTTTATGAGAAAGCTGAAAAACTCAAGCTCCCTGTGCTCTTTCACACCGGGGCCTTCAGACCCAATAAACAAGACGCAGTCACCCGCCGCCCCATATTGAAAAACATGAACCCGCTTAATCTCGACCGGATTGCCCGTTCGTTCCCTGATTTGAAAATAATCATGGCGCATTTGGGCACGACATTTTTCCGAAAAGAGGCTTCGGAGTTGATAAAACTTCATCCTAATCTTTATGCCGATCTGGCGGGCAACGGCAGTTGGATGGCGATTCAGCCCGCGGAACTTGCATCGTGGCTGGGAAGTTGTATCATGGAGGTGGACAGCACATTTGCCGGCTTCAAAAAACTGCTTCTGGGTTCGGATGCTTATTTTACCTCGCCCGGAACTATGCTGGACGCCCAGAAGTATTACGAATTGCTGTTGCGGAGAATTGGGGTTCCGCAGGATATCATTGACGGCATAATGGGCAAAACCGCAGCCGACTGGCTTTTCTGAAAAAACTGTTATGTGCTGGAAAACGTCATTTCTAAATTTTAATATTAACCAGAGAGCATCATTATGGCCGGTAAAAAAATACCAATTATTCATGTTGTAATCAGCGGACTGCTTATTATTGGCGGATTAAATCTGTCTGCGGCTATAGCGGTAAAACAGTCCGAAGAAAATCTTGAAATCCAAAACGGCAAAATTGTCTTGAATATTGCCAAAGGAAAGCAGGAGACAGTATTATCTTATATGCTTGGAGAGCATTTATGCCGTGCTGTTTCATTGAACGCATTTCAGAAAGATAACGTTGCATCCGTCAATTCATTTGAAATTGTCAAAGATACGCCAGTGCTGGTTGCAGTGAAAGTCAGTTATGGTTTTGCAGACGGTTTGACCGTAGCCGTGACTTATTCCGTTAAAGACGGCTTTGAATATATCGAAGCTGAATCTGACTTTGCGCAGGGCAAGGCATCCCTCTCGGCGGCTATTAAAAGTGAGGCGATGCTGATTCCGGATTTTCTCGCCGATTCTATTGTACAATATCCGGCAGCAACTGCCGGCAGGAAATTCAACATTCCGTCGGATAACTTTATTCTGGTCAACATGATTGACGGCGGCGACGCCATGCTGGCGCTGTTATGGGATTCGCCGCAACTTGGCATTTCAGAAAGTCAAAGCGCTAAATGCTTTGATTCAATGAGTTTGTCCGCCGGTGTTAAAAGTAAATTCCTGCTGGGGATAGTCGCGGCCAAAGGGGGATGGTATAAAACTGTCGAAAAACTTAATTATAACGAATTTGCGGAATTGAACTGGAGACCGCCGTTTTCTGCGGAGTGGAAGATGACGACGTTCTTCAACAAAGGTTTTCATACCGACAAAAGCACCTGCGAATCCTGGAATTTTGCGCAGAGAGTTCCAAAGGAATCCAAGCTGTCATGGATAGCGATGGGAAATGAAGGTATCGGCATCACTCAACCTTCCGTATGGCAAGCCTGGGCTTCAGGTCTGGGCGGATTCATTTATCCATGTTATTTCCGTGACGGCAGGGTATTTGCGAAAAAGCCCTTTTTAGATGGGTTGAATAAAAAAACTGTTGCCGGAGATTTCCCTTGCCTGATTTACTCGTTGAATGGAAATGACAAAACGCCGTCCGGGATAACCATGCCCAAAAATGCGCTGAAAAAAATGCTTTCAAAAGAAATGAATGACCGTCTTGAAACTATGGCTTCTCCAAAAGACAAATATCCGGCGACTTGCGGCATCACCGCAAAAGTGGAAAAAATTTTTTATCGCAGCGAATCGGTTAAAGAAAAGAACCAGATCAAGAGTGAGTTTGACCGGATGAACATGTTTGTTCTGGCGGTTCGCGAACGAATTGAGGAATATGTCGCCTGGCAGCAGAAAATGCAGAAAATGCTTGAAGAACAAAAACAGGTCAACCCTCAACTTAATCCGTTGCTCAATGAGCTTGAAAAAGAATTGGCGCAAATTTCCCTGAGCTATGCTAATGCAAAGGATAATATGAAAACTCCCGCTTATTGTACGGGATTAACTGAAAAAATCATTGCGCTGAATGACACAAAACTATCTGATGAGGAAAAGGAAGAACAGTGCAAGGCGCTTGGACGACAGATTCGCACTATCGGGGCTTCCCAGGACAATTTGCTGGGCTCATACAGATGTATTGTAAAAGCCTGCCGTCAGTACGCGACGGGAAAATTGATGACTTCATCCAATACAGCAGAAAAAGAGGCGCTTAAAAGCTTACGGCACGAAACCGGGCTGATTCTAAATAACCGGCTCGGCATGGAAGGCAAATAGCGCGGTCCGGAATTTATGTCCGATTGTACCGATTTTACAAAAAGAACATTTTTAAACTCAATCGTCGGATGATTTTGCGGTGCGGCGCTTTTTAGTCTCGCCGTGTTTTTTCTTGGAATCAATCCGGCGCTTGACGGAAGCTTTGGTCGGACGGGTCGGACGGCGTTTCTTGGGCGGCGTCAGGACTCCGCGGATCAGGTTGACGAGACGTTCCGCGGCATCTTCGCGGTTCTGTTTCTGAGTGCGGTAGCGCTGCGCCTCGATTGCCAGTTCCCCTTCATTGGTCAGCCTCGGACCAACCTTGCTGAGCAGCCGCAGACGGACATCTTCTGGTAGCGCGGCGGTATCGCGCACGTTGAAACGCAACCGCACCGCGGTGGCTACTTTATTGACATTCTGGCCGCCGGGGCCTGAAGACTGAAAGAATTCCTCTTTCAGTTCTTCATCCGGAATTGCGATTTTTTCCGAAACTCTGAGCATGATAATTGCAGTTCCTAAAGTTTGTTTAATTTCCGGTCAACAGAACTCAGCAGCGCGTGAATGGCGCGAATATGCGGGATTGAAACATTATGGGCGTCCGCGTTGCGGATGACATTGCCGAGAATGGCGTCTACTTCCAGCGGCCTGCCGTTTTCATAATCGAGCAGCATGCTGGTTTTGTATGCCGGAAATGTCCTGGTGTAGTTTATGTTTTTCTCCGCCGCGTCATGCGCCAGTTCCTTGCCGCAGGCTTTGGCGACGGCGCAGACTTCATGCATAATGTCGAGGCAAAGCTTTTCCAGTTCCGGGTTGCGCACCATTTCCTGGGTGTCCACGCATCCGGCAAGCACTGACACCGGATTAAACGGTACATTCCAGACCAGTTTCTCCCAGCGCACCCGGATAATGTCGCTGACGATTTCACATTCGACATTGGACTGTTTGAAGAGTTCCGCGAGCAATTCCAGTCGCGGCGAAACTTTGCTTTCCGGATAGATGCCGGCGCGCAACCTGCCTGCCCCGGTGTGAGTGATTCTGCCGTCGCCTTCGCGGAATACCCCGATATAGGCGATAGCGCTGATGATCTCATTGCCGGGAAAAGCCGCGGCAAATTCCTCTTCCACGTCAATGCCGTTCTGGACTATAAAAATCGAAGTATTTTTCGATACCGCCGGACGGATGAGTTCAGGTACGCTGATGCCCGGCAGGACTTTGGTCGTTACCATCACCACATCAGCGGTATCATGGTAGTCCGCCGCGGAATGGCATACCTTAACCGGGAAGAACTCAAAATCACCGGCGAAACTTCCGATCCGGTAACCGAACTTTTTGACGCTTTCATAATCGGAACGGCAGACCGTGGAAACTTCAGCCCCGGCCTGGGCCAGCCGTCCGCCGAAATAAGCCCCCACGCCCCCTGCCCCGAATACCAGTATTTTTAATTTCTTTTCATTCATAATTTTATCTCAATTTATTGAATATTCTTTCAATTTGCGATGCAGGGTCCGGCGGCTGATGCCGAGCTTGTCGGCGGCATTGGTGCGGTTGCCGCCGCATTCTTCAAGCGCTTTAAGGATCAGCATTTTTTCATTGCGGTCCAGATCCAGCGTCGTCGAGGATATTGCCGCCGGGGCGCCGGATTCGCCGCCGCGAATCCCCACCGGAACATTGTCCAGTTGCAGCAGCGGGCCGCGGCTGAGCACCACCATCCGTTCAATGCAGTTGCGCAGTTCGCGGATATTGCCGGGCCATTTGTAACCGCAAAGCACGCTCAGCGCTTCTTCGGAAATGCTCTGCTGCCCCTTGCCGTTGTCTTCCGCGAATTCGTCAATAAAAGTTTTTACCAGGATCGGAATATCTTCCAGCCGCTCCCGCAGCGGCGGAATATGGATATTGACCACATCCAGGCGGTAAAACAGGTCTTCCCTGAATTTTCCCTCCGCCACCATATTGCGCAGATCGCGGTTGGTGGCGGAAATCAGCCGGGTGTCGGTGAATACCTGCTCGACGCCTCCCACCCGCTCGAAAGTGCGGGTTTCCAGTACGCGCAGCAGTTTTACCTGTATCTGCGGCTCGATTTCACCGATTTCGTCAAGAAACAGTGTGCCGTTGTCCGCCAGTTCAAACCGGCCTTTTTTCTGTTCGACCGCGCCGGTAAAAGCGCCTTTTTCGTGTCCGAAAAGTTCAGACTCCAGCAGCGTCGGCGGCAATGCGGCGCAATGCACCGCCATTATCGGGCCTTTTCTGCCGCTGATCTGATGGATGGCCTGGGCGATGACTTCCTTGCCGGAACCGCTCTCCCCGGTTATCAATATTGTGGAACGGGTCGGGGCCACCTGCCGCACGGTCTCCAGCACTTCCTGCATCGGGGCGGATTTCGCGACAATGCAGTCAATTTTGAACTCATTGTGAAGTTTCTTCCTGAGCATGCGGTTTTCATCTTTCAGCATCTTCGATTCCAGCGCCCGGTTAATGACTATTTCCAGACGGTCGAGATTAACCGGTTTGGTAACAAAATCAAACGCGCCGCCTTTGACCGCGTTTACCGCGGACTCAATCGAACCGTATGCGGTAAAAACAATGCACGGCGGCGGGGATTTTTTCTTCAGCGCCGCGTCGAGCACACTCATTCCGTCGGCGCCGGGCATGCGCAAATCGGTAAGAATCAAGTCATAATCATTGCGCTGGACAAGGTTTATGCCCCTGATACCGTCTTCCGCCATGGTGACTTCATATTTCGGGCGGAGATAACGCGCCAGCGCTTCGCGGGTGTTCCGCTCATCATCCACGATCAGAATCGCCGGCTGGCTGTTCTTTTTGGTAATCATAATCCTGTTGCTCCCTGCTAACTATTCCACATTCCGGCGAACGCATGAATATCGTCCGGCGTGGCCTTGATTATTTCCAGCACAAAATGTTTCACCCCGGCCTTGCGGCAGTTGCGGACAAAACGCGGCAGATCCATGATGTTTGGAATTGACAGCGGCAGATGCCCGTCGCCCCATTCCGTTTTAACCGTATCCGGCGTAAACGGCGAAGCATGCAGATGAACCATTTGCACATCGCATTTATTCAGGAACTCCAGCGCTTCGTGATGAAAATCGCGGTCATAAATAAACGCGGCAGCCCATAGATGGCAGGTATCCAGGCAGATCGGATGGCCGAACGCCGCGGCGCTGTCACCGGCAAACAAATTTGCCGAACCATAAGCCGGAAAATCATTCTCGATGCAAAATAACAGGTCGGGAAATTCGTGGCGGATAAACTCCAGCCGCTGTTTCACCCATTCCCGCCGCAGCGCGTATTCTTCAGTATTCAGAAAGTCGCCGCAGATGCGGGATTTGCCGTCAATCGACATTTCCGGGCGGAATATCCAGCCCATGGACTCGTCATAAGAACGGCCGCGGCCGAAAGACGGAACCGGCAAATCAGTCATCACGAAGCCGTGAAAAACGGCCCGGGTCATCTTGTGCCGGCGCATGATTTCCGCGTTCCGGCGCAGTTCGATCAAGCCCAAATCGGCGTCTTTGGCGGCAAGATTGATTCCGTACTCTGAAAGCAGCGGCGCATGGGCGCTCATCGGCACGCCGAAACCGACAATCCGTTCGATTTCCTCGCCGGTCGCGGTATTATGCAACTGGACGCCGAAAGTAAAACCATGCTGTTCACAAGCTTTTTGGCATTCCAGCAAATTCTTATAACCGGCATCGCCGATAAACGCGCTGGAGGTAACATCCAGCACAATCTGATCATTTTTATTATTATCCATATTCGTTCTCGATTCTATATTAGTGTCTTTATTTCTTATTTAACCACAGAGACACAGAGACACAGAGAAAACTTTTTTAAGGTTTAAAACTTGTCACTTTTGTCTTTTTACTTTTCGTTTTCAATTTTCAATTTTCAATTTTCAATTTTCAATCGCCTGTAAGCAATCCGTCGTCCTTGGGTTCAGGCAGCACCCGGATGCGTTTGCCGTGGCGCGGGAATTTGATGACAATCGAAGTTCCCTTGCCTTCCGTGGTTTGCAGGCTCAGTTCTGCGCCATGTTCCCTGACAATGCGCTCAATGACCATCATGCCCAGGCCGGTGCCTTCCTTTTTAAAAGTCTGAAACGGTTCAAAGATTCTGCTCAGGTTGCCGGCGCTGATGCCGAGACCGGTATCGGCGAATTCCAGCTCCAGCCAGTCTTCGTCGTACGAACAGATCACATCAATCCCGCCGCCTTCCGGCATGGCCTGCACGGCATTTTTCAGAATATTGTAAAAGGCCTGCTTCAACTGGGCGGGATCGCCTGAAACTTTCGGCAGCACTTCCGGCCATTCGCATTTTACGCTGACGGCCCGGTTTTCAATTTCCTGGCGCATAAAATTCAGGGTTTCGATAATCAGGTTTTTCATATCCACCGGGACCATCTGTGTGCGGCCCGGACGGATCGCATGCAGGAACTGGTTGATGATATTGTCCAGCCGTTCAACTTCATTTTTGGCCGCTTTAACCATTTCAGCGGCGGCTTCGCGGTCAAAAGCTTTCCTGGATTTATCGGCAAACATCCGCTGGAGAAGCTGCATATTCAGATAAAGGCTGTTCAGCGGATTGCCGATCTCGTGGGCAACGCTGGCGGCCAGCATGGATATCGCCTGAATCTTTTCGGTCTCCAGCTCCTCGATGGTGCGGTCCCTGGTCTCAGTGACGTCCCGCAGAATGACGGTCGCGTAACCGTCTTTTTCCTCGGTCGGCACCAGGTAAAACTGCAAATAGCGATGGACCGGATACAGAATCTCAATCTCCTGCCTGGAAACCCGGAACCATTCTTCTTCGTCCTCCTTGAGAATGCGATGCCAGTCCACATTCCGCAGAAACTGGGAAATCCTTAAATCGTTAAGCTCGTCCGGCAGCCCCAGCAGCTCTTTGGCCGCCTTGTTGTGATAGCGGATCTTCAGCCGCCGGTCAACCACCAGAATCCCTTCCTGGATCGCGTTGAATATCGTTTCCAGAAAGCCTTTCTCGCGGGAGAGCCGCAGGATATATGCCTGAACGCTGTTGGAATCTATCGAATCCACCCGTTCCAGAAAACGGTCCAGAAAACTTTTTTTCGATATCATTGATTTATCCCGCAAAGATCATTAGTTTTTATATTTCATAAATCCGGAAGTCAGGAGTCAGAATTCAGAAGTCAGAATGGGAGACATAAATTCAGAAGTCAGGAGACAGAATTCAGAAGTCAGAATAGAAGCATAACTATCAAATCCCGGAATTCTTTTACCGCTTATTTTCATTTCTCCCATCTCCTGATTTCCGGCTTTATTCCTTGTCTTCATTTATTCTTTTGAAACTCCGCTTTTTTCCTTTGAAAGACTTTTCAAATTCCTCATTTGAAACTCCGCTTTTTTCCTTTGAAAAACTTTTCAAATTCCTGCGAGTTCCTTATTCCCTAAAACTGCGGGTACCGCAGTCAAGCGCTGACTACCGAACTTTAGAACTTTAGAACTCCCTGCCGCGCTTTCCACGACTGTCTCACTTCATCAATCCCGACACTTGAGACAATTTGGCACAAAAATGCCGTTTTTTCAAGCAAAAACTGAAAAAACGTCATCAAAACATTAGTTTCAGCATGAACGATATTTTGCAATACCGGTGAATTGCGCTAAATTTAACATTATAACAGTTCTTAAAATCCATAACCAACGGGAATACAAAATGAACAACAGAAGCAGACTATTTTATTTGGGCCTGAACCTGCTGGCTCCCGGCATCGGACAGCTTGCATTGAAATGGTATTTCCGCGGCATCCTTGAATTACTGCTCTTCATTGCCGCCATCGCCTGGGGTTTTATGGAACTCCTGCTGCCGATTATCAATTACGCCTTGAGCGATGTCACCACCAGCACGTTCCCTAAAATCAATGTGGTGCCGTTGATAATCGCGCTTGCCGTCGGAGTAATTGTATGGTTGTGGAGCCTGGTCGAAATCATATTATTCTACAATCCGGCAAACGGCGAAGACAAGGACAACGCGAACAAGCAATAATCACCGGAGAACTGGAATTATGTTTAAAATATTTGTCTGCACAGCCGCCGTCCTGCTGACGGCGGGATTTGTCTGTGCGGCGGACAGTAATTCCATCAAAAATTCCGAGGGCAGAGGGCTTAAAATCAGAAACGCGGACGGCGACAGAGACCGCCCTAAAGTCGAAGATCCCAAAGATAATATCATCATCGAAAACAGCGCCTCTCCCAACCTGCTGGAAAACACTCCGAAAGATTGTTTCGCGGCGCGCATTGCGGATCAAAACAAAAGTTTTGAATGGAAACCCAAATGGTATTTTGAAGGTTCCGGCGGCCCGCGCCTGCCGGATTCGAAATTCAGCCCGGACGGCAGCGTCCTGGCCATCGCGGAAGTCGCCGGCGCCAACAACGGCCCGTTCAGCAGCAGACTGGTGCTGCTCAACACTTATAATTATAAATGTATCAGGATTATCGAGATTCCGGAAACTAGAATCTCGCAGTTTATTTTATTGCCGGATACCGATTCCGCGGTCTGCGTCCAGGAACCGCAGCCGGTGTTCAAGCAGGAAATCAAAGCTTTCACGCTTAACCTGAAAACCGGAGCCAAAGGTTCCGAAACCCCGACATTCAGCAGCAGGATAACCGGATTGGCGGCAATGCCGGACAACAAACTCATGATAAAAACCGCCGAGTCGGTTAAAATTTATGTCTTCGACCTGACGAATCTCGCGCTGGACCCCTCTGTGCTGGAAACAAAATTCAAAGGCGGGGTGCTGGCCGCGGCGGACGACGGCGTCACCCTGGCGGCGGCGGGCAAAGGCAAACTGTTGTTTTTCAACATGACCAACGGCCAAAGCACTCCGATCAATGAAAGGGAACTACCCGCTGACTTCACCCCCGACAATCTTGTTTTGTGCAATGAAGACGGCAGCCTGTTCGCGGCGTCCGCCGACGGCAAAGATGTCATCTGGGCCGGCGCGGGCCAAATCCGGACACTGGCGCACAATGCCGGCAATATTCTGGTTTACGACAAGCCTGGCAAACGTCTGATCGCGGAAACCGCGGTAAAAAGCACGCTTGCATTTTATACTGTTCCGAAGTTTGACCCGGCAGGCGTCTGCACCCCTAAAACCGTCCAGCCGTCCACCCGTGGGGACATCCTCAACCTGATGGCGGTACCGGCAGGCATTCTGGTGCTGGATTCCCAGGGCGAACTGTTCCTGATGTACAAGCCTAAAACCAACTGGAAGAAAAATCTGATCTTCGAAGCCATGAAGTAAAGTTCTAAAGCCCGACCGACCTGTCTGACCTGTCTGACCTGTCTGACCTGTCTGACCTGTCCGACCCGTCCGACCTGTCCGACCTGTCCGACCTGTCGGACCCGTCCGTTGTGTCCGTTATGTCCGTTGTGTCCGTTTCCCCTCCCTCCACTTTCTTGGAAATTCCCTTACAAACCGGATTGTATTTTTTTTAATTCCGGTTTATAGTAAAGTTTATAATGTCGGGAAAAGCTCTTCCGGCATGGGTGATGAGTCTTAAAATATTAAATAGACCACGGATCATGAATACAAGAGTTCAGAAAATTTTAGTTGCTGTGCGTCGCCCGGCGCTTTGAAGCCGGGACTCCGATTTTTTCTGATTTTTCTGCAAGGTGTTAAACGTAGATTTCCCCGAAAAAGTATTAAATGGGGTAATTGTATCAAAACGGGATGGAGAAGTAATGACTAAAGAAACTGAACAGGGCAAGATGTTGAAAGGTTGCGAAATTGTGGTGAAATGCCTGGAGCGACAAGGGGTGAAAACCATTTTCGCGTATCCCGGCGGTCAATCGCTGGAATTGCACCAGGCGCTTCAGAAATCCAAAATCCGCGTCATCCTCCCGCGCCATGAGCAGGGCGGCGCATTTGCCGCCGACGGCTTTGCGCGGGTCAGCGGCATCACCGGCGTCTGCATGGCCACCAGCGGACCCGGCGCCACCAACCTGATTACCGGCATCGCGGACGCCTATATGGATTCCGTACCCGTGGTCTTCATCACCGGACAGGTCCCCGCCGCCCTGATCGGCAAAAACGCTTTCCAGGAAACCGACATCATCGGCATCACCCGGCCGGTCGTCAAGCACAGCTATCTGGTGCTCGACGCCAACGACCTCCCCCGCATCATGAAAGAAGCTTTTTACATCGCCAACAGCGACCGCCCCGGCCCCGTCGTCGTGGATATTCCCAAAAACGTGCAGCAGCAGTTGTGCGCTCCGGACTACGACGCGCCGATGCAGTTGCCATATTATAAAAAGGTCGGCCCCCCGAATCCGGAAGACATCGAACGCATCCGGGAAGCCATCCGCAAATGCAAACGCCCCTGCCTCTATATCGGCGGCGGCATCATTACCGGCGAAGCTTCCGCGGAACTGGTCAAATTCGCCGAATCTTATAATATTCCCGTCACCACCACGCTGATGGGCGTCGGCGCCATTCCCGGCGATCATCCCCTCTGCCTGCGCTGGCTGGGCATGCACGGCACCGTTTACGCCAATTACGCCGCGAACGAGTGCGACCTGCTGCTGGCGTTCGGCGTCCGTTTCGACGACCGCGTCACCGGCAACCCCCAGAACTTCGCCGTCAACGCCGTGATTGTCCATGTTGATATCGACCAGTCCGAAATCAACAAGAACAAGCCGGCCAATATCGGCGTCGTCGCCAACATCAAGGAAGTCCTGGAAATACTGAACAAAGAACCGATCCACCAGGATTACGCCGAATGGCATCAGCAGATCCAGGCATGGAAAGATAAATATCCCCTGACTTTCAAGAAAAAGAAAGACAAGGTTCAGCCCCAGGAGGTGATCCGGAAACTCTGCGAACTCACCAACGGCGAGGCCGTCATCGTTCCCGGCGTCGGACAGCACCAGATGTGGGCCGCCCAGTATTACACCCATAAACATCCCCGCCATCACCTGACCTCCGGCGGACTCGGCAGCATGGGCTTCGGGCTCCCCGCCGCGATGGGCGCCAAAATCGCCTGCCCCGAAAAACTCGTCATCAACATTGACGGCGACGGCAGTTTCCAGATGAACATTCAGGAACTCGGCACCATCCATAATGAGGATATTGACGTCAAAATGATTATCCTCAACAATCAGCACCTCGGCATGGTCGCCCAGTGGGAAGACCGCTTCTACGGGAGCTGCCGCGGCAATACCGAACTCAAGAGCAACTACGTCCAGCGCCCCTATCCGGACTTTGTCACCATTGCCAAAGGTTACATGATCCCCGGACGCGAAGTCTACGAGGAAAAAGACCTCGTTCCGGCCCTCAAGGAAATGCTCGCCTCCAAAGGCCCCTTCCTGCTGGACATTCACACCGGCTACGAAGAGCACGTCCTGCCGATGATTCCTCCCGGCAAGAGCTACAAAAATATAATCATAGAGTAGCTTACCCTGGGAGCGCCGGTCGCCTGACCGGCTTTATAGCGTTATCGAGTAAGAGTAGCTTAACCTGGGAGCGCCGGTCGCCTGACCGGCTTTATGTTACGAAAAAGAGCGTACCCGACAGCCGTGCGGCCAACCCCGCACGGCTGTTTTATTTTAACAGGGCTTGCCCGCCGTAGGCGTGGATAGACAGGATAGACAGGATAGACAGGATAAAAAAAAACCGTTTCACCATGAAGAACATGAAGAAATTGAAGTTTTAAACAATATTGCCGTCCGTCGCACGGACCCTTCATGCTCTTCGTAAGCTCCCGACGATTCCACGACACGGAAGGCGCGGGATTTTGAAATTCTGGATTATTTTTTTTCTCTTGCGGCTTTCCAGTTATGCGGCAGCAGTTCCGCCAACTTCAGGAATGGATGCGA
>TBL_comb47_HYPODRAFT_10003331_pt1 | contig 19097 bp, 19 predicted proteins | sample TroBogypolimnion_40_FD_10682 | JGI IMG/M metagenome (IMG submission 10682) | reverse complement strand
ACTGCGTGCACCAGCGACCTGGCATCGTGCACTACCTCTTTGACTACTCCCCCGACATGGAGTACTTGGAAATTGTCGGGCCCGCGGATTTTGGCTCCATCGCTGTGGAGGGTCCGTGCGAGGTCCCCAGCGTCACGCCCTGGAACTGAGCGTGTCCGTGGGCGCCATTTGCCCGAGCTTAAAGTAGGAGGCGTAGACGCGGCCCAGGTTCAAGAGCTCGGTGTGGGTGCCCATCTCGACAATTTTGCCCTTGACCAAGACCACGATTCGGTGGGCGTGCTCGATGGTGGACAATCGGTGGGCGATCACCAAGGTGGTTCTGCCCACCGTCAAGCGATTCAGTGCCTCTTGCACCAATCTCTCGGACTCATTGTCCAGCGCCGAAGTGGCCTCGTCGAGCAAGAGAATGGGGGCGTCTTTGTAGAGTGCTCTGGCAATGGCCAAGCGTTGGCGCTGTCCGCCCGAGAGTTGTGAGGCGTTGTGGCCCACGAGCGTGTTCACCCCCAGGGGCAAAGATTGGATGTGGTCTGCCAAATTGGCCGCTTCCAAGCAAGACACTGCGCGCGCAGTGTCTTGCTCTTGTCCGAGCATCACGTTGCTCAAAAGGGTGTCGTTGAGCACGATCACGTTTTGGCTCACCAGGGCAATTTGCTGCCTGAGACTTTTGAGGCGCCACTGTCGAATCGGTACCCCGTCGATCAGCACTTCTCCGCTTTCCACGTCCACGAGTCTGGGCAGCAAATTGGCCAAGGTGCTTTTGCCCGAACCCGATTCACCCACGATGGCCAAGACTTCGCCTGGGTTCACCACGAGGCTCAGGTTTTCCAGTGCGGGCATTCGATCGGCGTGGTACCGCACGCTCACCGCCTTGAATTCAACCTGGCCCCGCGCTTTTGCAATTTCAAATTCACCTTCGTCTTGGTCGTCGGTTTTTTCGATCAAATCAAGCCCTCGCTCAATGGCACCGAGCCCTCGGGTGATGGGGGCGGCAATCTCGGACAAATGTTTGATGGGGGCGACCAACATCAACATGGCTGTCACAAAGGAGGCAAAGCCCCCCACCGTGGTGCCGTCCGTGCTGCTTTGGAAAAGCGCCACGCTGATGACCGCCGAGAGGGCCACGGCCGAGAGAATTTGGGTGAGCGGCGTGATGGCCGCCGATGACACCATGCCCTTCATCACCAAGGACTGCAAGGCCTCTCCAAGGCGAGTGAAGCGGCGAGTTTGTTGCTCTTGTGCGCCCTGGAGTCGAACTTCCCGGTAGGCCAGGGCGTTTTCTTCAACAGCATAGGCCAGCGCATCGGTGCTGGCCTGGCTCAAATGCGTGAGGCGCGTGAGCCTGTGGGTCAAAACCCGCATCACATAAGCGACCGCGGGCAAGAGGAGGGCCACGATGAGGCTGAGCTTCCAATTCAAGTAGAGCAAATACCCCGCCAAAAACACCAAGGTGAGCGAGTCGCGCGTGAGGCTTAAAAAAGCATTGACCAAGGTGCCGGCCCCGTTTTGCACTTCAAAGACCAGGGTGTTGGCCATGGCGCTGCCCGCTTGCAAGGCATAGAGACTGGGATGGGCTTTTTGCAACTTGTCAAACATGTCCAGGCGCAAGGAGAGCACCCCCAAATTGGCAATTTTGGCCAAAGCGACTTGGGCAATGAAGGCGCCTAGGCCCCGCACGGTAAAGAGTGTGAGGATGGCAAAGGGCACGAGCCACAAGTTCAAGGAGCCCGCCACAAAGCCGTGGTCGAGAAGAGGCTTTAAGAGGGCCGGGATCATGGGCTCCGAGGCCGAGACCACGACCACGGACACCACGGCAGCCGCCCAAACGCTCCAAGGCTTGGAGAAATACGGTAACACCCTCTTAAATCGCCGCCAAAAGGAGTCCACTGGGATGTCGTTCATGCAAAAGGGTGAGCGTTGGGTTTAAAAAATGGTGTCGTTGTGGTTGAAGCGATCCTTGTCGCGCCATGGGTTTTTCAATGCAAACAGCTAAAATGCTGAGGAGTTTTTTTCTCTGAGCCCGGGTGCTTGAGCGTTCGGTCCAATCCTCCATTGTAGGGGATCGGCTCCAGGAGTCTTTTTCTGGCTTGGTCATGCCTTGAGGGGCGAATTTTGGAGGTCTTCTCACCTGGGCCTTGTCAGTCTGTATGATGCATCCCCAGGGCACTGGTGGTGTTCAATGCTGTGCATTGCCGCCCAATCCTAGAGCTTGGCGCCTCATTGTTGCGTTTCAATGCCCATTTTTGCTTTTATGCTGTGAAGTTTGTCATGACTACCAATATTTTTAAATTCTTGCTGCCCTTGAACCGATTCACGCTAGCGGCACGGGTTCTTCGCCTGAAGGCCTTGGCGCCATCCATGCCCATGCCCATGACAAAGCGCCGCGTGCTGAGCCAGTGCGCTTTGTTGGGGGCGCTCTTGGGCGCCGTGTTGGGCCCACAGTTAGGCCAAGCCCAACTGCGAGTGGATGTGACGGGACTTGGGGTCACCTTGATCCCACTGAATATGAATGCGTTTCGAGACGAGCCCAGTGCCGGTCAAAAAATCTCAACCATTGTGCAAGCCGATTTGGAGCGAGCGGGGCAGTTCAAACTCACCAGCACGGCGCTCACCTTGGATGAGACTTCGCGCCCAGACTTCGCCGCCTTGAGAGCGCGGGCCATGGAGAACTTTGTCTCTGGCAGTGTCACCCCACTGGCCGATGGCCGATTTGACGTGCGCTTTCGTTTGTGGGACTTGATGAAGTCGCAAGACCTTGGTGGTGCAAGCTATGCCGTGTCCCCTGGGGACCTCAGGCGTTCGGCCCACCAAATATCGGACTTCATTTATGAAAAACTCACCGGCGTCAAAGGCATCTTCTCCACCCGCATCGCCTACGTGACCAAGGCCAAGACGATGTATCACCTGTGGATTGCCGACGCCGATGGAGAAAACGCCCAGGCCGCGCTGAGCTCACCCGAGCCCATCATCTCACCGAGTTGGTCTCCCGATGGTCAGCAGCTCGCCTACGTGTCTTTTGAAACCCGCAAGCCCGTGGTCTATGTGCACAATGTGGGCACTGGCAAGCGCCACATTGTGGCCAATTTCAAAGGCTCCAACAGCGCGCCGGCTTGGGCACCCGATGGTCAAACTTTGGCCGTGACCTTGAGTCGAGACGGTGGTTCACAACTCTTTTCTGTGCCGCTCTCAGGCGGTCAAGCCACCCGACTCACGCAAAGCAGTGGCATCGACACCGAGCCCACCTTCACCCCAGACGGCAGCGCCATTTACTTTGTCAGTGACCGGGGCGGCTCGCCCCAAATTTACCGCATGCCCGCGCACGGTGGTCCCACCCAACGCGTGACCTTCACGGGCAACTACAACATCTCCCCCGCAGTGAGCCCAGATGGCAACACTTTGGCCTATATTTCTAGGCAAGGCGGGCAGTTCAAGCTCTATGTGATGGACCTCGTGAGTGAAAAAGCCCAAGCCTTGAGCGACACAACGCGCGATGAGCGGCCCAGTTTTGCGCCCAACGGCAAACTCATCATCTATGCCACACAGTCGCAAGGTCGAGAAGCTTTGATGATGGTCAACCCAGACAACAAAATGGCGACCCGCTTGGGTGGCAAGGAGGGTGACATTCGTGAGCCGCACTGGGGGCCTTATGCCAAGCCCAATTGACTGTGATGTTTCCCGAGAAAGACCTTTTGCCATGGGTTTGTATTGAAAAATTGAATACAATCATAGTAATCACCAGTCTGCGTGGATTCAATGCCTTTCTTTCTTTAACCTTGCTTTCAATCTATTTAACCCTAGGATTAACATGAGAATCAAACTGTTCACTGCATTGGTCATCACGGTCATGGTGGCCCTTGCCGGTTGTGCCTCCAAAGTCAAACTCAATGACGTGCCAGTCGAAGACAAGTCGAGCAGTTCAATGGCTGTGGATCCCTCCCTGAGCGCCAAATCCGGCTCGGGCGTGACCAATGTTCAAGCCCAGTCTTTGTCCGGCATGAGTGCTGGCCCTGCCGGTGTCGACAAGATCATTTATTTTGACTACGACAGTTACTCCATCCGTCCCGAGGCTCAACCCGCCATTGCAGCGCATGCCAAATTTTTATCCACCAACAAGTCACTCAAAGTGTCCTTGGATGGACACACCGATGAGCGTGGTGGTCGCGAGTATAACTTGGCCTTGGGCCAAAAAAGAGCCGATGCGGTGCGCAAAGCTTTGTCACTTCTTGGCGTGACCGAGTCCCAAATGGAGTCGGTGAGTTTTGGCAAAGAAAAACCTGCCGCCATGGGCGATGATGAGGTCTCGTTCGCCAAAAATCGCCGCGTTGAAATCTCTTACCGTTGAAGTCTCTCATGAAGCGTTTTCTCCCAAGCTTTGTGCTTTTGGGCTGCCTTTGGATTGGCGTGTCGGCCCAGGCCTCTCTTTTTGACGACGACGAGGCCAGGCGCGCCATTTTGGATTTGCGCCAAAAAATTGAATTGCAAAAAAACGCACTCGAATCTGCGAAAGTGGAGATCAAGGCCTTGGGCCAAGAAAATGCGCAGTTGAGAACGTCGATATTGGACTTGCAGTCGCTCATTGAAAAACTCCAACAAGAGACCGCCAGTCTTCGTGGCGACAAAGAGGTCATTGCGCGGGAGTTGTCGCAAACGCAAATGCGAATCAAAGACCAAGCGCAGGCCATTGAAAACCGACTGAGCAAGTTTGAGCCTCAAAAGGTGAGCTTGGATGGTGTGGATTTCACCGCTGATTCTGCAGAAATGCGCGAATACGACAATGCCTTGGCGGTCTTTAAAAAGGCCGATTACCCAGGCGCCGTTCTGGCCTTCACCGATTTCTCCAGACACTACCCCAGCAGTGGATTCAGTGCCTTGGCGCTTTACTGGTTGGGAACAGCCCAATACGCTTCTAGAGACTTCAAGGGCGCCATTCAGACCTTCAAGGCTTTGAGCATGTCGTCTCCCAATCACCCCAAGGTGGCCGATGCTGAACTCTTGAGTGCAAGCTGTCAAGTGGAGTTGAAAGACAACAAGGGCGCGCGCAAGACCTTGGAAGAGTTGGTCAAGAACTTTCCACAAAGCGAGGCTGCCCAGGCCGCCCGTGAGCGCCTGACCAAAATGAAGTGAGCGTCGGCAGGGACAACCCATACTTTGCTTTGGGCTCTTGCGTGTTTTGACCTCGGTTTCATTTCATCGATTTGGGGCCTGCGCAGTCCCCATGCCGCTTTTGCTGGTCCCGGGCTTTGTAGCCGCACTTTGGGATGTTGACACTGCAGTTTTTTTCCTCGGTCTTGTCCAAACTCAAAATACTCTCGACTCTAACCCTGACCCACCATGCAAGAAGCTCAGTTTTATGCGCTCAACAGCCAAGTCTTGTGGATGACCTTTGCGCTGATGGGTGTCTTGGGATTTGTCGCGCACCGCACTCATTTTTGCACCATGGGCGCGATTGTGGATGTTTTGAGTTTTGGGGCGTGGAAGCGGGCGAGCCAAGTGCTCTTGGCCATGTCGGTGAGCCTTTTGGGGTTTTCTGCTCTGGTGGGACTGGGTGCCATCCATCCAGCCCAAACCTTGTACGCTTCTTCCAAATGGTTTTGGCTCTCTGACGCCTTGGGTGGCTTCATGTTTGGCGCGGGCATGGTCTTGGCCTCAGGGTGTGGCAACAAAACCCTGGTCCGCATGGGAGCGGGCAACCTCAAGTCCTGGGTGGTGTTTGTGGTGATGGGCTTGTCGGCTTGGGCTACCCTTAAAGGCATCACCGCGGTCTTTCGAGTTCATGTGTTGGAAACGTTTTTTGTGAGCTTGCCCGGTGGCGGGAGTTGGGCCGAACTGCTCTGGGGTGCACAGGCCTTGGAGAGCGGCACATGGGTCGGTCTGCCACTGCAAGCGAGCGTCTTTACGCTGATGGGCGGGTGCTTGGGGGTTTTGCTCATTGTTGCTTGTGTTGGATTACTCCTGCGCAGTCAAGACAAGCCCACGGGGGGAGTGGATACTTTTAAGATGCTCTGGCCCGGCCTTGTGGTGGGTCTCGTGGTGACGCTGGCCTGGATTTTGAGTGGTGTTGTGGGCCATGTGACTGAAAGTCCGCTGAGTCTGGAGGAGGTTTTTTTGGCAAGTCAAACGGGCAAGGTCGAGGCCGTGACCTTTGTCTCGCCGATGGCCTATGTGCTCGATTGGTTGATTTTTTACTCAGACGAGTCCAAGGTCTTGGGCTACGCCGCGGTGAGCGCTTTGGGGGTGGTGGCGGGGGCTTTTGTGAGCGCGCTCTTGGCTCAGAGTTTTCGTTGGGAAGGTTTTGCTGACACGGCTGACTTGGGTCTTCATCTGTTGGGTGCGATGTCGATGGGAGTGGGCGGTGTGGTGGCCATGGGCTGCACCTTTGGTCAGGGCATGAGTGGGTTCTCAACCCTCAGTGTCAATGCCTTGGAGGTCATCATCTTTATTGTGCTCGGCGCCGTGCTGGCTTTTCAGTATCAGTCTTGGCGGCTTGAGCGTATGCTCTGAATATCCCGCACTTGAATTCACACGGGGCTAGAATATTTTGGACCAGCACGCAACACAACTTGAATTTGATCGACGCTTTGGTGCCTTGGTGAGGCTTTATGGGGCTGAGGGCGCACAGCGTATTTTCAAAGCCCATGTGGTGGTGGTGGGCGTTGGGGGTGTGGGGTCGTGGGCGGTGGAGAGCTTGGCCAGGAGCGGTGTGGGTTTGCTCACCTTGATTGATTTGGATCACATATCAGTCTCCAATGTAAACCGACAAATTCATGCCTTGAGTGACACCATTGGGCAGTCCAAGGTACTGGCAATGAAATCAAGAATTTTGGCCATCAATCCTCGCTGCCAAGTCAACACCATCGAGGACTTTGTCGAGCCTGACCGTTGGGCGCAGATGGTGGGTCAACTCCCGAACCCCATCGATGGTCTGATCGATGCGTGTGATCAAACCGTGGCCAAAGTGGCGCTCTGCGAGTGGGCCATGCTCACCCACACCCGGATGGTGACGGTTGGGGCTGCAGGGGGGAAAATGGCGGCCCACCTAGTCGACATCAAGGACCTCATGGATGTCACCCATGACCCCTTGATGGCACAGGTGCGCTACCGTTTGCGCCGTGCTGGGGGATGGGTCAAAGATGCCCGAAAATCCAATATCCAGTGTGTTTTTAGTCCAGAAAAAGTCATCAATCCGTGGGCTTCAGAGGATGGGGGTTCTGCGGGCAATGATTCATCTTTGAACTGCCATGGTTACGGCTCGAGTGTGGCGGTTACCTCCACGTTTGGGCATTGCGCGGCCGGTTGGATGTTGGGTGAAATCGCACGTAACTGACCGAACCAAGGCCTCATTGGGGAGGGACTCAAGGCGCAAATTGGCGAAATTGGTAATTCTCGCTGTTGGCAAAGCGCAGGGGTTCAAATGGGGTGAAAATTTTGTTACAATATCAGGCTTGGCGGAGCTTGAGAGGCGCGTCATAGTATTGAAAATGGGACGGTAGCTCAGCCGGTAGAGCAGCGGACTTTTAATCCGTTGGTCGCGAGTTCGAATCTCGCCCGTCCCACCAAAAAAACAAAATGAAATCAACCCTCCTTAGAGGGTTTTTTCATGTGTGGCTTGCTAAAAGTATCTAAGTCTGGAGTTGGATACTTGGCTCTTCCCAATTTGGTTTTCTCTCGAAATTTCACCTGAATGAATAGGTCTCATACCAATTTAAACATTTTTAACGCTATTGTTTGTTTGTAATAATTTTTTGCTGATGTGGGTCAGAAATTATCACTTCCTGTATTTTGTCTCAACTATTAGCGTTGACTTACCAAGTGACCGCTCACAAATTTATGCAAAACACTTGCCGCAAATGTTTGGTAAGGGATCCCCTCCTCAAGTGCACGAGCTTGCAAATTCTTTAGATCTTTACTAGAGATGCGAATATTGAGACGTTGGTCCTTTTTGAAGGTTTCCAAAGCAACGGTTTTGTGCTTTTTAATCTCTTGTTCTGAGTTCTTCACCGGTTTCAGTGCCCCGGTCTCCCAAGCTTCTAGTATGCCAAGTTCTTCTTCATCGTATTTTATTTTTGGTTTCATGATTGACTCCTATATTGCCGAGTAGCCTTTCGGCTAGGAATGATTGTTTTCAAAAAAATTTCTGTGTCGTTCTCTATGAACGGAACGGCGTAAACGTAATCATCGACCTGTACGATTGAAATCTTTTGTCCTGGATATTTTTCTTGATTTGGGTGTTCTAGAACAGCTAACTCGTCACCAGAGCCAATTGCAAAAACGATACGTTCAAATGTAATACCTCGCTCTTTTGTCAACAATTGATTTTTATCTGGGTTCCAATTGTATATTTTGGCATTTTCCATGTGTGTATTTTATGCACACACAGAGGATTTGTCAATTCCGTTGTGGAGCAAAGATCAAACGTGACATATCGAAAGACTAAAAGGAGCGCGGCGTACCAAGTTGAATCGCGCACGCAATCGCATAACGACAATTTGCGCTTTTAATCGATTGATTTTATTGGTATTCTTTGTCAATCAGACTTCTTTTAATCCGTTGGTCGCGAGTTCGAATCTCGCCCGTCCCACCAAATTCCCCCAAAAATAAAGGTACCTCCGACTTTTTATTGGTCGGCAGTTGCACCGCTGTCGCGAATGACTTTTTTCCAGCGCACGCGTTCTTGACCCATGAAGAGCGACATTGCATCGGGCGTGCTGCCAATCGGATCGAAATGCAGCTCGAGTAGCCGGTTGGCGACGTCAGGTTGTTTCAGTATCTCGGCAATCGCGCTGGAGAACTGGTTGGCGATTGCAGGCGGGGTGCCAGTCGGTGCCACCACGCCCAACCAGATGACGGACAGAAAGCCTGGTAGCACCTCTGACATTGCAGGTGTCTCTGGCAAAACGCTGCTACGCTTCTCGCTGGCAACGGCCAGAACGCGAAGTTTGCCTGAGCGAATGTGTGGCAGGGCCAAGCCGATATCGACAAACATCATATCCACCCGACCTCCCATGACTTCTAAGATCGCTTGGCTGGTACCCTTGAATGGGATATGTGCGATTGTGATACCAGCCATTGTCTTGAACATTTCTGCAGCAAGGTGCGGCGTGCTCCCACTCCCGGCCGAAGCATAGTTTAGCCGGTCAGGATTTGCTTTGGCGTAGGCGATCAACTGCTGCACGCTCTGTGCAGGCACACTGGTATTCACTGCCAAAACGTTGTAAGTGGACACGACAACCGAGACAGGCACAAAGGCATCTGGGTCGTATGCGAGCTTGGAGAAAAGGCTCTTGTTGATGACCAAAGCTGGCGGCGGAGCAAACAGCATGGTGTAACCGTCTGGCGCTGACCTGAACACTGCCTCGGCCCCCATGTTGTGAGAGGCGCCTGCACGGTTCTCGACGATCACGGGTTGGCCCCACTTGTTGTGCAACTTTTCAGCCAAGAGGCGCGTGACGGTGTCAAAGGCGGCGCCTGTTGCAATCGGGACAATGAGCTTGATCGGCTTGCTCGGATAATCCTGCGAGTGAGCGCACAATGAGAATGCGAGACCAACGGTGAAAATTAATTTGGCGAGACTTTGTAGCATCATATCGATCGTCTTTCAGGGTATTGCAGTTAACGGGTCGACTTGGCCTGGATGTTCGCTGCGACGCCACTGCGTCACCAGTCGACCCCTACCACCTCTAGCAAGGGGATCGTTCCAAGCGTTCATCGAGTCAATATCGTGGGTGAAGGGAAAGATTTAAAGGAACAGATAATCTTCCTTATTCACTTCGCGCGTTCCTGTCCAGTAATCGACGGTCGGCAGCGGCCAGTTTTGGGTTAATCTGCCACTGGCATTTTTATACCAACTCTTCACTGTTGCAGCGCCATACACCACTGAGCCACTGGCGGCATCGATGCGATCATTGAAGCGGTCCAACACTTCTTGGCGTACTTCCATTCCACGCTTTTTGGATTCCATCAGTAGCCTGATGCACTCCACAATGTAAGTGGCGCCGGCTTCAGATAGCAGCACCAAACTGGCATTGCCGTTGATGTTCGTGTTCGGACCATACAGGCAAAACAGATTGGGAAAATTGGGAACGGTGATGCCGTAATAGGCACGAGCATCATCGCCATGCCACTGATCCTGTAGTTTGACGCCACCGCGCCCAGTCAGCGGTAACGTAGAGAGGAAGTCAGCTGCCTTGAAACCTGTGCCGTACACGATGATCTCTAGATCGTGGAGCTCCCCGTCGGCAGTCTCGATGCAGCCTTCGTGCGCCTTGGTGATCTTTTCGCTCACCAGTTTTACATTCGGCTTCTTGAGAGTTGCAAACCACTTGCCGTCGTCCGATGCACAGCGCTTGGCAAAAGGTGGGTAGTCCGGCGTCATTTTCTTGAGCAAGTCAGGTCGATCTGCCAAGGATTGTTCGAGTTGATTCATCATCAACTCACGCAGCTCCTCGTTCTTTTGCGACATAGAAACCGGGTGTTTCCAGGCGGGGTCCACCTCTGTATAGGCGCGTCGACACATGCCGACCCACATTCGATAGACTCTAAACCACCGGTGGTAATTGGGAACATTGGCAAAGAGCCAGCGACTGCCTTTCTTCAAAAGGCTGTTGTAGCCGGGCGTGGACCTCACCCAGGGTGGCGACCTCTGAAACACGGTTATTTCGCCGGCGACTTCCGCAATCTTTTGGATCGCCTGAAAGCCGCTCGCACCTGTGCCGATGACGCCCACTCGCTTGCCGGTGAGATCCACCTCGTGATCCCAGCGCGCCGTGTGCCAGGCATGTCCTTTAAAAATGTCGATGTTCTCGATAGCAGGATAGTTTGGACGGTTGAGTTGGCCAACGGCGCTGATCAAGGCTTGCACGAGAAGCTGTTCGCTACTGCCATCCGGCTTTTTGAGCGTCAGGTTCCAACTGCCATCACTCTCGTTGTATTGGCCCGTCACCACTTCAGTGCTGTAACGTATGTGTTCGAGTAGACCAAATTTTTCTGCGCTGCCCTGAAGGTACTCCAGTACAGCCTCTCGGCTTGCATATTCTTCTCGCCAGTGAGGGTTCTGGTTGAACGAATAGCTGTAATTAAAGTTGCTGGTATCGAGGTGACATCCGGGGTAATTGTTTTCCGACCAAACACCGCCAACTTCGTGGTTTCTTTCCAAGATCACGAAGGGTATGCCGGCTTGCTTCAAGCGATATGCCGCGCCCACACCCGCTAGGCCAGCACCGATGATGGCCACCGTGAAATCTCTATCTGGAGCAAGTTTGGATTTATGCCACTGAGGGGCTTGCGTGTAATCGGACAGTCCCAATTCATTCAAAAGCAAGGTGAAGTGATCGTCTGAGAATGGTCCAACCATGTACTCCATGATCTGACGTACTTGGGCTTTTGCCAGTGGTGCTTGGTCGTCATAGACGCCTTTGCGCAATTCTTGTATGACGTTAAACGCCAGTTCGCGTGCATTATCTTGCGCACTGGCCGAGAGGCCTCCTTGCGGCTCAAAGCCAGCAGCAGTTTCAATGTAGTTCGGTCGAAATTCATCTCTGAGCAGTGTCAGTTGATGCGTGGCGTGAGCCAAGGTACCCAAAAGACTTGGTAGATGAGCGTCCTTCAGGATTTCCCTGAGTTCTGTGTCGATCGGAAAATTGGACATCATCACGGAATTAATGGTGGGTTTTTCAATAGCAAAATGTAGCACTTTGAATTAACCATCGATCGACGGGAAAACCCTTGTCTTAGACCCATTGTGAACGATGTTGCGCGCACGGTTTAAAGAAAAAAAGTACCTTTGCTGACGGTTTGGTGATGGGCTTGAAGTGAGAATTTCTGGCGGGCCACAGTCAGCATTAGACCCATACGGGCAAGAGCTTCAAGGGTCACCTATGGGAGGCCCTTGAAGTGCAAGACTTGCAAAATTCAAGAGCAAATAAGTGCTGGCCGTGACCCTAAAAAAACGCAGTTGGAAACACGATTCCAGCCATGATGATTTTTATACATCGAATGGGGGTGGCTCAATTTTTCTGGGCACCTTGCTCTTTCGTTGATGAAAATCTTTATTAATTTTATTGGCTTGAAAAGTTGTCCAGTCAGATTTCCAAAAAATGAAGCTTTAAATTGTTTTAAGATGCGGCATGATCCGCAAAACATTGCCTCGGTCAATGGCCATCCTCTCTTCAGGGGAGAAGTTTCTGGCGGCCAGACCCTCGCGTTCATCGGACGCACTGCGGTAAGGAAAATCACTGCCAAAGAGAATGTGAGAGGTGGGCACGATCGCTCTGAGCGCGGCGATGGCGCCCTCGTGGTTGCCTTGTGCCGTGTCATAGTAAAAGCGCTGTACTTCGGCCAAGACGCCATTGGGCAGTACTTTTTTGGCGGCCTCTTTCATGTCAAGCTCTTGCCTAGTAAAGCGGCTCCAAAGAAAAGGCATGGTGCCACCACTGTGAGACCAGATCCAGTTGATGTTGGGGAACTTGTTGGCCGCTCCTCCGTAGAGCATGCTTGCAATGGTGCGGGACGTGTCGGTGGCGTACTCAATCACAGCAGGAGGTATAAAGTCAGCCGATGGATTTTTGCAGCAATTCGCAAGCAAGGGGTGTACATAGATGGTGGCACGTCTGCGGTTGAGCTCCTCCCAAATTGGCCAAAAGCGTTGGTCACCCAAATACTTGTCGCCATAACCGGTCATGAGACCAATACCGTCGGCCTTCAATGTGTCCATGGCGTATTCAATTTCTTTCATGGCACCTTCGGTGTCCATCAAAGGCAGTGCGGCAAAGGAGCCAAAACGACCTGGGTGGTCGCGTCCCAGTTGGGCTGCGTATTCATTGGCCTCACGTGCCATGCGGCGATCGAGTTCAATGTTGTTAAAGTTCGCGCCAGGTACAGGCAAGGAGAGTACTGAGGTCGCAATGCCGTTCATGTCCATGTCGTCAAGTGACTTTTGTGGTGACCATGGAGGCGCGGGGGGGCCATGGTATTTTTTGAGTTCAACCAAATAGTTGGGGGTGTACAAGTGGTGATGAATGTCAATGCGGTAGGGTTTGCCTACTGCCGCACTTGGCGTCTGTGCATTGGCGCTGAGACCGGTGCTGGCCAGCAGGCCAGCACCCACGCCAGAGAGTCCCGCCGCTGCGCCCAAGGATCCCAGACCACTTAAGAATCCACGCCGACCAGTATTGGGTTGCTGGCAAGCGTCTGGGAAAGATGACAAAAGGGCAGATTCGTTGTTATTGCAGGTGCATTGATAAGGCTTCATCTGGGTCATATTCTTTGAGGTCTTGTTATTCGAGTTGAAATCAATAAAGTTTTCGTCTTTCGGTGATGCGCTCAAAGCATACAGCCAAGATTGGATTTTGCCAAGCGAGGATTCACCGTTGTGTCATGATGCGTTTTCCACTTGCTCAAGGCTCGTTGGGAGCCTGTTTTGAGGTATTTTAAGTAAGCACTCCATCGATTTGATCGTGAACACCAAGGCTTTGAGTGCCGCACAAAAGCGGACCCTCTTGAGGGGCAATGCCACCAAATTCTTGGGTCTCAAGCTCTAAGGGATGCCCAGACCCATTGACCATTAATCCCACGCTGGCATGCTCACCAGGGCGCTTTTAACGCCGTCAGGCAGTGGTGTACGAGCTGCATTCATGAGCATGGCCAACAAGCTGTAGTATCCAAAGTGGGCAATCATGTCCACGACCCCTTGCTCACCAAAGCGAGTCACGGCACGTTTCCATGTGGGGTCACTCACGCTTTGATTGCTTTTGAGCTCGCCCAGAAAATCGAAAATGATGCCTTCATCGTCGCTCATGTGCGTCGGACGAGTGCCTTCATTGATGGCTTGGATGGTCTCTTCGCTCACGCCTTCCTTTTTGGCAATGACGCTGTGGATATGCCACTCAAAAGGTTGGGACCAGTGGCGAGCGGCAATGAGCACGGAAAACTCTGAGTTTCTGAGTCCCATGCTGTTGTGGTAGCGCAAATACTCCCCCACATGCTGCAGTCGATTCATGAGCTCTGGGCTTCTGAGAAGCGGCACAAAAGGCCCGCCTATTTTGCCTCTTGGGCCATTGGTGAGTGCGGCCAGGCTGGCGGCTTGTTCAGGCGTCATCTCACTGTCCGACAAAGGGGGCATGCGGTCTTGGGTCATGATGGGTGTTCCTTTTTTAGATGGTGGATTTTAAAGCACTGTTAACCCGAGGGATCACTTGTTCGGCCATGAGGACCATGGATCTTTTGGAGATGGCAGGGTCGCTCCAGTCCAGACCCGCATAGACGAGCTCACCAAAACCGCCCAAGCGTTGATATAAAGCCAAGATCTGGTCCACCACTTCGCTCACGGATCCAGTGATCACCAATTGCTTTAAGATTTCATTGAGATCCACCGCTTGCTCAGGAGTCTTACCGTCTAGGGTAAAAACCGCATCGCGTTTGCCTTTTCTTAATTTGTAATACAAATTCTTATAATAAAAGCGGTAGGGGCTTTGTTCAGACAATCGACCGTAGTCGTGGGCCACGTGCTCGTCATCGTGAACGACGATGGTGCGCGCCACACGCCAATCGGCTCTTTGGGCGATTTGCCCCACATTAGCCTTGCCCGTTGCGTAATTGTCCCAGTGCGAATTGAGCCATTTGTCAAAGAGGAAATTGGCCGACAGTGGGTGAAAATCTTTCTCTCCCATGGCAATCACGCCATTGGAAAAGGGGGCCACCACCGTTCCAACGATTTCTGGGCGTGGGCTTTGGTAGGGCTTGTACATCATCCCCGTGTTGCTCACCTCATCATAGGTTTTTTTTGTAGAGACCTTGAAGCGGTTGTTGGGCAAATCAATATCCAAGGGGTAGCCAGAAGCCCAAATTTTGAGGATGACCTCAATGGACTCGGCAAACATTTGATTGCGGTCTTCGTCGAAAATCCCCAGTGCCTCGGCATCTGAGGGCAACGCACCGGGGCTCACACCCAAAATAAACCGGCCCTCTGAGAGGTGATCAAACATGGCGGCATGACACGCCACCAACACCGGGTGCAGGTGTGACAAATTGGTGGTACCCGTTCCGAGACGAATGTTTTGGGTCGAATGGATCAAGGAGGCTTGAAAAAGCATGCTACTCGTGACGTTTTCCACCAAATCGGTCAAATGCTCCCCTACAAATGCATCGTGGTAGCCGAGTTGATCGGCCAAGATGATGATTTCTCGGTCCTCCTTGAGCGTTTGTGTGACGCTTCGGTGAGCGGGGTGCACGGGCATGGTGAAGTAACCCAGTTTCATGATGCTTTTTATCCTGTAAAAATGATGAGCCTAATTTAAGAGATGTGTGGGGGCATGTAAATAGGGTTTTTACATGGGTTCTTTAAAGTGTTGCGATCAAACTCGCCCTGGGTGGCGTTTCCCGATCCGCCAGTGAAGGAATCATGTCGACACCTGCAGACATCATCTGAACCTTGCGAGCTCAATGACTTTGCAAGCTTTCGTTTAGCAACTCTCTTGTGTGTAAAATTGTTGCCAGTTGTGGTTGGATAACGCTCAACATTCAATACTTCAATGAGAAGTGACATGGGGGTCATCATGAAATTTTTTGGATTTTTGCTTTTGACAGTTGTCAACATGAGTTTTGCTGTCGACCTCTATAACCCATCGAACAATCAGTTGTCGATACCGAGTGTACAAGTCGGATCAACCACCTATAACAACGTCGTTGTCACAGTCGGGAATATTCTCTCAATCGGATCATCTTCCAATAGCAATACTTACGTTCGAATTCAAACCAGCTTGGGGTCGATGGATTTTCAATTGTTTCCTGTAAATGCGCCACTCACAGTTCAAAATTTTTTGAACTATGCCAATGCAGGCTTTTTTAATGGAACGATTTTTCATCGCGTCATACCCAGTTTTGTGATACAAGGCGGTGGATATACGACAGGACTTGTTTTGAAAGTTCCAACTCAGTCTCCTATTCAACTCGAAACTCCCAACGGTTTGAGCAATGCGCAATACACCATAGCAATGGCGAGAACAAATGATCCCAACAGTGCGACGTCTCAATTCTTCATTAATTTGACCAACAATGCAGCTTCTTTGGACTACATCAATGCTTTAAATCAAGGCTATACAGTTTTTGGTATCTCCACCAATAATTTTGGATTGGGTGCACAAACCAATTCGGTCATCAATACCATTGCCAATACACCTACGCAGACCCTCAACGGTTTTGCAAATGTTCCAGTGACAGATGTTGTGATCAAGTCCGTCACGGTTTTAAATAATTAGAGGGGTTTGATCGCATTGAGAAAATACTTTTTGTCTTTGCCAAAAGAGCGTATAGTCCTTGTAAGTGGCTTGCATTGGAATCGCCATTGAATGCTTCTTAACGCATCCTTGCTGGGGACTTCATGTTAAAACTAAAAATTTTGGGTTTTTTGAAACATCGACGCATTGTGTCTTTAGGCCTTGCTGCCATTTCGGTATTGATGTGTTTGTCGTTGAATTCATGGGCGCAATCAACCTTTCCCAGTAAAGCCATTAGAATTATTGTTCCCAATGCGGCTGGTGGAGCGGCAGATATCTCGGCCAGATCGGTGGCTCAAAAACTCTCTGAACGACTGGGTCAACCCGTCTTGATAGACAATAAACCCAGCGCTGGCGGTATTTTGGCGGCCGAGCTTGTGTCTCATGCCGAACCCGATGGTTACACTTTGTTGTTGATCTCCAGCGGAACAGCGGTGAGTGCAGCCCTGTTTAAGAATCTACCTTTTGATACGGTCAAGGATTTTCAACCCATCTCCAAGATGGCCTCGTTTGATTTGATCATTGCCAGCGCGCCAAACGGTCGATTTAAAAATTACAGTGATTTGTTGGTCTATGCCAAGGCCAATCCAGGTCGTTTGAACATAGGTACACCTCAAATCGGCACGACGCAAAATTTGGCGGCTGAGTATTTTGTGGCTTCAGCAGGAATTAAAGCCCAAATTGTGCCTTTTAATGGCACGCCACCTGTTGTCACCGCAATCAGAGGCGGTGAGATCGATATCATGATCGATATCTTGGGTCCCTTGATGCCGCAAGTCACCAGCCAATCCATCAAAGCACTGGCAGTGCTCAGTGAGAAGCGGTCTGTTTTACTGCCAGATGTTCCTGCTTGCAACGAAGCTGACGCGATGGGTGGGTTTCAAGTTTCATCTTGGAATGGTTTGGCTGCACCCGCAAAAACACCCAAAGAAGTTGTCAATCGACTCAACCGTGAGTTACAGGCCATTATGAGTGGCAATGAAATCAAAAAGAAATTTGAAGACATCAGTATGATTGCTCAAAGCAGCTCACCGGAACAAGCCGCAGAGCTTCTCAGTTCGGATATTCGAAAATGGGGCGACATTATCGCAAAAGCGAAAATTGAAAAGCAATAAACTCATTGGATTTAACACCCCCGTGGGTTGAACAAACGAGGTCCTCGAAGACTGGCCTGTCATACCGAGTGGTCCTTGCCTGTCATATGTCCGTCACTTGCAAGTCATGTGGAGCCACTGAGTTCGAATTCACAGTTGACTTGATCACTGACCTGTTTTCGATTTCATGAGCTCATTTTTCAAACCCTGAATCTCATCGAGCAATTCATCGTGCTCATCGGTTGCTCGGGCCAATTTGGCATCAATTTGAAACAGCAAGATGAAAAGACACGCCGTGAAGACTGCGATGGGCATAATTTGGCTGGTCTCCAAATGAAACTCCATGTAGATTCCAACGAGTGCGCCAATGACCCAAACCGAGATTAATGAGACTTTAGAGGGTGATAAGTTCATGGTTTCAATTCCTTTGGCCTTACTTTAGCATCAAAACCACCGCAGCCGCACCGACCAATACATACAGAAAAACGTATATCTTCGCGTTTTGAAATAGGACCGACTTGTCCACTTGCTTGTACTTCCATAGATAAAAGTGGTAGATGATGGGAGAGAGAAGAATTAAAAAAAATTCAATCATCAGTTCCCAGACTTCACCCTTCATGGCTGGCCCTCTTGCTCGCTTGAGGGGAAAGTTATCTTGATCATGGTGTGACAATCCTTTGGGTGTGAACTCAATATTGTGAAGGATCCCTTGGTAGACATGGGCAGGGGACTTTGCGAAGGTGGAGTTTGTGCGTTTTCCCCCAGTTTTTCTATTGCATTCTCGCAAAGACCAAATATGAGGTTAGAGGCTTAAGTTAGAGGGTTAATCCTGAATTACAAACGCTGGTCCTTGGCTTGGGTTTCATTTTTAAAATGTGCGCGGCCCTGACTGTTTGGTTCAACAATTTGGAGTCAAGGCATTGATTGGTTTTGCTTGTATTTTTCGGGCCATATTTTCATCACCACTTCTCGGTGATCGGCAAAGGCGTAGCAACTGTTGATCAACTCTGGGATAGGCTCAGCCTTCCTTTCAAGTGAAGCACTGAAGCGTAAACCCTTGATGCCTTGAAAAGCAGTCGTTGCCATGGGAATCAGCATCTCCATCAAATGCGTGCAGCTGAGCGTGCCGCGCAGTTTGCCCTTGACCAAACGGGACCATCCTTTGCCCACTTGTTCTCCAATCAAAACTGACAAACTGCTTTCAGCATTTTTGCAAATGGTGTAGGGTGTGGTATCAGAGGAGGCCTCAATGGCCTGAATCACAAAGGCCTCATTGAGTGTCAAACGAATGAGCAAGTCGTGCAAATGGGCCCCCGGCGGGCTGGGTTCGAGCGCCATGATTCTTTGAACAGACATGGGTTTCGTGTCCACGAGATGGGACTCGATGTCAAAGAGGCCATCTTCGCGCTGATAAGCCGACATGCGAATGACCCTGTCGTGGATCGGTTTTCTGGGTGTTGGGCTTGATAAGGGCATAGAGGGGTAGCGCTTGAATGGACTTTTGGGCCAGCTTCAAAATATTCGAAGCCCTGGCAGCTCACCGGTCAATTGAAATCTGGGTGAGAAGCCAGGGCATTGTCTGAGAAGAGGGCCTTAAGCTTGCTTGTGGCCCAAATTCGCCGGCTCATCTTCGATGGAGTTGCTCAAAATGCCAATGTGCTCAATTTCAACTTCTGCAATATCACCGGGTTTCATGAAAATGGGCGGTGTTCTGGCAAATCCAACCCCACCCATGGTC
>TBL_comb47_HYPODRAFT_10003330_pt1 | contig 19099 bp, 14 predicted proteins | sample TroBogypolimnion_40_FD_10682 | JGI IMG/M metagenome (IMG submission 10682) | reverse complement strand
CGGGCGGCGGCATTCAGCCGCTGATCAAACCGCTCCGCCAGCCGCAGGGCGGAATAGGTGTCGGTTTTATCCCCCTGCCGCTCTGAAACCAGCGACGGCCCGGCTTCGAACACCAGAGACGTGTTGGTTCGCTGCACCACATAATAGCCCAATCCAGTGCTGGCGCTGAGCCGGTATTTGATGTCCTTGATGCCGTCATGCAATCCGTCCAGCCGGCCAAAAACAAAAAGGCGGTCGGTGAAAAAATGGTTGAACTGCCCGAAGCCGTGCAGCGTATCACGGTTCTTGACGGAATTATCCTCGCCGTAGGCCCCGTCCGCACCGAACAGCCACTCATTGGCCTTTGCCCGTCGGCTCGTCTGCAGATTGGCGATGGCCAGCATGGTGTCGCTGTTACCCTTGGTAATCGTAAACCCCAACGCCACGGAACTTTTCCAGACCGGCTGATTGGTGATGGCGGGTGGTTTGACCGTCAGCAGATCCTGCGGCAACGACAGTCGCTGCAGGGGCAGCACCGGCAATTCCTCAGCCACGCCCCGGCAGCAGGTGCAAGCTGCCACCAGTAACGCGGCGCAAAAATTGACGGCTGGTCTGATCACGCAGCCGGTGGCTCGGTTTCGATTGCGGAATCCTGCTGGTCTTCGGCCACCACCGGCGCAATGGCCTGCAGTTTGTCGCCCGCGTCAAGGTTCACCAGCTTCACACCCATGGTGTTGCGGCCGGCCTCCCGAATGCCACCGACCGGGATGCGCACCATCTGCCCGCCCACGGTGATCAACATGATTTCATCCGTGTCGCGCACGGTCAATGCGCCCACCACGCCACCGGTCTTGTCGCCGGTCTTCATGGTGATGATGCCTTTGCCGCCGCGTGATTGAATCCGGTATTCGTCAAAGCCGGTCCGCTTGCCGATGCCATTTTCACCCGCGACCAGCAACGCCGCGTCGGGCACCACAATCGCCGCCGCCACGAGGGCGTCGCCTGCTTCAATGTTGATGCCGCGCACGCCGCCCGCGGCGCGACCCATCGAGCGCACATCGGTTTCATGGAACCGAATGCTCATGCCTTCCTTGGTGATCAGCACCACGTCGTCACCATGGTCGCCTTCGCCGGTGCTGCCGCGCGTGAGCTTCACGTCAATCAAAGTGTCGCCGGGCTCGATGCCGATCGCGATGATGCCGCCCTTGCGGACGTTGGAAAATTCGTTGAGCGAAGTCTTCTTCACGGTGCCCAGTCGGGTCGCGAAGAACAATTCGCCGGACTGCGACCACGTGACATTTTCCTTGTTCGCATCGGTCTTGGAGAGAATGCGGATGAGCGCGGCCACCTTTTCATCCGCCTTTAATTCGAGAAGATTCGCGATGCTCCGGCCTTTGGCCGCCCGGCCCATGTCGGGGATCTCATGCACGCGCTCAACATAAACGCGGCCAGTGTTCGTGAAAAACATGAGGTAATCATGCGTGCTAGCGGTGAAGAGATGCTCGACAAAATCGTTGTCATCCGGCGTCTCGCCATCCTTCGTCGTCATGCCAATCACTCCCTTGCCGCCGCGGCGCTGCGCACGATACTGGCTGACGTTCGTGCGCTTGAGCAGGCCATTATGCGTGAGCGTGATGATGACACCTTCGTTCGCGATAAGGTCTTCGATGGCGATCTCACCTTCGTCGGGCACAATCTCCGTCTTGCGCGGCGTGGCGTGTTTTTCTTTGATCGCCAACAGCTCCGCCTTGATGATCGCCATGACGCGCGATTCTTTCGCGAGAATGTCGAGCAGATCCTTGATGATTTCGATCAGGGCCTTGTATTCCTTGTCCACCTTGTCAATTTCCAGACCGGTCAGCTGATACAAGCGCAGTTCCAGAATCGCGTCCACCTGCCGCTCGGTCAGCGCGTAACGGCCCGCTTCGAGGCGCGCTTCGCTGCGGATCAAAATGCCCCACTTCTCCACCTGCGCGCGCGACCACTCGAATGCCAGCAGTTTCACGCGCGCTTCTTCGCGGTTCTTGCTGGAACGGATGATGTGGATGAACTCGTCGAGGTTCGAGAGCGCGACAATATAACCTTCGAGCAGCTCAGCCCTTTCCTCCGCCTTGCGCAGTTCAAAACGCGTGCGGCGCAAGACCACTTCGCGGCGATGCTCGATGTAGCACTGGATGATTTCCTTCAGGTTGAGCGTCTTCGGGCGGCCATGATCAATCGCCAGCGCGTTGACGCTGAAAGAGACTTCCAGCTGCGTGTGCTGAAACAGTTTGGCGATGACGACTTTCGGATTGGCATCGCGCTTCAATTCGATGACCAGGCGGCAATGCTCGTCGGACTCGTTGCGCATCGCGGAAATTTCCGTGATGATTTTTTCATTCACGAGGTTCGCGATTTGTTCTTCGAGTCCCGCGCGGTTGACGTTGAACGGAATTTCCGTGATGACGAGCTGCTCGCGGTTGCCCTTCATCTCCTCCAGGCCGATGCGTCCGCGCAGCTTGAGGCTGCCTTTGCCGGTGGTGAAATAATTTTTGATGCCCTCGATGCCGCAGAGAAATCCGCCGGTCGGAAAATCCGCGCCCTTGATGAACTTCATCAATTCGGGAATCGTGATCTCCGGCTTGTCAATCTGCGCGCAGATGCCGTCCACGACTTCGCCCAGATTGTGCGGGGCCATGTTTGTGGCCATGCCGACCGCGATGCCGGTTCCGCCGTTGACGAGCAGGTTCGGGAATGCGGCGGGGAAAACTTTCGGTTCGGTGAGGCGTTCGTCGTAGTTGGGGACGAAATCCACCGTATCCTTGTCCATGTCCTGCATCAGGGCCGCGCCGAGATGCGTCAGCCGCGCCTCGGTATAACGCATTGCCGCCGGCGGATCGTTTTCAACGGAACCAAAGTTACCCTTGCCGTCCACGAGCTTCTCGCGCATCGCCCATGGCTGCGCCATGTGCACGAGCGTCGGATAGATCACCGCTTCGCCGTGCGGATGGTAGTTGCCGGAAGTGTCGCCGCAGATCTTCGCGCATTTGTAAGGCTTGCGTCCCGGAAACAGCGACAGCTCGTGCATCGCATAAAGGATGCGGCGTTGCGAGGGTTTCAATCCGTCGCGCACGTCGGGCAGCGCGCGCGAAATGATCACGGACATCGAGTAGTCGAGGAACGAGTTCTTGATCTCGTCGGCGACGTTGATCTTGGAAATCTTTTCGCCCTGCGTGTAAGCTCCGCCGCTGGGTTGTTGTTCCGGTGGGACTGGGGGTGTGGGTTCAGTTTCGTCTGGCATGATAAATTAAAAAATTATTTTATTTTGGTCGGGAACGCGGTCAGCGACAGCCCTATTAAATCTGACGCGTCGCACACGCGCTGATCGCTGCTACACATCTGTTCGCCGCCATGCAACTCTGCCGTGGCGACGTGAATTGCATCCAGCGTTCGCAGTGCGACGTGCGGATGACATTGATCAATCACCGCGCCCGCGCGCTCAACCACCCGGCGATCCAATGGGAGCAACACAAATTCATGACCCTGCACTTTTTCCTGAAACAAACGCCAGCCAGCCAGACGCGCCTGCCGGGAAATCCGCCCAGCCCGTTCTTTGGTGAGCAAGGCGGAGCGAACTTCCGCCACGGCTAGTTCCGAAGTGACAACTGGGTGCCCCGCCACGATGGCGTGATACGCCGCGCTGTCAATTTCGTGGCTGACCAGTTTTACGATGACGCAGGAATCGAGATACATGGTGCTTACCATCCGCGTCCGTCACGGTCGGCGCGGATGATTTCATCAGCGAATGGCCCTTCGGTTTGCAACGGCATTTTTTTGAGATGCTCCCAAGTGCCGGTGAAAACTTTCCGCTGCTTGTTTTTGGCAACGGGCGACAGCACCGCTTTCGGCACGCCGTCCGAAGTGATCGTGACTTCCTGCCCGCCTGCGACCATTTCCAGCAACGCCGAAAACTTGGCCTTGGCCGCGCGCACGGGAATGGAAAGCCCCACCCCCGGCAGCGACACCGCCTCGCGCAGCTCCAATGCTTGCGGCTTGATTGCCGGGTATTTGAATGTCTTTTTCGTTTTCATGGCCTCAATGTAGTCACGTGTGACCACATTGTCAATTCCAAGTTTTAAACGTCGAGGTTGCGGACGTTCAGCGCATTATCCACGATGAAATTGCGGCGCGGTTCAACCTCCTCGCCCATCAAAGTGACGAACATCTCCTCGGCCTCCACGGCGTCGGAAAGGTCGATGCGGAGCAGCTTGCGCTTCACCGGATTCATCGTGGTCTCGAAAAGTTCCTTGGCGTCCATTTCGCCGAGACCCTTGAAGCGCGTCATCTGGATGCCCTTCTTCCCGACGTTTTTAACGCCTTCGAGAATTTCGGGAATCGAAAAGAGCGGCATGACGTTCGCGCGCTCGCCTTCGCCCTCGGTCAATTCAAACAGCGGCTTGTCCTGCGCGGCGTAATGATCCACGGCCAGGCCCTTCTTCAAAAGTCTGCCGAGCAGATCCGTGATGGCTTTGCTTTCCAGGTGCAGATTGGACTCTTTGGCGCGTCGCGTCGGGCCGTCCTTCTTGCGCTCGACTTCTGTGTCGCTGCCGAACAGATCGTTGTTCGCCGCTTTGAACTCATCCACTTCCGGTTGGCTGAGAAAATAATGAACCTTCTCGTCGTTGCCGGAGCGCACCTTGATCATCGTCTGCGGCAGCGTGCCGTCCTTCGCGCGCTTCTCGACGTAATCCGCGAAGTCGCCGCCGAGCCGTTTGATGTGGGTGGCGTGCTTGTCGAGCGATTCGAGCAGCGTGAGAATTTCTTCGAGCTGCTTCGGGTTGAATTCTTTTCCGTCGGCCAGGTTCTTCAACCGCACTTCCTCGACGCCGTTCTGCAACAGGATGCGGTTGAGCTGCACGTCGTCGTCAATGTAATCGGTCTTCTTCTTGCGCGTGATGGAGTAGAGCGGCGGCTGCGCGATGTAAACGAAGCCCTGCTTCACGAGCTGCGGCATCTGGCGGTAGAAAAACGTCAGGAGCAACGTGCGGATGTGCGAGCCGTCCACGTCGGCGTCCGTCATGATGATGATCTTGTGGTAGCGCAGTTTCTCCAGATTGAAAGCGCCTTCGCCTTCGCCGTCCCCGATGCCCGTGCCGATGGCCGTGATCATCGTGCGGATTTCCGTGTTCTGCAGAACCTTGTCCAGCCGCGCCTTTTCGACGTTAATTAATTTTCCGCGAATCGGCAGAATCGCCTGAAACTTGCGGTCGCGACCCTGCTTGGCTGAGCCACCGGCGGAATCACCTTCGACGATATAAAGCTCGGTGTTCGCCGGATCGCGATCGGAACAATCCGCCAGCTTGCCCGGCAGACCACCACCCGTGAGCGCCGATTTGCGGACCGCTTCGCGCGCCTTGCGCGCCGCTTCACGCGCACGCGCCGCCGTGAGGCTTTTATCAATGATGCGTTTCGCGATGGGTGGATTCGCGTCGAAATAAGCCATCAACCCTTCGTAGGAAATCGAGCCGACGATGCGTTCCACTTCCGGTGACAGCAACTTCACCTTCGTCTGCGATTCAAACTTTGGATCGCTGTGCTTCACCGAAATCACCGCTGTCAAACCTTCGCGCACGTCATCGCCCGTGATCTGCGGATCCTTGTCCTTCAAGATTTCGTTCGACTTGGCGTATTGATTGATCGCGCGCGTGACCGCGCTGCGAAAACCTGAGAGATGCGTGCCGCCGTCCGGATTGTGAATGGTATTCGTGTAGCAGAGCACCTGGTCGTTGTAGCTGTCGTTGTATTGCAGCACGACCTCGACATGGACTTCGATCTCCTTGTCGTCGAGCTTTTCCTTCATCTCCTTGCGAAAGGAAATGGGCTTCGGATGCAACGGCTCCTTGCTTTTGTTGAGCTGCTTGACGAATTCCTCGACGCCGTTCTTGTAATAGAACTTTTCCGGCTCGGCCGTCGGCTGGCGCTCGTCCGTAAAAATAATTTCCAGGCCCGAATTCAAAAACGCCAGTTCGCGCAAGCGTTGGGCGATGATGTTCGTCTTGAATTCCACCGTCTCGCGGAAAATTTCCTTGTCCGGCAGAAATGTGATCAGCGTGCCGGTCTTTTTGGATTTGCCGATGACTTCCAGCTTCTTCACCGTCTTGCCGCGCTCAAACTCCATGTGATACACCTGCTCATTGCGCGAGACTTCCACCTCAAACCATTCGCTGACGGCGTTCACGCACTTCGCTCCGACGCCGTGGGTGCCGCCGGAAAACTTGTAGCCGCCCTGGCCGTATTTGCCGCCGGAATGCAACGTCGTCAGCACCAGTTCCACGCCGGGCAGGCCGGAATCCTTGTTGATGTCCACCGGAATGCCGCGCCCGTCGTCGCGGATCGAAATGGAACCGTCCAGATGGATGGTCACATCAATGTGGTCGCAATGCCCGGCCAGATGTTCGTCCACGGAATTGTCCAACACTTCGCTCACGCAGTGATGTAACGCGCGCTCATCCGTGCCGCCGATATACATGCCGGGTTTTTTGCGGACGGCTTCGAGCCCCTTCAGTGAAGACAGTTTGGAGGCGTCGTAATTGCCATCGGCAATCCGGTCCGGCGACTCAATTTTTTCTTCAGGCAAATCAGAAATACTCGACATAATTATGGTGCAAATCCGGGTCAAATGTGATGCGTCAACGAATGCCAAAACTATATGAAAATCGGCCTGATTCCACAATGCGAAATTGCGGTTTTTTTGGGCCGAAAACACCATTAGTTGTGGACGTTTTTCCTTGCTAACCAAACCGGTTGTGGGTGGGCTTTTGGCTGGAACTTGGATTTTTGATCTTTCGCGCGCTGAATTTTTCACTCGCGCCTCGCCGCGCTTCAGGGCGGCAAATCACGGCCCGGTTTTTTCCTTCAAATAGAGTTCCGCCACCGCCTTGGCCAGAGTGTCGGCCACGCCTTCTTCGCCCGAATTGCACAACACCACGATTTCCAAGCCGTCGTCCGGGAAGCGCTGGTTGGACGCGGAAAATCCGGAGGTGCTCCCGGGATGGCCGATGGTTTTGTGACCGTTCAACGGAGCTACAAACCAGCCGAAACCATAGCCGGTCGGTTTCCCGTTGTTCAGTTTTGCCGAGGTCCACATCTCCTCCTTGCTTGAATCCTTCAAAATCTGTTCCGTGTCCAGCGCCGCGTTCCACTTCATCAGATCGCCGACGGTGGAAACGATTTCACCGGCCGAAAATAAATCGGTGTAATCGACATCACGATTCACGAGGCCGTTGGTTTTGGTTTGCTCGTAACCGGCGGCCCGCAGCTTGAGAATCCGGCCCGGCTCGCGGTTCGTGGTCACGGACATTGCCAGCGGGCCGAGGATGTTCTCCGTGAGAAATGCCCAATACCTTTTGCCGCTCACATTTTCAATGATGAAGCCGAGCAGGTTATAACCCGTGTTGCAGTAGGAAAATTTCTCGCCCGGCGGAAACCCCAGCGGCTGCCCGCCGATCTTGGCGATGAACTGGGCCTGCGTCAGATGAAGGGCCAGGCCAAAGCCCTCCAGCCCCGTGTAATTCTTGATGCCCGAAGTGTGCGTCAACAGATGCCGGATGGTGATATTGGTCCAACTGGCGGGTGTGTTGGTCAAATGCCGGCTGATTTTGTCATCCAATGACAGTTTGCCTTCTTCGACAAGGAGCATAATGCACGCAGCGGTGAATTGCTTGGTCACCGAGCCGATTTCAAAAACGGTTTCCGGCGTCGCAGGCACGCTCCACTCCAGGTTGGCAAAGCCATACGCCGCCGTCTTGGTTTCGTGGCCCCGCTGAACCACCTTCAGCGCCAGCCCGGGAATCTGGTGCTTCGCCATTTCGCTTTTCACCAGGTCGTCCACCGGGTCCGCCAGGCAGTTCAACGCGAGCAGCAAACCCGTGAAAAAATAAATTGTTCGCACCGGGCGATGATAGCGGACGGATTTATTTCCGCCATCACGACTTGATGTCGCGCACTTGAAACGCCATGGCGCCGACGACGAACGCGGTCGCGCTCACGGCGAACAGGATGATTTCCGACTGGCAGATTTGCGACCACGGGGCCGGATCGCGGAAGATCAGCAGCCAGCATTTGAAGTGGTGCGTAATGAACCAGTTCTCGTATCGGTCAAAGAACGGAATGTTTTCCATGACCATGCTCACGAACAAAAACGAGAGCGCGAGGATCGTGGCCGCCGACGGTTTCATGTTGAAGCAGGAGAACATGAACGCGACCGACACCATCACGCTCGCGTTCACCGCCAGAAACAAATGGGAGAAAGCAAACCGCACCAGTCCTTCGTGCGCCGGCAACACGCTGAACGCAAGTCCGGGAGAAAAGACAAACATCCCTTTCCAGGGAAACAGCAGGCTCGCAAAGCCCATCGCGGTGAGGCCGAGCATCAGCACCAGCACGACGGCGAAAATGATTCCGGCGACCCATTTCACGAACAGCAACCGGAGCCGGGAGATCGGCCGGGATAAAATCATCCGCAACGTGCCGTCCTCGGCCTCCTTGGCCACCAGGTCGCCGCCGACCAGCGCGACGTAAAGCGGCATCAGCAGCATGATTTGCGGGATCAGCATCACGAGCGACACCGTCAGCACCGAGATGAATTCCGTGGCGAGATAGCCGTTCCCGCTCAGCAGCCGTTCAAAATCCTTCTGCCAGCGCGTGTATTTGAATGCCAGCAGCATCAGCGTCTGCGCGAGCAGAAACGCGCCGAAGCCGATGTAGGTGCGCTTCTTGCCGAACAGTTTCCAAAGCTCGTTTTTAAGTTGGGCGAGGAACATGGATTAATTTTTTTGGGGCGTGGGCGGAGGCTTGACCAGGTTGAGATAAAAATCCTCCACGGTCTGTTCGTGCTGCCAGATGCCGTCCACCGCGATGCCAGCGGAAACCAGGGCTTGCGTGATCTCCGCCGTCGAGCGGCCCTCGGCCAGCGTGATGAATTTTTCCTGTTCGGTCGCGATGATCAGGCCGCTTCCACGCAGCAGCTTCGTTGCGCTCACGAAGTCGGAGGTCTTCAACGCCACCTTGCCGAGTGTGGCTTTCACGTCCGCGACGTTGCCTTCAAAAACCTTTTTGCCCTGCTGCAACACGGCGATGCGGGTGCAGAGCTGCTCGACTTCATTCAGCAGGTGCGAAGAAAGCAAAATCGTCAGGCCGAGTTCGCGTTGGAGGCGGAGGATCGTCTGGCGCATCTCGTGGATGCCTTCGGGGTCGAGGCCGTCGCTCGGTTCGTCAAGGATCAGCAATTCCGGCTTGGGCAACAACGCCTGTGCCAGTGCCAGCCGCGAACGCATTCCATGCGAATACGTTCGCACTTTGGACTGCTCGCGTCCGGTCAGACCGACCCACTCGATCACCTCGCGAATCCGGGCTTTCGTAGTCGGTGCCGTGTAAGTGCTGAGAATTTCCAGGTTGCGCCAGCCGCTCAGGTAATCGTAAAAAACCGGCGTCTCAAAAATTGCGCCGACCTGCATCAGCGCGGCGCGGCGGTTCGACTGGACGTCGTGGCCGCAGACTTTGACCTCGCCGCTCGTCGGCCAGACCTGGCCGAGCATCATGCCGATGGCGGTGCTTTTGCCCGCGCCGTTGTGGCCGAGCAGTCCGAAGATTTCCCCGCGCGGCACCGTGAACGACAGGTCGTCCACCGCCAGGCGGCCGGCGAATTTCTTGATGACATTGCGCAACTCGATCATTTGGTGCCCTCGATCGTCAGCAGATTTTTGATGTGGCCGTCGGCGTAGAGGTAATTCACGGCCTTGGCCGCGCCGCGCACTTTGTGGAAATCCTCCTTGTCGTAAACCACCGGAATTTCATGCGGATCGAAGTGGAGATTGAAAATCACCAAATGGTCCGCGTCCTCGCCGTTCAACAGGCTGTTCCACGCGTAGCTTGAACCCGTGCGCTCAAAAAACTTCTCCAAGTCCGAGGGGCAGCGCAGCACGTTTGTGTTGCCGAGCTGCGAGCCAAGCACTTTCTGGATCGCGGGAAAAGTGTTGGTGGCGGCGACCGCCGGGTCCGTTGAAACATCGCGCATCACCGGGAGCTTGTTGTTGTTGTCCGACACATAAATCTGCAGCGCAATGCCGACCTGATGGAGGTTGCTCAAACACACCGTGGCGCGGGCGGATTCCTTGGCCCGGCCCAAGATGGGCAGCAGCAGCGCGGCGAGAATCGCGATGATGGCGATCACCACCAGCAGTTCAGTCAAGGTGAAAGCCGGTTTTGTATTCATGGTCGTATGGTTGCGGGTTTTTTTCAGTGCTGCCCGCAAGTGACTTTGCTTTATTCAGCATCTCATCGAGCGATGATTTGGAGAAATATTTTCCGCCGTAAATGACCGCCGAGATTTTTCGGGTGTTGGCGATGTCGGCGAGCGGATTGGCGTCGAGCAGAACCAAATCCGCCAGCTTGCCGGCGGCGATGGTGCCCAGGTCCTTTTCCCGGCCCATGAACCGCGCGGCGTTCAGGGTCGCGGCCTGTAACGCTTCCATGGGTGTCAGGCCAGCTTGAACGAGAAACGCGAGCTCATCGTGCAGGCTGAAGCCAGGCATGCAATATGGGTTGCCTGTGTCCGTCCCCGCGAGGATGCCGACGCCAGCGTGTTGCATGGCCCCGACGATTTCCAGATGTCTCTGGAAATAAGCTTTCCCAAAGGCCGCATCTTCTGCTGAAGCCTTTTTCGCACGTGCCCCGAACAGGTCGTTCCACTCCGACCGGATATCCGGCGGCAGGTATTTCAGCCGCGTATCGTGGGTGATGGCCGGGTTAGCGGCGAGCGTGATCAATCGCAGCACCGTGAAGGTCGGGCATTGCCAGGTGCCGTTTTGTTTCAGCGTGGAAAAAAGTGCGGCGGCCTTGTCCGCGCTGTAACTTTCCAACGCGATTTTGTTCTCGCGCATCGCATATGTCCGATACGCCTGCGGAGAATTGTTCGTGGCATTTCCGGCGAGAAAGTTCTGCGCGGCCTGCAGCAGTTCCGCCTCGCGGGAGGAACATGCGGAAAGGATGCCGGTGAGGTGTTCGATGCTTTTTTGCCCCGCCGCCGCGGCTTCTTCCACGGTGACCGACATCGGCACATGGCCCGCGAACGGGATCTGCGATTTGTTCGCCTCATCCGAGATGGCGAAGTAGGCAGCCCGCGACAGCAGTGAATACACCTTCACAAAATCCGCACCCTCCGATTTGGCTTGCCGCACCGCCTCCCGTCCCCCGGCTTCATCCTTCGCGATGAACGATCCCGGCCAGATTGGGTTTGGCCCATCCACGAGCGTGCTGGCGAGATACATGCGCGGCCCAAGCAGCCGGCCCTTTTCAATTTCTCGTTTCCATCTGTGATGAATGGGGTAACCCCACATCATGCGAACGCCCGTCACACCGTTGGCGATGAACAACGGCAGATAATCTTCCTGATACCAATGGACATGCATGTCCCAAAGACCGGGGATCAAATATTTCCCAGCCGCATCGACGACCACGGCGTTGGTTGGCGGGTGAAATGCTGAACTGTTGCTGATGGCGGTGATCCGATCCCCCTCAATCAGGACCGTCGCGTCCGGCTTGACGCTCGCGCCTGTGGCATCAATCACGTTGACGTGGGTGATCGCGAGAAGATTTTCCTTCGGCGCGGCGCCGCCGCAACCGGCGAGGAGGCAAAGCAGGAAAGATTGGAAAAATCTCATGGTTTCGACCCGCGTAGCATCCGTCCGCTCTCCATCGCCCGCTGCATTTCCTCCAGCAATGGCGCCACCTCCGCCTTGGTCTGCGCCGAGCTTTGACTGTAAAAACTTTTCAGGCCGATTTTCGTCACCTTTTCCTGCAGTTCAGGGCTTAAGGCCGCACCGCCGGCGCCCCCTGGTCGCTGGCCGCCGGCGCTCAGCTTTTGTTGCGCCTCCTTCATTTGCTTGACGGCCTGATCCACGACCTGCTGTCGTTTATCGGCCGGCATGTCTTCAAAGGCGGCAAGCATTTGTTTGAAGCCCGTGGGCAGGGTCGCTTCAAGAAATTCACCTTTCTCCGCCTCGGTCATTTTCTCAAACCAGGCCAGGCGCCCCAGCCGCAATTGCCGCCGCTCTTCGAGCGAAAGCGCATTTAGCATCGCCGCCAGTTTCTGGATGGCCGCCGCACGCTCGGCGGTGGACAAACGGCTGAAATCAACCGACTCCGCATAAGCACGGACCTTTTCGGGCGTGACCTTGGCGTTCTGGGCGATCTTGTAGCCGGCAATCGCGACCACCCAGATCACCACAAGGACGGCTAACGCCAAAAAAACCGGACGCTGTCGCTGGGTGAACATGGCAAAAGTCTAGGTCATCACCCGCAATTCACCACGAAAAAGCGCGGCCAATCGCCAGCCAACTGAACCACGCCCGAAATCGCGCTTGATTTACTGGCGGTCAAACTTACTTTCTTCGGATGTTGTTTTCAGAAAATGCCGCCGCCGACCCGCTCGCCCACCCCGACCAATTCGTCCGCCGCCACATCGGGCCGAACGCCGCCGAAACCGGCGAGATGCTGGCGCTGCTTGGCCACAAAACGCTCGATGAGCTGATTGATGCCGCCGTCCCGCGCAAAATCCGCCTTGCCAAAAAATTAAACCTGCCCGCCGCCCGCAGCGAACACGACGCGCTCGCCGAGCTTCGCCGCATCGCCAACGAAAGCAAAGTTTTCCGCTCGTTCATCGGCCAGGGTTATTACGACACGATCACGCCGCCGGTCATCCAGCGAAATGTCCTCGAAAATCCCGGCTGGTATACGCAATATACGCCGTATCAGGCCGAGATTTCGCAAGGCCGGCTCGAAGCGCTGCTGAATTTCCAGACCATGGTGAGCGAACTCACCGCCCTCGACATCGCCAACGCCTCGATGCTGGATGAAGCCACGGCTGCCGCCGAAGCCATGACCATGTCGCTCCGGCTCCGAGATGGACGGAACATCTTCTTCGTCTCCGAAACCTGCCATCCGCAGAACATCGAAGTCGTCCGCGCCCGCGCCAAGGCGCTTGGAATCGAAATCGTCGTCGGCAATTACGAGACGTTTGTTTTCGGTGAAAAGGTTTTTGGCGCGCTCGTGCAATATCCCGACACGTTCGGCGCGATCCACGATTACTCCGGCTTCGCGGAAAAGACCCATGCCGCCGGCGCGATGCTGTCCGTCGCCACAGATTTGTTGGCGCTTACGCTAATCAAGCCGCCGGGCGAATTCGGGGCGGACATCGCCGTCGGCAGCGCGCAACGCTTCGGCGTGCCGCTCGGCTACGGAGGACCGCACGCCGCGTTCTTTGCCACGCGCGATGAATTCAAACGCCAGATGCCGGGACGCATCGTCGGTGTGTCCAAAGATTCGCGTGGCAAACCGGCGTTGCGCCTCGCGCTCGGCACGCGCGAGCAACACATCCGCCGCGAGAAAGCCACCAGCAACATCTGCACTGCGCAGGCGCTCCTCGCCAACATGGCTTCGCTCTATGCCTGTTATCATGGGCCGGAAGGATTAAAAGCGATTGCGAGGCGCGTTAATCTTCTCACGCAAATCCTCGCCGGGGTTTTGACCGCGCTGGGCCACAAGATTTCCGCGCAAAGTTTTTTTGACACGATCAGTATTGAACTCGCAGGCAAATCAGCCTCCGAAATCTTGAAAGTTGCCGAAGCTCACCAGATGAACTTTCGCGTGATCAGCGAAAAGGCCATTGGCATTTCGCTCGATGAAACAACGACGAAAAATGACATTGAGAAAATAATCCAAATCATCAATGGCGACAAAACTCCCGTTTTCAATATTGCGAACATTGTTTCAGGATCAGCATCCGACAACGTGGATCCGACCTCCAGCGTTTCGCCATTTGTGCCACCTTCCATCTTCAACCATTTCCGCACCAGCAAATTCCTCCAGCACTCCGTCTTCAACCGCTATCACAGCGAGACCGAGATGCTCCGCTACATCAAGCGGCTCGAATCGCGCGACCTTTCGCTGACCGCCTCAATGATTCCGCTCGGCTCCTGCACGATGAAGCTGAACGCGGCGGCGGAAATGTTCCCCGTTTCGTGGCCGGAGTTCTCGAAGATCCATCCGTTTGCGCCGCTCTCACAGGCGCGCGGCTACCAGATTCTTTTCCAGAACCTCGAAGACTGGCTCGAAGAAATCACCGGCTTCGCGGGAATTTCGCTGCAGCCCAACGCCGGTTCGCAGGGCGAATACGCCGGGTTGCTTGTCATTCGCGCCTATCACGAATCGCGCGGCGATGCGCGCCGCAACGTCTGTCTCATCCCGACTTCCGCGCATGGCACTAATCCCGCCAGCGCCGTGATGGCTGGCATGAAAGTCGTCGCGGTCGCGTGCGACACGAACGGCAACATTGACGTGGCAGATCTCCGCACCAAAGCCGAGGCGCACAAATCCGATCTCTCGTGCCTGATGATCACGTATCCATCCACGCACGGTGTATTCGAGGAAACCATCCGCGACATTGCAGAAATCATCCGCGCGAACGGCGGCCAGGTTTACATGGACGGCGCGAACATGAACGCGCAGGTCGGTCTGACCTCGCCGGGTTTCATCGGCGCGGACGTCTGCCATCTGAATTTGCACAAGACGTTTTGCATTCCGCATGGCGGCGGTGGACCGGGCGTCGGGCCGATTGGCGTGGCGAAACATCTGGTTCCCTTTCTGCCAAGCCATCCGGTCTTCACGGCGCGGCTCGAAGACGTGGAACATTCCAAGCAGCACATCGGGCCGGTCAGCGCCGCGCCGTGGGGTAGCGCCAGCATCCTGCCGATTTCGTGGATGTATATCGCCATGATGGGCGCGGACGGACTCACCGAGGCGACGAAGTTTGCCATTCTCAACGCCAATTACATTGCCGCGCGGCTGGAAAATTATTTCCCCACGCTCTACCGCGCCAACGGTCTCGTCGCGCACGAATGCATTCTGGATCTGCGCGCGTTCCACGCCACCACCGCCGAGGACGTGGCGAAACGGCTCATGGATTACGGCTTTCACGCGCCGACGCTTTCGTGGCCCGTCGCCGGCACGCTCATGGTCGAACCGACCGAAAGCGAATCGAAATACGAACTGGACCGTTTCTGTGACGCGATGATTTCCATCCACGCGGAAATGACCGCCGTCGAGAACGGCACCGCCGACGCGAAAAACAATCTGCTCAAGAACGCCCCGCACACGGCGGATCAGATCGCCAGCGACAATTGGAATCGTCCCTATTCGCGCGAAGCGGCGGCGTTCCCGGCGAAGGATCTACACGACTACAAATTCTGGCCGCACGTCAGCCGCGTGGACAACGTCTTTGGCGATCGCAATCCGGTTTGCTCTTGCGTTGGGATGGAGGCTTACCCAAGCTGAGGCAGCCATGAAAATCACCGACATTTTACGCGCGGAACACTCGGTGTTCCACAACCTGTTCGACCACATCGAAGCGACGGCGCCGCGGCTCAAGACGCTGGCGGAGGTGAAGTCGGTCGCGGTGCTCATCGACAAGGTCATGGCCCCGCACTCGCAAACGGAGGACGAGTTGTTCATTGATCCGCTGGAGCACTGCTTCGACCAGATCGGCCAGAAGGAGACGTTTCATCACGAGCACGAGCAGATCGAGGCAATGCTGGTCAAGGTGACCAAGGCCCGAACGCTGAAGGATGCCAAGGGTCTTTTGCTCGCCGTGATTGCCGCCTCGCGAAAACATTTTGAAAAGGAAGAGCGCATCGTGTTCCCGATGGCGGAACGGATCCTGAAGGCGAAGACTTTGACCGAGCTGGGTGCCGAGTGGATGAACCGGCGCGAAGCTGCCCGGAAATGATCAGCCTGCGAGCGCCGCATTCACGCTCGCGACCAGCGCGTTGACGCGGACGGGCAGCGGAAAGTCCGACGGCGCTTCCAGCGTGTAACCCTGCCGCGACTTGTGGCTGATGAGATACAATGCCTCTGGCCAGTCGGGTCGGTCCTGCGGTGAGATGTTGGGGCGGATGATACCGCCCTGCGCCGGACGGCCTTCGATGTTCTCCGACAGATCAACCGGGCAAACTTTGCTGACGGCCTCAATCATTTTCTCCGCGAGCGATGGCTGGTGATCCGGGTTTTGCTCGTAGAGATAAAAGCCGTGCGACTCCCAGTCCTCGTGCAGGCAAAGATACAAATCAAACTTCGGCTGCCGCTCCAGCCAGCGGACGTGCGCGGCGACCTCGGCGGTCTCCTGCTGGCGATAATCGCGGTTCAAATCCTTGCGGGCGTCGTTCTCGCGGGAGTTGAAAACAAAACCGACCGGGTTCAGGCACGGAAGCAACCAGAGTTCGCCGTGCGGCGGCCAGCGGTTTTCCTGCAGCAGCCGCAACGCCGCGAGCGGTCCGGCGGGTTCGTCGCCGTGGATGCCGGCGCTGATGTAAATGCGGAGTGCGGAATGCGAAGTGCGGGGTGAAAGCGGCGCGCGATGGAGCGCGAACAGTTCCAGGCCGCCGGTTTGGTAGAACAACTCGGAAGTCCAGCCGTGGGCCAGCGCGGCGGCTTTGACGTTGCGCAGCACGGCATGGATGTCAATCGTCTCGCCGTGGTAGCCGCCGTGATTTTTGCCAAGCTTTTGCACGCGGAGAATATCATGCAACTTGTCGCGCCGAAATGCAATGAAGGCGGAAGGCGCGAAGACGCAAGGAAGTTTTGATCCGAAATTCGGCTCGACACGGGGGCGGGGCGGAAATAGGGTCGGGTTCGTGAAACCAGATGGAGCACAAAGCAAATCGTCCACTCCTTATTATGGCGTGTTTATTTTGGCGATTAATTTTATCGCCATGATTTTGCTTCTGGCTGGATGCGCCAGCTATGCGACTAAAGCTGGAGAGGAATCTTCGTCCAAACCTCAACACATCATTACTGCACCAACAGACTTTATCAGCAAGACAGCTTCTGCCGATCAGCTAATCGTCAGCCCTATTTCACAGGATCCTCTTTTTAAGGATTTACGTCTCACCCTTACTGGTAAAAAAGCGAAGGATGTCATTAAGGCAATATCTCTGCTAAAGAATAATAGAATCGTAGGTGTCGGTTACCCTTCCTGTAATTGCGAGAACTGGAAATTAGAAATATATCGTGGCACAAACTATTTGGGCACCGCGCTTTTTGTTGAAGATGCGGTGCAGATTGATGACGAATACCGCGATTACACCGGCACTTTTGAAAAACTAGACAATGAAATGTCCGACAAAATGGACGTATTGATCCTCCAGAAATATCCATAATAAAAAACCGCCCCGCGATTGCTCGCAGGGCGGTTTCTGATTTGGTAGGGCGGTGTTGCTGCGCCGCCCTGACTTGATTTGGGCTGCGCGGCAACGCAGCCCTACCATTGATGTTTAAGCGCCGACGCTTGCCAGTTCTTCGTTGGTTTCCACGTTCACGATCTTGAACTGTTCGGCGTGCATGCCGGTGTCGGCCCGGAAGGACAGCTTGCCGAAGTAGCGTTTTTCCATCTCGATGAGATGTTTCTCGTCCTCAGTGCGCAGCCGGTCCAGCACGGTGGGATGCACGACAATCCGGAGCTGGAAGTCGTTCTCATCGCGGGTGCGTTTCTTCAGGATTTCCTGCAGCTTGCGCTGGATCTCCACGCTCATGGTCACGACGCTCTTCACCTTGCCGCGGCCCTTGCAATACGGACAGTCGTCATAGACAGCGGACCGCACGCTTTCGCTGTGGCGCTGGCGGGTCATCTCCATCAGGCCGAGCTGCGAGATGGGCAGGATGTGCGTCTTGGCCTTGTCGCGGCGCAAGCCTTCCTTGACCTTGTTGTAAACCTGCTGCTGGTCGCGGCGCGATTTCATGTCGATGAAGTCGAGCACGATGAGCCCGCCCATGTTGCGGAGACGGAGCTGGCGGCACAATTCCTCGGCGGCTTCGAGGTTCACCTTGAGAATCGTCGCTTCCTGGTCGCGGCTGCCCTTGTGGCGCCCGGTGTTCACGTCCACGGCCACGAGCGCCTCGGTTTCATCAATGACGATGTAGCCGCCGCCCTTCAAATGCACCTGGCGGGAGAAGGTGTTCTCCAACTGCTTGCTGATGTTGAACCGGTCGAACACCGGCTGTGCTTCGGAGTAGAACTTGATCTTGCCGGCGGAACGCTTCGAGATCTTGGAGATCATCTCGCGCATCCGGTCATAGGCTTTCTGGCTGTCCACGATGATGCGTTCGACGTCCTCGGTGAGGAAATCGCGCACGGTGCGTTCGATCAAATCCGGCTCCTGGAACACGCAGGTGGCCATCGGCTGTTTCTTGATCTTTTCCTGGACCTCGTTCCACTCCTCGAGCAGCAACGCCAGGTCGCGCACGAAATACCGCAACTGCTGGCCCTCGCCGGCGGTGCGCATGATGACGCCCATGCCGTCGGGGATGGCGAGGTCGCGCAGGATTTTCTTCAACCGCTTGCGCTCTTCCTGGCTTTCAATCTTGCGCGAGATGCCGCACTGGTCCGAGTTCGGCAGCAACACGAGATAACGTCCGGGCAGCACGAGGTTGGTCGTGATGCGCGGGCCTTTGGTGCTGATCGGGCCTTTGGTGACCTGCACGATGATTTCGCTGCCGGGCGGATACAGGCGCGGGATGTCGCGCTGGGTGATTTTCGGCTTGTCGCGGCGCTTGCTGCCTTCGCGCTCGACGATTTCCACGCCGGAGTCGAACTGGTTCGGCACGATGTCCCAGTAATGCAGGAACGCGTTTTTCTCAAAGCCGATGTCCACGAACGCGGCCTTGAGGCCGTCTTCGAGGTTGCGGACTTTGCCCTTGAAGATGCTGCCGACGAGGCGCTCTTCCGTGGTGCGCTCGATGTTGAATTCCTCGAGCTTGCCGTCCTCCGTCACCGCGACGCGCGTTTCGAGCGTCTCGGCGTTGATGATGACTTCCTTGTGGATCTTCTTTTCCGGGCGGATGAGGCGCTGGACTTTTTTAACGAGGTTCGTGGCGGCGGACTTGATGGTTTCAAGCAACCCCTTCGGCTGTTCCTTGAAGGCCACCGGCGCGAATTTTTCCTCTTCCACCACCGCCGGCGTGTCGAGGTGCGGCTCGCGGAATTCCTTCTTGTCCGCATCGTGCTGATGCGGCGCGGCGGGTTCCGGCGCGC
>TBL_comb47_HYPODRAFT_10003329_pt1 | contig 19101 bp, 16 predicted proteins | sample TroBogypolimnion_40_FD_10682 | JGI IMG/M metagenome (IMG submission 10682) | reverse complement strand
CGTCAAGAGCGACTTTCGACTTGTGCTGGCTGGTGAAGTTTTTGCGCTTTCTTTCGCTCATTGCCTGCTCCTATTTGTCGCAGGCACCATCTTAAACTATTGTCCTGAAAACGGGGTCCACTATACCGGGTGCTTTTGATGGTTTTCCTACGGGGGCCTGCATGGAAGCTGGGTTGTGCGGTGTCGCAGTCTTCTGCTCGGACCCTTTGAGGCTGAACTTAGCATTCAAGGACAAAGACGACATAGTTATTATAACCAGGGAGCCCCGTGAAGTTACTGCGGACCTCGATTATTTTTATAAAAACCCCGAAGAGTTGTACCGAATAGCGGAATCAGGAAGGAGAGCATTTTTACGAACTTTTGATCTCCACTCTCAAATGGCTGGCAGGATGAAAATATTGGAACATTTGCTAAACGAAACGATCCCCGGCGGTCATTTGAAATAATTCTGGTTGGGGCTAGCCCTGCACGCTCCAAACGATTACACTAATAAAAAATTCACAAAACTGAATAGCAGTTACCTATTATCTGATAGACCCTATTTGTAACTGTTAAATTTACTAATTGTAAGCAATGTATACAATAACCAATTAACCAATAGGTAGTGTATGAAAGTCAGCGTATTGATGATAACTTATAATCAAGAGACCTACATAGCTCAGGCCTTGACTACTGTTCTTATGCAAATTGTGGACTTTGACTATGAAATTGTCGTCGGAGAAGATTGCTCTACAGACAATACTCGAAAAGTAATTCTCGAATACATGGAGAAATACCCCGGTAAGATACGACTTTTACCGCCCGAGGACAATTTGGGGATGATGAGAAACCTAATCAAGACCTATTCGGCCTGTGCGGGGGAGTACATTGCAGTTTTAGAGGGCGATGATCTCTGGACGGATCCTCATAAATTACAGCGACAGGTAACATTCCTGGATGCACATCCAGACTTTGCTATCTGCTTCCACAACGCAGATTATTTGTGGGAGACTGATGGCGAACCGCCAACTAAATTCCTATGCAGTGAAGACCAGAAAGAAGTTTCTGACCTGGAGGACCTGTTGAATGGAAATTTTATTCCCACGCTCACATCCATGTTCCGGAATAGGTTATTCGGATCTTTTCCAGGTTGGTTTGATGACCTGAAGTACGGGGACTGGCCACTTCATATTTTGAACGCTCAATTTGGGAAAATAGGTTATTTAAAAGAGTCGATGGCGTCATACAGGGTCCATCCAGGTGGTGTAGCATCAATAGCTCATACAAATAAGAAAAAATACGTAGAAACTTTGATGAATACAATTAACTTTTATGTGGTTATGGATACCCATTTCAACTACAGGTATAAACAAATTATAGATAAAAAACTGTCAGAGAATTATTGCCTGGTAGCAAAGGGCTATGAGTCTTTGGGCGAACCATTAAATGCTTCCAGATATTATATTAAACATATCAGCACCTCGTCAGTCTCGGAAGTCTTGAGACGTATTGTTGCCAGGCTTGGTAGGATGGCCCGAAATTGCCAAAGTTGAACTCTACCATTTTTATCATCCCGGATGCACAGTATGAAACTTAACATTTACAACGTTTCTCTTGACTCACGCTCCTCAAAGGTCCTTATCTGCTTTGGAACTATTCTGTCTCATTTGGTGCCGTTGAAGAATGCCTCTGGGGTCTTCTTTTTTTTCCCACATTGGCACGTTGGCGGAGCAGAAAAAGTGCATGCTGACATTGTGCAGTGTGTGAAGGAGTCGAAACCCTGGGTTTTTTTTACTCACCAGTCGGTTGACTGCAAATTCAAGGAGATGTTTGCCAAGTCTGGTAGGCTTTTCAATGTTTGGGCTTTACTCAAATACACCTTACCCTTCAGCATAGGACTTGTTTCTGGCTACATCAACAGACATAAAAATACCGTCGTTTTTGGTTGTAACAGCAGGTTCTTTTATAAGATGGTTCCCTTTGTCGGCAGCAATGCCAGGTGCATTGATTTAATGCATGCGTTCGGTGGGGGATCAGAAGATTTCAGTTTGCCTGCAGTCCCGTCGCTTTTCGCGAGGGTCGCGATTAACAAGAAGACGGTGGATGACTTTAAGGAGCAGTACCACGCTCATGGTATCGACTCGAAATATCTGGATCGAATTGTCGTAATTGAGAATCGCGTCCCCGTCCCGGAATGTCGCCCTAATAAGGAGTATTCAGGTCGACTGCGGTTGCTTTATGTCGGGAGAGGCTCGGAAGAAAAACGGGTACATTTGATCGGAAAGGCCGCAACTTTGTGTCGGCTCAAATCCATCAACGCTGAATTTATTTTCATCGGCGACGTTACCGAAGCAGTTGCAAAAGAGGATCGGGAGTCGTGCACCTTTTTGGGTGAAATTTCTGATTTCGCGAAGATTCAACAAATTTATGATGCCTCGCATATCCTCTTATTGGCTTCGAGCCGCGAGGGCTTCCCGATGGTGATTATGGAGGCAATGGCCCATGGTGTCGTCCCTGTCTCCACTGAGGTGGGGGGCATACCTGTCCATCTACAGGACGGGATTAACGGGGTATTGATCCGGGAGATATCTGAGGAGCTAATTGTGGAAGAAATGGTGAACGCTATCAGCAGTTTAGCCTCCGACGCTGCTGCTTTGGAAAAACTCTCACAAGCTGCCTACGTCTACGCCAAGAAGAATTTCGGATCTGATAACTTTTGTACATCGTATCGTCGCTTGTTTTTCAATTAAACACGTAAGGGGCAACCCTTAATTGATGGCTTGCCTTGGAACAGCTAAATGAACATTACGCTTAAATTTATCAGTGCAATAGTCATGACCTTTGCTCTTTTCATTGCTCTGTGTGGCAAAATCCCTACCTTTGGACGACACTTTATTGCCAAAGAGCCAGGAGGTTTTGTCGGCGACCTCCGTGCCATGAGCGAACTGGACAGGTTCAAAGAAAATATAACCCCTGGGAAATGCGCAAAACCAATCGCCCTGGACGAGGCGGAGATACTAACCCTTGGGGACTCGTTCTTAAACAGTAATCTGGGGTCTGACATATTTGCCAGTGAACTTGCGAAAAGGAGCGGATACAAGGTTTACAATATGCCGGCAGCTTCTTTCAGCAATCCTTCGGGCTATCCGCTGGAGTATCTCAAGCACATTGGGTACCATCCGGGAAAACGAAGGATATTGATAATGGAGACGGTGGAGAGAGGAGCAATCAGCCGTAGCAACACCTATCATGCTTTCTACACACCACCTGTTGAACCTTTAGTTTCGAAGTCACTGAGCCTGACTCACAACGAGGATGTGGAGTATTTCTTCAAGAAAAACGAAATAACACGCCCGTTAATAAGAACTCTCAAAAATATCAGATTTAGATGCTTTGGGATTGTCGACAAATCTATAGGCGCTTATTCAGAAAGCCCCGACATGCTAATTTTTAAGGACGAAGTCCAATTCAACCGAAGCATAAAGAGCACTCAAATCCTGGACTCAGCGGCAGACAGCATCGCCTCCCTGTCCGATAAATTGAAAAAAGTTTAAAACCTTGATTTGATTTATGTTGTCATACCGAACAAGTACTCCATCTACGGTGATTATGCTGACAAGGGTTACCGGTACGACGGCTTCATCCCGCGCCTGACCGAGAGACTGGCTGCCAGGGGTGTCAAGAGCGTTGACCTTTACTCTCTGTACCTGGGCAGGAAAAAAGCCGGCTCACCGCCCCTTTATTATTCCAGCGACACCCATTACACCGCATTGGGAAAAGCCCTGGCGGTCGACGCCTGCATCGAGGTTATCAAAAAGTGAATCGACTCATAACCTCTGCACTCTGCGGCAAAGCTGGCTCTCTGGGCTCTCTGTTATGAGCTTTAATTCTATAGAATTTCTGGTATTCATCCCACTGCTGTTTCTTTGCCTGTACCTGGTGCGGGACCGCTACCGGTGGCTGGTGCTGCTTGCCGGAAGCTTTTACTTCTATTTGACTCTCCGGCACCTCTATCTTCTAGTCGCGCTCCTTGTCGTCATCTCGGTCAGCTATGTGTTCGGGTTGCTGATCGGAAAATGCCGCAGCTCTGCCGGTAAAAGTACCTCGTTCTGGTTGGGAGTGTCCGGTAATCTCCTCGTGCTCGGTTCCCTCAAATATTCCTGCCTCATCGGAAAATCCCTCGGCTCTCTGCTGCCCACCTCGGGTCTGCATCCGATTCTATCCTGGAGCTGGCCGGTGTCTATCGGTGTTTCCTATTTCGTGTTCCAGGCGATTTCTTATCTGATCGATGTCTACCTGGAAATCGAGGAACCGGAATATCACCTCGGCTATTTTGCCCTTTATCTCTCCTTCTTCCCTAAGCTTTTGCAGGGGCCGATTGAGCGCGCCGGAAACCTGCTCCCACAACTGCGCGCCGGGAAAGGATTCGACCAGGAAAGTTTCCAAGAAGGACTGCTGCTTTTCGGCTGGGGGCTCTTTAAAAAGGCCGTGGTTGCCGACAGGCTGGCGCTCTGCGTGAATACGGTCTACGGTGACGTCCATGCTTATACCGGGCTTCCCCTCCTGGTCGCTACCTACCTGTACGCCTTCCAGCTCTACTATGACTTCTCCGGCTACAGCGACATGGCGCTTGGGGTCGCCCGCATGTTCAACATCCGGCTCACCCAAAACTTCAACGCGCCCTACCTGGCGCGCTCGGTGGCCGACTTCTGGAGGCGCTGGCACATCTCCTTCTCCAGCTGGATTCTCGACTACCTGTTTAAGCCGCTCCAGATGCAGTTTCGCCACTTGAAAAATGCGGGGACTGCCGCCGCCTTGATCATCACCTTCCTGATTTCGGGGATTTGGCATGGCGCCAGCTGGTGCTTCGTGATCTGGGGGGCGCTGCACGGGCTGTACCTGTCCTGCTCCGTATACTACAAGCCGCTCCAAAAGAGGATGTACCAGAGGCTCGGGTTGGAGAAGTCGCGGGTGCAGCAGGTTTGGCAAACAGTGATCACCTTCCAGCTCGTCTGCTTTGCCTGGATTTTCTTCCGGGCGGCTACGGTTTCCGATGCCCTTTATGTCGTGGGACATCTGTTTAACGGCGTTTCCGGTCTGCCGGCGCTCTTCGCGGCTAGCGGACCCGCCGATCTTGCCATAGCCGCTGCCTCGATGTTGGTCATCTGGCTGGTGTACCTGGCGAGAGAACACTCTCCGGTCGGCAAGGATTTCACCCGGATGCCGGCGGTGCTGCGCTGGGGGGCCTATCTTTGCCTGACCGCAGGGATCCTCCTCTTTAATATGGACAGTAACGCAGGTTTTATCTATTTTAACTTCTGAATCGCGCCTTCGCGTAGGACAGCAGCGTAACCAGCTGCTACGGGACATCGCATGAGTGAAGTTTTGGTATCAATAATCATACCTGCGTACAATGCAGAGCGATACCTGCGCGAGGCCATTGAGAGTGTGCTGGGTCAGAGTGCCCAGGATATCGAGTGCATTGTCGTAGACGATGGCTCGACGGACGGCACGGCTGAGATCGCGAAGGGGTTCGGCGGCGCCGTCACCTATCTGCGTCAGGAAAACGCCGAGCGCTCGGCAGCCAGGAACAACGGCCTGCGGCACGCCCGCGGGGAGTTCATCAGTTTCCTGGATGCCGATGATTACCTCGCTCCGGATAAGATAGTTCAGCAACTGCAATTCCTGCAGGACCACCCGGAATTCGACGCGGTTTATTCCAAGGTGAACTTCTTCAGGGAAGGTGGCGACCGCATTTTCTCCATGCCGAAAAGGATCACGCCTTCGGGTGATATCCTGGCGCCGCTGCTGTACGGCAATTTCATCACCATGCACTCGCCCCTGATACGCAGGTCCGCGATCGAGCGGTCCGGGGGATTCGACCCGCGTCTTTCGCATAACGAGGACTGGGAGTTCCTGCTGCGTTTGTCGATAAACGGGGCACGTTTCGGTTTCATCGACGCCTGCCACGCTTTCTGCCGGTTGCACGGCGAGAACACCAGCAGTGATGTCATCAAGATGCACCAATCAAAATGGCGTGTTGTTGAGGGGTTCGTCGCGGCCCATGCCGATCAGCTGCGCGCCCGAGGTATTGAGTGCCCGGGGATTCTCGCCTACCATGAAGCTGACTATGGCAAGGCCCTGATCCTGAACGGCGAGGTGTCGCAGGGGAGGCGCCTCATCGCACACGCATGCCGCGAACCGATGCCGGGCCGAATGGTGCTGAGGCTCTTTTCGTTCGCAGCAGCCCTGCTCGGTTCCGATATCCTGAGGAGCCTGGAGGCTGCCACCCACGGAGTTCGCAAATGGACCAAATAAGTCGAACCGACAGGTGGATTCGCTAGTGCCCCTGGTTTCCTTGATCATCCTCAACTGGAACGGCATGCGGTTCCTGAAAGAGTGCCTCGACTCTCTCAGCCTGCAGAGCTTTCGCGACTTCGAAACGATCCTTCTGGACAATGGCTCGTCGGACGGTTCGGTAGACTTGGTGCGCGATACCTATCCTTGGGTGCGCCTGGTGGCTCTCCCGGCAAACCTAGGCTTTGCCGAGGGAAATAACCGCGCGCTTGAGGAGTGCCGCGGCGAGCTCATCGTCACGGTCAACAATGACACCCGGCTGGATCCCGGCTTTCTCGCGGCCTTGGTCTTGCCGGTTCATGCCGATCCCCGCATCGGCATGGTGGCGGCGAAGATGCTTAATTACTACGAAAAGGGGCGCATCGACTCGGCTGGGGTGAGGATCATGCCCAACGGCATGGGGCAGAATGTCGGTGTAGGAGAGCTTGACGCTGGCCAGTACGATGCTTCTGGCGAGGTGTTCGGTCCCTGCGCGGGTGCCGCTCTCTACCGACGGGCCATGCTTGATGAGGTCGGCTTCTTCGATCCTTCCTTTTTCGCCTATTACGAGGATCTTGACCTCGCCTGGCGCGGCAGATTGGCGGGCTGGCGCTGCGTCACCGCGCCCGATGCGGTTGTGTACCATGTCCACTCGGCGACCAGCGGCAAGATGAGTCCCTTTACGGTCTTTCAGGTGCAGCGCAACAAGTGGTTTGTTCTCTTTAAAAACTGGCCTACCACGTTGTTGCTGAAACACCTCCCGCTCATTCTCTGCTTCGATCTGGCGGCGCTGATTCTCGCCATCCTGCGCGGGCGCGGCGGTGCGGCGCTGAGGGCGCGCTTGGATGTACTAAAAAATCTGCCCAGGCTGCTGGCCGATAGGCGCAGGGTGCAGGGGACGAGCAAGCTTTCTACCGCGGAAATAGAGAGGCTGTTCACTCAAGGGGAAGGGGCGCTGAGCGTCTTTCGCAGGAAGATGACGGGGCGGTGATGGGGGTGTCCGGTCTGCCAAAACGACCAGCAGGACTCGCGGGAATCCACATTATCTTGCAATTTGTGCCCTTTACAGATTATTCTCCCTTTGTGAAAAAACCGCGCAAAGTAAGTAAGCCGGGGACGCGCTGGAACTCGGGAGCCTGATGCCATGAAGATCGTTTTCCTCGCGCCGTTTGGCATCCGCCCCAAGGGGACCGTCATCGCGCGCATGATCCCGCTGGCGGTGGAACTCCAGGCGCTCGGGCACGAGGTGGTGATCGTCGCGCCTCCTTACACCAATCCGGAGGACTCCGGTAAGACGGAGCTGGTGCGGGGTGTGAAGCTGCGCAACGTCGCCCTCGGACCCAGGCACAAAGAGCTCGCCGCTCCTTTTTTGGCCTGGCGCATGTTGCGCGCCGCTTTGTCCGAGAAACCGGACCTGGTTCACCTCTTCAAGCCCAAGGGGTATGGCGGGATTGCCGCCATGCTCCTGATCGCGCTGCAGCGCGCGGGAATCAGGGTCCCGCCGCTCTTTCTCGACACCGACGACTGGGAAGGGAAGGGGGGCATGAACGAGTTGCACGCCTATTCCGGCCCGGAGAAACGCTTCTACTGCTTTCAGGAACAGTGGCTCACGATCCGCGCGGCCGGCGTCAGCTTCGCCAGTCGGGGGCTGGAGCAGCTGGTCGGGGAGATGGGGCTATCCCGCGAGCGGATGCTCTATCTTCCTAACTGCGTGTCCGGGGAACTCGCCGGAGTCGGTGCCGCGGTGCGGGCCAGGCTCGGCATCTCGTCCGAGGCGCCGGTGCTGCTGCTCTACACCCGGTTCTTCGAGTTCAGCCAGGAGAAGTTGCACTTTCTTTTTTCTGAGTTGTTCCGCAGCGTGCCGGGTATCCGCTTTCTGGTGGTGGGGAAGGGTCGCCACGGCGAGGAGGACCTCCTCAAGAAGGTCGCACGCGAGTCAGGATTCGAGAGCGCGCTGGCCTGGGCCGGCTGGGTGGAGCCGGGAGATATCCCGGATTATCTGGCCGCCGGGGATGTGGCGCTATACCCCTTCGCCGATACCCTGGTGAACCGCACCAAATGTCCGGCCAAGCTCACGGAGCTGCTGCTGGCAGGAAGGGCGGTGGTGGCGGACCGGGTTGGGCAGCTTGCCGAATATATCGCTGACGGCCGTTCCGGCCTTTTGTGCGATCCGGATGATTGGCAACAGATGGTGGATCGGACCGTGGAGCTGCTTAACTCGCCTGAACGTAGGCACCTGCTCGGCAACGAGGGGCGCAGCTATCTCCAGGAGAATTTCAATTGGAAAGACGCCGCGTCGCTATTGGAAGCATTTTACCTGAGACTGAGAGACCTTTAGCCACGGAGAAAATCTGAGAAAATCTGAGGAAATCAAAATATATTCTGGGATAGTCAATGTCCTCCGCCTGTCTTAAGGTTTTCTCAGAAGTTCTCAGATTTTCTCCGTGGCAACCGGTTTTAGGCCTTTAAGTTTATAATGGAGTTGTTTTTCATGACTGAAAGAAAAAAAGATCTGCTCATGCTTGCCGGGCTGCTGGCTGTCCTGGTCCTTTGTTTCTCCAGGATACTCTTCACCCACCAGATCATCCGCGCGCCGGATATCATTAATGAGTTCTACTGGGGAGTTAAGGGTATCGGCAACGCCAGTTTCTGGGATCTCTTCAAGGTCAACCTGTCCAACGCCGGGTGGGATCTCCATGTAAACTCCGGATTTACCAACGAAGGCGGCGCCGCCTCTATGCAGTTCCTCTTCCTGCGCAACCTGGTCTTCTGGATTTTCCCCAACCCGACCAACGTCGCCTGGTACATCGTCATACATCTCTTTATTGGCGCCGCCGGCGCCTACTGCTTCTGCAGGCTGATCGGCGCCGGGCGACTCGGGTCTCTCCTGGCGGGGCTCGTCTTCGCGCTCGCTCCCGAGAATGCCTCGCTCATCAACGCCGGTCATGTCATGAAGATCGCCACCATCTCCTTTGCACCGTGGGTCTTCTATTTCCTGGAAAAGGGGTTCAAGACCCGTCGAGCCTTTTATTTTCTCGCCACGGCCGTGGTCCTCGCCTACCAGTTTTTCCACACGCACTGGCAGATTGCCTTCTACACCTGTCTCGCCGTCGGTGTCTACGGCGTGGCCCGCTCCATCGCTATTCTGCGGGAGGAGCATGCCGGCGCCCGGGGATTTACCCGCCTCCTCGGGCTGAACCTGGCACTGCTCTGCTTCTTCATCAGCACCGTCGCCATCTCCCTGGTGCCGCTCGCCAACTGGTCCAAGGAAACCAACCGTGGGGGGAACAGCGGCGCCAACGTGGCCGCGACCGCGGGCGCGGCCCCGCAGGCGAAAGGCGGACTGGACCGGGAGGAGGCGATGGCCTGGTCGCTGCCGCCGGAGGAACTGGTCTCCTTCGCCATCCCCGGCTTCTTCGGGCTCTCGCGCCAGGAGGCGGGGGACAATCCCAAGAACATCGCTTCCTATTACTGGGGGCGCATGAACTTCACCCAGACCCAGAGCTACATGGGACTCCTCCCCTGGCTTTTGCTGCCGCTGCCGCTCATCTTCCGGCGCGACCGCTACACCTGGCTCGCGCTGTCGGCAATCGTGGTCGGCATCCTCTTCTCCATGGGTAAATATACCCCGTTCTACAACTTCCTGTTCGACCACTTCCCGGGCATCAACCGGTTCCGGGTGCCCAAGATGATGATGTTCATCCCGGTGCTGGGGCTGGGGGTCGGCTCCGCCCTGGGGCTCGACCTGCTGCTCGATCCCGCGGTCCGCGGCTCCAAGGCCTTCAAGCGCTACCTGGTCGGGGTGGTCGCCGTACCGGCCGTGCTCCTGGTCATGGTCTGCCTGGAAACGGCCGGCAAGAATTACTGGCTCGAACAGATCATCGAAATGATTGCCCAGCCCACGCGCTACGAGCCGCAGAGCGAACAGCTCGTCATGCAGCGCTGGGGCAACCTGGTGACGGAGACCGTGGTCGCCGCGGTCCTGGCCGCTCTCTGCGCCGCCGTTATCACCCTCTTTTATCGCGCTAAGATAAGCGTGAAGCTGGTCCCCTGGCTCCTGCTGGCGCTCTTTGTGGCCGACGTGGGGAGGGTGAACTCGAAGTTCATGTTCCTGGTGGATGAGCCGCACCGGGAAGCCGGAGCCAAACCGCCGGAAATCGCCTTCCTGGCGGCCAAGACCAAGGAGTACCGCACGCTTCCCATGGGGGGCGACCCGATGCCTTACGCCGCCGCGGGAATCCCGGTCATGTTCACCTCCAACCCGGTGCAGCAGCGGCGCTGGCAGGAGTTCCTCGACGCCTTCAACATAAGCTCCAGCATGCCGGATATCATCAACGTCCGCTATCTCGTCGAGGGGGCGGACCAGTACCGGCAGGATCAGGCGGCCCTGGGAGGGAAATTTGCTCCGGTTTTCACCACCCCCAACGGAGCGACGGTCATCCTGGAAAACCGCAGCGTGCTCCCCAAGGCGTGGCTGGTCCCCTCGGTCGCGAAGGTCGATTCCGCCCAGCAGACGCTCGGGGCCCTGCAGAATCCGGCCTTCGATCCCCGGCAGATCGCGCTCGTCGAGTCCGCGCCCCCCATCCCGCTGGCTGACCCCAACGCACCGGCTCCCGGCAATCCCGGACAGGTGCGGGTGCTGCGCTACGAGGGTGAGCGGATCGACCTGGAGGCCGACCCCGGCATGAACGCCATGCTGGTGCTGGGAGAGAAGTACTACAAGGGGTGGAAAGCCAGCGTGGACGGGAAGGAGACCGAGATCTACCCGGTCGACCACGTGCTGCGCGGGATCTACCTCACCCCCGGCAAGCACAAGGTGGAGTTCGTCTTCGATCCGACGCCGTTCAAGGTCGGCAAGTACCTGACCCTCGCCTCGTTCGCGTTCTTCCTCGTCATGCTGGCGCGGGAACTCTGGATGCGGCGGAGAAATCCTACGGGCAGACCTTTAGCCACAGAGAAAATCTGAGAAAATCTGAGAAAAACAAATCTTGACCGGTAACGCTGACTCGGATAGCGTTGCCGCCCCATCTGGGGGTACGGTCTCCGCATGGCATCGGCCGCAATTTTTGCCCGAGGAACTATGAAACATGTAATCGTAACCGGCTCTTCGGGTCTTATCGGCTCGGAAGTTACCACGTTCTTCCACGAATCGGGTTTCGCCGTGCACGGGATCGACAACAACCAGCGTGCGGTTTTCTTCGGGCCGCAGGGGGATACCCGCTGGAGCCAGCGCAGGCTCTCGGAAACCCTGCCGAACTTCCGCCACCACGAGCTGGACATCCGCGACCGGCAGGCCGTGCTGAACCTGGTGCGGGACCTGCGCCCCTGCGGCATCATCCACACCGCGGCCCAGCCGTCCCACGACCGGGCGGCAGCCATCCCGTTCGACGACTTCGACACCAACGCGGGCGGCACCCTGAACCTGCTGGAAGCCGCGCGCCAGTTCTGTCCCGAGTCCCCCTTCATCCATATGTCCACCAACAAGGTCTACGGCGATCTGCCCAACAGCATTGCCCTGCAGGAACTGGAGACCCGGTGGGACTACGCCGACCCGGCCTACGCCAACGGCATCCCGGAGACCTTTTCCATCGATCAGTCCAAGCACTCCCTGTTCGGCGCCTCCAAGGTCGCCGGCGACGTCATGGTGCAGGAGTACGGGCGCTATTTCGGGATGCCGACCTGCTGCCTGCGGGGCGGCTGCCTCACCGGCCCCAACCACGCCGGGGTCGAACTGCACGGCTTCCTGAGCTACCTCGTCAAGTGCAACCTGGAGGGGCGGGAATATACGGTCTTTGGCTACGGGGGAAAGCAGGTGCGGGACAACATCCACTCCGAGGACGTCGCCCGGTTCATTCATGCCTTCTTCCAGAACCCGCGCTGCGGCGAGGTTTACAACCTGGGCGGCGGCAAGGACAATTCCTGTTCCATCCTGGAGGCCTTCGCCATGGCCGAGTCCTTCACGGGCAGGAAACAGGTTTACTCGTACCTCGACGAGAACCGGATCGGCGACCATATCTGCTACTACAGTGACCTGGCCAAGATGAAGTCCCACTTCCCCCAGTGGGGCATCACCAAGTCTTTGCCGCAGACGGTTGCGGAAATCGTCAACGCCTGGCAGGGGAGGCTCAACCCGTGACCGGAGCCCGCAATGCTTCAGGGGAAAGCCAATGAAAATTCTGATTACCGGGATTTGCGGATTTGTCGGCAGTACGCTGGCGAAATCGTGGCTCGCCGCGGTGCCCGGCCTGACGGTCCTGGGGCTGGATAACTTCATTCGGCAGGGGAGCGAACAGAACCGGGCCGAACTGCAGAAGCTCGGGGTCAAGGTCTATCACGCCGACATCCGTGCCGCTTCGGATTTCGAGACGCTTCCCGCGGTGGATTGGGTGATCGATGCGGCCGCCAACCCGAGCGTCCTCGCCGGGATCGACGGGCTGACCAGCAGCCGGCAGCTGGTGGAGCACAACCTGCAGGGAACCGTCAACCTCCTGGAGTACTGCAAGCGCCATGGCGCCGGTTTTATCCTGCTCAGCACCAGCCGGGTCTACTCCATCAAGCCCCTGGCGCAGTTGCCGGTGTCCGCGCAGGGGGAGGCGTTCCGCTTGCCGAAGGGAGCGTCCCTGCCCGCGGGGGTGAGCCCGGCGGGGGTGAGCGAGCTCTTCAGCACCGCGCCGCCGGTCTCGCTTTACGGCAGCACCAAGCTCACTTCGGAGCTCCTCGCGCTCGAATACGGGGAGACCTTCGGCTTTCCGGTCTGGATCAACCGCTGCGGGGTGCTGGCGGGTGCCGGACAGTTCGGCAGGGCGGACCAGGGAATCTTTTCCTACTGGATCAACGCCTACCTGCGGCGCCGGCCTTTGCGCTACATCGGTTTCGGCGGTACCGGTCACCAGGTGCGCGACTGCCTGCATCCCCGCGACCTGATCCCGCTTCTGCAAAAGCAGACCGCCGCGCCGCAGGGCCAGCCGGTGCGACTGGTGAACCTCGGCGGCGGGGCTAGCCATGCCATGTCCCTCGCCGAACTGAGCGCCTGGTGCTCCGGCAGGTTCGGGGCTCACGCCGTAGCCTCCGAGCCCGCCATGCGGCGCTTCGATATCCCCTGGCTAGTTATGGATTCAACTCTCGCCGGAAGCGCCTGGGGCTGGCAGCCGCAGACCTCACTGGAGCAAATCCTGGAGGAAATAGCGCTGCACGCCGAGCAGCATCCCGGCTGGCTGGAGCTCTCGGGAGCCTGCTCATGACAGCGGAGAATCCTAAGCCCCTGCAGCTATTGTCGGTGGTGATGCCGGCCCGGGACGAGGAAGGATGTATCTGCTCCACGGTCCAGCACCTGAACCTGGAGTTGCGTTTGAAGGAGATCCCGCACGAGATCGTCGTCGTCGATGACGGCAGCTCTGACCGGACCTGGCAGCTGCTGACCGGGCTCTCGAAGAGCATGCCCGAGTTGCAACCGGTGCAAAACAGCGGCCCGCACGGTTTCGGGCGCGCCATCATCTGCGGCCTCGACAACATGAAGGGAGACGCCGTCGTCATCATGATGGCCGATGAGTCGGACGACTGCAGGGACGTGGTGCGCTACTGGCAGGAGCTCAATGCGGGATTCGACTGTGTCTTTGGCAGCCGGTTTATCAAGGGCGGGGGGACCATCGATTACCCCTGGCTCAAGTACCTGGTGAACCGCTTTGCCAATACCTTTCTCAGGATGATGTTCCGGATCACGCTCAATGACACCACCAACGCGTTCAAGGCCTATCGCCGCGAGGTGATCGACGGGTGCCGTCCGCTCATTGCGTCGCACTTCAATCTCACCGTCGAGTTGCCGCTGAAGGCGATAGTGCGCGGCTTTAGCTGGACCATTATCCCGATCACCTGGAGAAACCGGCGCTCCGGCGTGGCGAAGCTGAAGATGAAGGAAATGGGGAGCCGCTACCTTTTCATCTGTCTCTATATCTGGCTGGAAAAATATCTTTCCCGCGGCGACTATCGGAAGAAGTGAGCACGCCGAGGCTGCCCCTACCCAAAGGAAGGGTTGAACGATTGAGAAATCCGGCGTAAAGTGCCTGAATCAGGACCGGGCGTCCTGGTCACGGCAGTGCCGGTTGCGACTTGCAATAAAATATTACTCTTAGGAACAGGTGTGATGTGCTGAATGGAAAGAAGGTTGTCGTTGTTCTCCCCGCGTACAATGCTGCCAAGACCCTCGAGAAGACCTACCGGGAAATCCCCTTCGAATTCGTGGATGACGTGGTGCTGGTCGATGATGCGAGCCGGGACGATACCGCGGAGGTGGGGCGCCGGCTCGGGATCCACACGGTCATCCATCCCCAGAACCGGGGCTATGGCGGGAACCAGAAGACCTGCTACAAAACCGCCCTCGATCTCGGCGCGGACATCGTCGTCATGCTGCATCCGGACTACCAGTACACGCCGAACCTCATCGTGGCGATGAGTTCCATGATCGCCTACGGCGAGTTCGACGCGGTGCTCGCCTCGCGCATCCTCGGGGTCGGCGCGCTCAAGGGGGGGATGCCGCTCTACAAGTATATTGCCAACCGGGCGCTCACCTTGGTGGAGAATCTGCTGCTGGGCCACAAGCTTTCGGAGTATCACACCGGGTACCGCGCCTTTTCCCGGGGGGTGCTGGAAGGCATCCCTCTCGAGGCGAACTCCGACGATTTCGTGTTCGACAATCAGATGCTGGCGCAGATCGTCTGGTTCGGCTACCGACTTGGCGAGGTCTCCTGCCCCACCAAATATTTCGAGGATGCTTCCTCCATCAACTTCCGGCGCTCCGTCATTTACGGCCTGGGGGTGCTCAAGACGGCGTTCCAGTTCCGCCTCGGCAAGATGGGGCTCCTGAAACCGGCCATCTACGAAAAAGGGCAGTGAACAGAGGATGTAACGCAAAAGACGCAGGGAAAACCAGGCTTTAACGCAAAGACGCGAAGGCGCGAAGGCGAGAAAAAAGACATGGAAAAACTAGGCTTTAACGCAAAGACGCAAAGGCGCAAAGACGCAGAGAAAATCTGGGAAACAACAGGAAAAACCAGGCTTTAACGCAAAGACGCAAAGGCGCGAAGGCGCTAAGAAAATCTAGGAACGACTGGGAAAAACTGGGAAAGTCAAAAGATTAGGAAGTGCTTGGAACGGCCAGGAAGCAGACAAGAACTGTAAAATTTGTATAATTGCACGGGACTTGTAGCTTGAGTTGCCTTGAGTTTTTTGGGTACTCCGAGAAACGAAGGAGGTGGCTGATGGCTGAAAACCAGCTGAGCGCTCATATCGTTGATTGTGCAATAGAGGTCCATCGGAACCTTGGCGGTCCCGGCCTGCTGGAAAGTGTTTACGAAGAGGCAATGGCCTGGGAATTAGGTCAAAGAGGTTTTGATGTCGGCAGGCAATTGCAGGTACCCGTCTTTTATAAAGGTACTAAGCTAGCGGTACCGCTTAGGCTCGATCTCCTCGTGGAAGATCTTGTCATTGTTGAGGTGAAGGCCGTAAATCTGTACAATCAGATATTTGAAGCTCAGGCTCTAACCTATTTGCGCATGCTGAACCTCAAACTTGCTATTGTAATAAATTTCGGGGAAAAACTGGTGAAAGATGGCATCCACCGGGTAGCAAACGGGCTGTAAGGGTCGCTAAGAAAGACACGTCTAAATGGTTTAGATTTTCCCCCTGTTTGCTTTTGGTTTTGCTTATCTTTGCGTCTTAGCGCCTTTGCGTCTTTGCGTTAAAGTTTTTTGCCTTTTTTTAAGGAAGTAACTTAATTGGTCCTGCACTGCGCTGAAAATGAGACTCTGGACCAGCTGACCGGGTATGACCTGCGTATCGTCCAGCCGCGACACGGCTACCGCTTCTCGCTCGACCCGCTGCTATTGGCCGATTTCGCTGGCGTGCGCCGGGGCGAACGGGCGGTGGACCTCGGCACCGGCTGCGGCGTGCTGGCGCTGCTCCTGGCCCGGATGGAGGAGTCCTGCTCCGTTACCGGCGTGGAGTTCCAGCCGGTCATGGCGCAGATCGCCGAGCGGAACCTCATCCTGAACGGCCTTTCGGAGCGCGTCCAGGTCGTCCCCGCCGATATCATTTCCTTCAAGGCGCGCTTCCCGGTGGACAGTTTCGACCTGGTGGTCTCCAACCCCCCCTACCGGCGCCCGGGGACCGGCAAGGTGAGCCCGCGGGCGGGCCGCGACGACGCCCGGCACGAGAGCAGCGCGACGCTTGCCGACTTCCTGGCCGCGGCCAAGTACCTGGTGAAACCCTCCGGCCGGATCTGCTTCATCTACCACACCTGCCGCCTGGCGGAGCTGATGGCGCAGGCCCAGCTGCAAAAGCTCGGCGTGGTCCGGCTGCGCATGGTGCACGGCAACCCCGGCGCCGAGGCACGGATGTTCCTGGTCGAACTCGTTAAGGGGCGCGTCGGGGAGTTGCGGGTCGAAGCGCCACTCGTGGTGCGCGGAGAGGACGGCGGCTACTCCGCGGAAAAGCTGAGAATCTTCCACGGCGAAAGCGCGGACACGGGGCCGCTTCGCTCCGGCTAATGCTGCCCGTCGCCGGCTGGTTCGTGATATATATACTCGGCACGCCGAGAATCCAATGGAGAAGGGCGCTTTATGAAACTGTCTGTCGTTATACCCGTTTTCAACGAAAAGGATACCATCAGAAAGATTTACGATTGCGTCAGGGCAGTCAACCCCGACGGTGAGATCATTCTGGTCGACGACTTCTCGACCGACGGCACCAGGGAGATCCTCAAGGGGCTCGCCGACGACTCGACGCAGGTCATCCTGCACGAAAAGAACCAGGGGAAGGGGGCGGCGCTCAGATCGGGATTCCGGCATGCCCTGGGCGACATCGTCATCATCCAGGACGCGGATCTCGAGTACGACCCCAACGACTATGCCAAGATCATCGCGCCGATCATCGCCGGAAAGGCGGATGTCGTGTACGGCTCCCGCTTCATGGGCGACCAGGCCCACCGCGTGGTCTACTTCTGGCACCGGGTGGGCAACGGCTTTCTGACCCTGCTCTCCAATATGCTGACCAACCTGAACCTCACCGACATGGAGACCTGCTACAAGGCGTTCCGGCGCGAAATCATCCAGTCCATCGAAATCGAGGAGAACCGGTTCGGTTTCGAACCGGAAATAACGGCGAAGATCGCCAAGATGCGCTGCCGGATCTTCGAGGTGGGGATCTCCTACTACGGCAGGACCTATGAGGAAGGTAAGAAAATCGGGTGGAAAGACGGGATATCCGCGATCCGCTCGATCATCAGATACAACCTCTTGAAATGACACGCACCTTTGACCCGCTGAGGTTCTCACTGTGAATGCACCTACCGTTGCCAGGCCTGCAGGTACCCTCGGGAAGTATCTGCCCATCGCAATGATCTTCGCCGCCGCCCTGGCAGTGAGGCTTTACCTGTTCGGTGCCGACCGGGTGATCGCTGCCGACGGGATCTCCTACGTCGCGATCGCACGGTCCATTTTCGACAATTTCGATTTCCGCCCCGCCAGCCACTTCCCGCCCCTGTACCCGGTGTTGATCGGCCTGCTCGGCTACCTGACTCCCTACGACGAGGTGGCCGGCAAGGTCGTCTCCACGATCATGGGGAGCCTCCTGGTGTTCCCGCTGTACCTGCTGGGCAAGGAGCTCTTCTCGAGGAAAGTCGGCTACCTGGCGGCCCTGCTGGCAGCGGCCTCTCCGACCCTGGTCTCCATCAGCGGCATCGTCCTCAGTCAGAGCACCTACATCACCATTTTCGTCGCGGCGCTCTACCTTTGCTGGAGATCCTTCGCGGTGAACTCCCGGAAGCTGGCGGTGAGCGCCGGGCTCATGTTTGCCGCCGCCTACCTCACCAGGCCCGAGGCATTCATCGTGCTGGCGGGGATCTCCGCCCTGTTCCTGCTGGTAAGGCCCGCGGAATTGACGCAAAAGGACAACCTTCGGCTGCTGCTTTGCACCTGGGGAGGGTTTTTCCTGCTGGCCGCTCCCTACATCCTGCTGCTGCACGCGGTCAACGGGGGATGGTCCCTGACCGGGAAATCGAGCGTCACCCTGGCCGACTCCCTGGGGTGGTACCTGCAGCGCCCCGACTTGAAGCGAGAACCGGATTTCGCCGGGCTCACCTATCTCGACGTCGTGCGGCGCTATCCCGATTTCCTCTGGATGAACCCGCTGAAAAACCTCCCCGCCGCCTGGGCCGAACTGCAGCCTCGCGTCTGGTTCCTGGCCCTGCTGGGGCTGGTCGCCAGCTTTTTTAGCGGGGGCGCATCCGCTCCGCTCGGGGAGCTTTCCTTCGCTGCGCGGAGCCGCAGCGCGCTGCGCAGGCTCCTTTTTCTCGGGGCGGCGCTCGCCCCGCTCGCCGTCATCATGGTCTTTTTCTGGATCGATTCCCACTACTTCGCCCCGAGCATCCCGATCATACTGCTGGCGCTGGGGGCCGGGCTGGTGAGCCTGGAGCGGGGGGCCAACTGGTGCCTGGTCCGTCTGGGGATCGGCCCGCAGAAATTAAGGGGAGCCGTCCCCTGGGCCGCGGTCGCCGGGACGCTCCTCGCGCTGGGGGCGGTCTGGCCGGCCCTGGTGGCGGAGCCCCGTCCCGCTTACCATTTTTCCCAGGACGGCGCCAGGTACGACCATAAGCTCATCGGCCTCATGCTGAGAAAGGAACTCCCGGCCAAGTCGATTGTCATGGTCAAGTCGGGCCGCATCGCTTTTTACGGCGGGTTCCCGCAGGTCGACATACCCCAGGCCGGCCTCCCCGAGATTCTGCAGGCGGGGAAG
>TBL_comb47_HYPODRAFT_10003328_pt1 | contig 19105 bp, 13 predicted proteins | sample TroBogypolimnion_40_FD_10682 | JGI IMG/M metagenome (IMG submission 10682) | reverse complement strand
CTTCGAGTCGACCGTCACCTCCATTGAGTCGTCCGTTGCCAAGCCGATTCCTACCCCGGCTACCGGTGATCCTGCCACTCCTCAGCGCCCCCAGCCAGCCGCGCCCAAGCCGCGCCGGGTCGTGCTGGTTTCCACTCTCCTCAAAAAGCCCTTCCTTGAAAACAACGAGGAGGTGGAGGAATTCCTCACTAAGTTGCGTACCGAGCTGACCAATACCCTCGCACGTGGCGAGCGGATACAAATCAAATAAAAGTCCTATTCTGTCCACCCCGTATCACCCGCAGCACGCCACCATGAGCAAGGACCTCACCACCTCGGAAATCGACCGCCAGAACATCCTGAACAACCGGTACGCCCTCACTGAAATCGAGAAGGCGGCGGGAATTCAGGGCATTCCTTTTGAGGGCCGAACGGTCGTGCTGAAGGAGCAGGTGGCCGCTTTTTTCGAGGTGACCCCCCGGACAGTGGACAATTATTTAGAAAAATTCGGTCCGGAACTGGTTCGGAACGGGTATGTGGTTTTGAAGGGTAAACGACTGAAAGCCATGAAGTTGGCGATTCAGGAGCGGGATGTTCACGAAACAGAATTCGTTAACATCTCGAAAGTTTCCCAACTGGGCGTCTTCGATTTCCGGGCCTTCCTGAATCTGGCAATGCTCATGACGGAGAGCCACCGGGCTGGTCTCGTCCGCCAAATGATCCTTGATGTCGTGATCGACACCATCAACGCCCGGACGGGAGGCGGCACCAAATACATCAACCAGCGGGACGAGGATTTCATCCATTCCGCTTTCATTGAGGACAATTACCGCAAGCAGTTCACCGACGCGCTCAAGGACTGCGTGGACATGGGTAATTTCAAATACGCTGTTTACACGGACAAGATCTACGTAAGTATTTTCCGGGAGAAAGCGAAGGAATACCGAAAGATCCTCCGTCTGGAGGAGAAGGACGAGGTACGAGGCACCTTCTATTCGGAGGTTCTCGATCTCATCGCCTCCTATGAGTGTGGCTTTGCCGAGATGCTCCGGGCCCGATCCAAAGCGATCAGTCGGATGCTGACGGCTTTTGAAGTCGATGCTCTGTTCAAGGAATTCGAGGCCCAGCCGCTTTTGAGACCTTTGATTGAAAAGTCCCGGAACAAAATGGCCAGCCGTGACCTGGCCTTCCGGGATGCCCTTCACCTCCAGCTCAAGGATTACGTTACTCCGCTGGCGCCAAGCGAGTTTGAGCGCTTCATCGGCGAAAAAAGCATGGAGCTTGCCGAACGCCTTGATCAGGCCAAGGACGTAATGAAACGCCTCAAGGAACGCGAGTGATGACCTACCGCTACCTGACTATTGAGAACGCCATAGCTACCCACGGTCTCACCGTGGAGAAGAGTGGCGGCGGGACGCTGGGTCTTTTGGAAATCGACAAGTTGGAAAGCGTACTGGAGCACATCCAGAACGACGATTACTACCCCACCTTCGAGGCCAAGCTGACCCACCTCTTTCACAGCGCATGCAAGTTCCACTGCTTTCAGGACGGGAACAAGCGCATCGCCATCAATCTATGCGCCCAGATGCTTCTCATGAATGGCTACCTCCGCGCCGGCCACTTCATCCGGGAGGCGGAGAACATCAGCTACCATGTGGCGGCAGGGAATATCTCCAAAGACCTGCTCGGGCGCTGGATGATCGCTGTCCTCAACGAGGACGAAGACGACGAATCCCTGAAACTTGAAATCTATAATGCCATTTCCAACGGCATCCCGGCAGGCGAAGACGGATTCGCTGAAAATTGACCTACTTTCCCCATGAATCTCACCCAGCTCAAGACCTACGCGCCCGCCGCACGCAACGCCTTTATCAAGGCCGTTACCCGCCGTGCGGGCGTACTGGGCATCCATCCCGGCCGTGTGGATCCGGTCATCGAGTCCGGCGATGTGGCACTCATTGGCGGCCAGCCTTTCCCGCGGTCCATTGTGCCTCTGCGCAAGAAACTCGTCAGTCTGATCGATGCGAGCGGCTTCGAGCAAACGATGGAGTCCATGGCCTACACTTGGTTCGACCGCCTCGTAGCGCTGCGATTCATGGAGTTACATGCCGGTTATCTGGACCATGGCTACCGTGTGCTCAGCCACCCGCAAGGCAACAGCTTGCCGGAAATCCTCCAACATGCCGAGCATGTGGAACTGAAAGGCCTCGACCATGACGAGGTCGTCCGCCTCAAGCTGGATGGCAACCGTGACGAGGAGCTATACCGCCTGCTGCTGCTCGTCCAGTGCAACCAGTTGCACCACATCATGCCCTCGGTCTTCAGCAGGCTGGACGATGTGACCATCCTGCTCCTGCCGGACAATCTCCTGCACTCGGATTCCGTGATCCGCCAACTCGTCAACGGCAGCGACCCGGCGGACTGGGAACGGGTGGAAGTGCTCGGCTGGCTCTATCAGTTCTATATCTCGGAAAAGAAGGATATGGTGATGGCACGCAAGAGCGCCGTGCCCACGGAGGACATTCCCGCCGTCACCCAGCTCTTCACTCCGCACTGGATCGTCCGCTATCTGGTGGAAAATTCACTTGGCCGGCTCTGGTTGCTCAACCGGCCCCACTCGCGACTCCGCGAACACATGCCCTACTACATCGAGGGCGAGGCTGAAAGTGACTTCCTCAAAATCACCCGGCCCGAGGACATCAAGTTCGTCGATCCCGCCTGCGGCTCCGGCCACATCCTCGCCTACGCCTTCGATCTGCTCTATCTGATTTACGAGGAGGAGGGCTACGCGGCGGAAGACATTCCTGGGCTCATTCTCAAGCACAACCTCTGCGGCCTCGAAATCTGCCCGCGCGCCGCCCAACTCGCCGAGTTGACTCTGGTGCTCAAGGCCCGGGAAAAGTCCCGGAGGTTCTTCAGTGAGGCAAAATCCGTCCTACCTAATATCATCGAACTGTGCGATGTGAGATTCGAGGACGGCGACCTTTCGGAATACTTCAGGGCCCTTGGCCGCCAGCCATCCGCTCTTCATCCCAGACTCGCCACGCTCCTCCATCAGTTCGAAGAAGCCAAGAACTTTGGCTCGCTCATCCAGCCCTGCCTTACCGACGCGGAAATCCAAGCCGTCCGTCTTCAAATCCAAAATCTGAAATCCAACATACAAGATTCAGCGGACCTCATGGTCGGCGCCACGCACCTCAAAGTCCTGCGCGTGCTCGAACAAGCCGAGGCGCTCACCCAGCGGTATCATGTCGTCGCTGCCAACCCGCCGTATATGGGCGGGAAGGGAATGAATTCTAGCCTGAAGGCTTGGCTTCCTAAGGGATATCCTGAATCGAAATCTGACTTGATGACGTGCTTCATGGAGAGGTGTCGCCATCTCAGTGTTGACTCCGGATTTTGGGCAATGATAAATCTCCCATCATGGATGTTCATTGGGACCTACTCTTCGTTGAGGAGCGCTTTAGTTTCCACACAGTCGATTAAGAGCTTGCTACATCTAGGACGAGGTTTGTTTGGTCCAGATTTTGGAACGGTTGCTTTTGTTATTCAAAACAGATTTCCCAAAAATGGGGAGACTGGAATTTACCGCAGATTGTTTGAAAAACAAGTAAGTGTTAGGCGGCCAGAAGAGATTGAAAAATTGTTTCTATCGTCAGAATATAATCGGTTTTTATATATTCAGTCCGATTTTTTAGCTATAGATAATGCTCCAATAGCATATTGGGTTGGTTCCAAGACTCGTGAGGTTTTTAAGACTGGAACACGAATGGAGGACATCGCAACTCCAAGACAAGGGCTTGCGACAGGGGATAATGATAGGTTCCTTCGCTATTGGCAAGAAATCAATATTTCGTCCGTGAATTTTTCAGCCGAATCAATAAATGAGTGGTTCGAGTCTAGTAAAAAATGGGCTCCTTACAGCAAAGGAGGACCCTTGAGGAAATGGTATGGTAACGGCGAATACTTAATTTCTTTTGATAGGGTAAATTACGAACTGCTGTCTGGATTGGGGAATCACCTTCCATCTCGACACCTCTATTTCAGAAAAGCGATTAACTGGAGTCTGACATCATCATCTGGTTTCGCTGCACGGTCTCGGCCTGCTGGGTATGTTTTTGACGTGAACGGCATGTCGTCATTTGTTGATGATTATTTTGACCGCATACTCGGACTCGTGAATTCATCTGTAGGAATTCATATCCTAAAAATTCTTAATCCTACGATGGCATTTCAAGTTGGAGACATTAAAGCATTCCCCTGTTTTGAGATAACCAAAACTGACTGTGACACGGAAATCGCAAGTGCCATCGCGATTGCTCGTGCCGATTGGGACAACTTCGAAACATCGTGGGACTTCCGTGATTTTCCGATGCTGCGCGATGGCTCCTGGGAAGTCGAGCCCGGTCAGCCTTGCGGCGTTTGGAAAGCCCGCACTCTCGCCGAGTCGTGGAACAACTACGCCACCTACTGCAATGCCGCAATCCGGCGGATGCAGGATCTGGAGACCGAGAACAACCGACTCTGGATCGACGCCTATGGACTGCAAGACGAGTTGACGCCCGAAGTCCCCGAGGACGAGATCACCCTCGCCCATGCTGATGCCCGCAAGGACATGGCCGCCTTCCTCTCCTATGCCATTGGTTGCATGATGGGCCGCTATTCCCCCGACCACCCCGGCCTGATTCTCGCCAACGCCGGTGACACGCTGGAGAATTACAGATCGAAGATAGAGTATGGTGGATTGCGGATGGAAGATGTGAGCTTCACGCCGGATGCGGACGGCATCATTCCGGTGTTGGATGGCGAGTGGTTTGATGACGACATCGTGCTGCGCACCCGCGAGTTCCTGCGCGTCACCTTCGGCGAGGCCACGCTCAACGAGAACATCCGCTTCGTCGAGGACTCCCTAGGCCGTTCACTGCGGGATTATTTCCTGGGTGACTTCTACAAGGACCACCTCCAAACTTACAAGAACCGGCCGATCTACTGGCTCTTTTCCAGCGGCAGGCACAAGGCCTTCCAGTGCCTCGTCTACCTCCACCGGTACACTCCCGGCACCCTGGCCCGCATCCGCACCGAATACGTCATCCCGCTGCAAGGCAGGCTCGGCGCCCGCATCGACCGCCTGAAAGACGACACCGAAAAATCCACCGCCAGCGCCGCGCGCAAAAAACTCCAAACCGAGTACGACAAGGCCAAGCAGCAGATGGTGGAACTCGTCGCCTTCGACGCGCAGCTCCGCTCCTACTCGGACCAGTCCATTGCCCTCGACCTCGACGATGGCGTGAAAGTCAACTACGCCAAGTTCGGCCCCCTCGTCGCCGATGCCAAGAAAGTGTGCGGAACCAAGGAGGACTGAACCATCATGTCCAAATTCACCACCATCAAATGCCGGCATTTCTCCGATGAGTTGGCGGACCCGTGCAAGAACGTGACTTGGCAGTCCCGCCTGCTCATCACAAGCTCGCCGTCGAGATAATCGCTAACAGAAAANATATCAATCATGGACATCGAAACATCCAGCGCAATCAAGCTCTTCTTCCCGAATCCGTCTCTTGTGCAGGTCTTCTTCGAGGCCTTGGCGAACTCTTTGGATGCCGGCGCCGCCGAAATTTCAATCCTGATCGAAATCGACGGTTTTTCCGCTCCTGATACCCTGAAGGTGACAATCACCGATGACGGTGGCGGTTTTGATGACGTTAGCTTCGAACGATTCAAGAAGCTCCTAAAACCACAGGACGGCTTTCACAAGGGACTCGGGCGCTTGGTCTATCTAAATTACTTCGAGCGAATCGAGGTGGACAGCATCTGGTCGGGAAATCGGCGCACGTTTGTTTTCACGGAGCGCTTCCCGGAGGAGAGTAATCAGCATAAGTTTAATACATCCGAACCCAACAAAACAACCCTGGTTTTCAAACGCTTCGTCGGGACGCGCGTCAAGTCTTATGATGACCTCAAGCCAGGGGCGCTCAAGTCCAGAATCATTGAGCAATTTCTACCGACCCTGATTGATCGCCAGCGGAGAAAGCAGGATTTCACAATACGGATTCAACTCATAACCGGCGAGGAGAGAGAACAAAAAGAGTTCTTTTCGAGCGACGAGACGATCACCGCAGATGACCTACCCGACTTAAAGTCAGTCCAGATCATGGACCCGACCCTTGATGCGTATGATGGTGTCGAAATGCTGTATCAAATCCAGTCAGGGATGGGGCAGAAAAAGGTCTTGATCGCCGCCAGTATCGACGGTCGGACAATTCCCATCAGCCTTCTCCATTCTGGCGCTATCCCGCCTGACCACTCGGTTACCTGCCTTTTCTTCTCAAAGCTCTTCGATGGATCGGCAGACTGTGCCCGCCAGAAACTCTCACTGCCTGAAAACGTATCAGAAGGCGAGCTAGAGCACATCCTACGACGGGAACTTGGGAAAGTCCTCGCTAACGAGATTGCCCAGATTTGCGAGAGGAACGAGCAGACCAAAGAACAGTTTGAGAATAAATTCCCCCACCTACTCGGTCTATTCGAGGAAACCACCGTCGGCCTTATTGACAAAGATGAAGCTATTGATATTGCCCAGCGTAGGTTTTTCAAGGCACAAAAGGAAGTTCTCCAGGCCGAGACTCTCGACGACGAGACTTTCGAGAAGTCCATCGTGCTATCATCCCGTTCGCTTACCGAATACATTCTTTATCGTGACCTAATCATCCGTAAAATGAAAGAAATGACGGCATCGAACTCAGAGGCCGAAATTCACAATCTTATCGCGCCCCGCTACGAGCAATTTCAAAAGGATGGATTCATCGACGATATTTATCGGAACAATGCATGGTTGTTGGACGATAAGTTTATGAGCTTTAGAACCATCCTGAGCGAAGCTCGTATGGACTCAGTCATCGAAGCGATCACGTTACAGGATGCACATTTGAAAGATGAAGGTCGTCCCGATATAACAATGATTTTTTCGGGTGACCCAGACAAAGTTGAAGCTGTTGACGTAGTGGTTGTTGAGCTAAAGAGAATCACGGATGAAGAAAAGGACAACCAGTTTGTAATTAACCAACTCTTGGCGCGTGCCAGGAAGCTGGCTGCTCACTGCCCAAAAGTGCAGCGTATTTGGTATTATGCCGTGATCCATATCAACGCCGAAATGGAAGAAACGCTACTCCAACAGAGATTTATTCCAATGTTTTCTAAAGGCCGAGTTTTTTACAATGAGTTCCCCACCCGCCGTCCTGATGGAACAACGACCCCGACTCCGACCTTTGTCATGTCCTTCAATGCAATTATTGGAGATGCCGAGTGCCGAAACCACACCTTCCTAGAAATCCTCAAATCCGGGATGAAGGCCTTGGAAAAGGACAGTAATTCAGTCCCACCATCGTTAGTTCCAGCTCAGGTTCAACCCACGTCTCCTTGCTCTCCATGACTTCCGACCACGAACTGCTCCCATTGCTCGACCGACTGATTGCCGGATGGGAAAGCGAGGTCGTGGAGTTCAAGAACGTATCTGATTCGTTTTCCACCTCCGACATCGGCAAGTATTTCTCCGCACTGGCCAACGAGGCCAACCTCAGAAACATCGAGCGAGCTTGGCTGGTCTTTGGAGTTGACGATAAGACTCGCCGGGTGGCCGACAGCACCTATCGCGCCGACCCAGATAGATTGAACGGACTGAAATTTCAAATTTCCCGTGACACCGAGCCGGGCGTGACGTTTCGCGAAATCCATGTCCTCGATGCTCCAGAAGGTCGCGTCATTTTGTTCGAGATCCCCGCAGCCCCCGTTGGCATGCCCATCGCATGGAAAGGCCACTATTACGCCAGGGCAGGAGAAAGCCTCACTCATCTCGGTCTGGACAAGCTAGACGCTATCCGGGCGCAAACCCGGGGTTCCGACTGGAGCGCCGGCATCATTGAAAACGCGACGATTGCGCACCTCGACACTGCCGCCCTACAACGTGCCAGAGCGGACTTTGCCCGCAAATACGCCAACCGTTTTCCTGAGAGAGAGGTTATCGCCTGGCCTGACGAGGTTTTCCTGGATCGCGCGAAGTTGACTGTGGATGGCAATTTCACCAAGACCACCATTCTGCTGCTAGGTAAAGCGGAGGCGGCCCACCTTCTCACGCCCCACACCGCGCAGATTACCTGGCGGCTCGAAGGGCCGGAAAAGGCATACCAGCACTTTGGCCCACCATTCCTGCTGAATTCTTCAGCGCTGTATCAGAAGATCCGAAACGTCCAGATCCGCATCCTTCCTGACGACCAGCTATTGGCTGTCGAGGTGGCGAAATACGACCAGAAGATCGTCCTTGAAGCCCTCCACAACTGCATTGCCCATCAGGATTACGCCCGCCTTGGCAGGATCGTCGTCACCGAACTGCCGGATCAACTGGTTTTTGAGAACGAGGGCTCGTTCTTCGAGGGACAGCCGGTGGATTATCTGAATGGTCACAAGACACCGCGCCGCTATCGGAATCCGTTTCTGGCCCAGGCCATGGTGGAGTTGAACATGATCGATACCATGGGCTATGGCATCCATGAGATTTACGCCGGTCAGGCCCGGAGGTTTTTGCCCATGCCCGATTACGACCTCAGCGCAGCACAGGCGGTGAAGATGGTCCTGCATGGCCGGATCGTGGACCCCGCCTACAGCCGCGTTCTTATCCAAAGGACGGATCTCCCGCTACCGGATGTTCTCGCATTGGATCGGGTTCAGAAAGGTCTGCCGCTAGAGGATGATGCCGTGCGCCGACTCAAACGCGCCAAACTCATTGAGGGCCGCAAGCCGCACTACCGCGTCTCGGCCGCCGTTGCTTCCGCGGCCGATACCAAAGCGGCTTATATCAAGACCCGTGCGCTGGACGACAACTATTACCGGAAACTCGTCACTGAGTACCTGGAGAGGTTCGGAAGTGCGACGCGCCAGGAGATCAACGAATTGCTGGTGGACAAGCTCAGCAGTGCCTTCGACGACCAGCAGCGCGAAAACAAGATTGGCAACTTGCTGACCTCGCTGCGTGAAACCGGGGTCATCATCAATGCAGGAACGAGGAAAACCCCGCGTTGGCGGCTTTCCGAGAAAGATTAAAAAAGTTTAAAAATGATTAAAAAAGTTTAAAACCTGTCAGAATGCCCAATGCAACATGCTTGTTTTCAACGAGTTGCTTTTAATTTAATCCCGTTCGCCTCCCGATTTTTCGCCATGACCTCCGACCAAATCACCACCGCCCTCGCACGCCTCTACACGGAGGCCGGCCACCGGATCGTCATCTGGAACGACCCGGATCGGGAATTTTCGGAGTTCCTGGAAAAGCTGGCCCTGGATGGCGTGACCCTGCTTCACCTCGACGGGGAATCCTCCTTCCAAGTCAAGAAGCGCTTGGAGATGGACGACCCGGCCGGCAAGTACCTGCTATACAGCGGCAAGGAGCCGCCGCCGTTGGACGGGGACTGGCTGTTGGACATCCGGCACTACGCATACAGCTTCCGCGCCGATAAGGCCTCCATCGTGATCGACGACCTTGGCCTGATGAACCACAGCCTGCGCGGGCATTTGGTGGCACGGCGCAAGTTTTTCGAGAGCAAGGACCGCCAGCGCAAACTCCAGGGACTGGTGCTTGCCACCGATTTGGAGGCGGACCTCGACCGGAAGATGCTGGCCGTGCTCCTGAAATCCGATCAGCCCGACGTGTTCAGCTTCCTGCGGGTCTTGTTCCAGCGCATGGACGAGGAGGCGGAGCTTGACCTGTCCATGCCAACCTCAGCTTGGGAACAGGTGGAGAAATTCGACTTGGTGGAATTCTTCTGGGACCAGGTCCGGGGGTATTTCGGTTATACCGACGACGTACCGAGCCTGAAGAATTTGCTGATCCGCCTGTTGGCGACGGATTTTTGCATGACCCTGCGCAACCCGGCAGCAGCCGCCATCCAGTCGCTCAAGCTGCCCGAGACCGGGTTTCCCAATGTAACGGTGTTCCTGTCCCAATGGCGTGACAGCAACAGCACCGGCGCTGCCTATGACCGGCTATCCTCCCGCGTGGGCACCCTGCTGAAAATCGGCGAGCAAGTGGGTGACTATGATCTGGACGCCTTGGAAGCCGTGGAGACGTTCCAGGATGTGGAAAAACGCCTGACGAGCCTGCTGCGTGACCGGGTCATGGAAAACCAGGACACCCTCAAAGCCGCGGACGTCCACAGGCTGGCAAACCGCCGGCTCGACGGGCATTGGGCCTCGGCCAATCTGCCTGACAACCACGACACCCCGCGCGCGGCCTACCGTTCGGTTTACCTGGCGCTGGCTGCTGCTGCCGACTTTCTCGAATTGCGCCGCAGCCATGCTGCCGGTTTCGGTGCTGCCACCGCGGCCGATCTCTGGGAGTCCTACGCAGGGGACCTTTACAGCTTTGATCAGCTCTACCGGCAGTTCAACGAACATGCTGACGCGGCTGAGGCCCAATCGTGGAGTGTGCTCAAGCCCTTGCGCGAGCAAATCGAACTGCACTATGGAAATGGTTTTGTGGCCGCGCTCTCCCTTGCCTGGGGTGAGCGCGTGCAGGACGGTATGCTCAGCCGCTGGCAACTGCCGGATGTGCTCAACCAACAGGACTTCTACGGCAAGAAGGTCCTGCCCGTGCTGGAGGAGCGCCCGGATCGCAAGGTGTTTGTCATCATCAGCGACGCCTTCCGCTACGAGGCCGCACGCGAGTTGCTCGTCGAGTTGAACGGGAAGTACCGCTTCAAGGCGGCCATGGAAACCATGCTGGGCGTGTTGCCATCCTACACCGCCTTGGGCATGGCCAGCTTGCTGCCGCACAAGGAACTGGCCTACAAGGCTTCCGCGGATGTGCTGGTGGACGCTCAATCGACCACAGGCTTGCCAGCCCGCAATGCAATCCTTGGAAAGCACCAGGGGATCGCCGTGAAGGCTGAAGACCTGATGGCCATGAAGCGGGATGAGGGGCGGGAGTTCATCAAGGGCAAGCGCGTCATCTACGTCTATCACAACCTGGTCGATTCCACCGGCGACTCAGCCGCCACCGAGGGCCAGACCTTCAAGGCCGTGCGGGATGCCATCACCTCCCTGGGACAACTAACACGCCAAATCATCGACAAGCTCAACGGCAGCCATGTGCTGATCACCGCTGACCATGGCTTTCTGTTTCAGGAAACCAGCCCCAGCCTGCCGGACAAGAGCCAGTTGGCGGACAAGCCGGATGGCACCGTCATCGCCAAAAAACGGTATTTGCTAGGGCTGAATCTGCCCGATCATGCTTCGGTGTGGCGGGGGCACACCCTCGACACCGCCGGTGCCGAAGGCGGCATGGACTTCTGGATCCCCAAGGGCTCCAACCGCTTCCATTTTACCGGCGGTGCCCGCTTTGTCCACGGTGGCGCCATGCTCCAGGAAGTGATGGTTCCACTCATCACCGTCAACGAAATCGAGGGCAAGTCGAAGGCCAAGACTCAAACCCGCGAGGTCTCGGTGATCGTCGCCGGCCAGAACCACAAGATCACCACCAGCCTGCATCGCTTCCAGCTCATCCAGGCGGAACCGGTCAGTGACCGGGTGAAAGCCATTACCCTCAAGATTGGCGTGTATGACGGCGAGGTGGCCGTCACCGACGTCGCCAAGGAAACCTTCAAGAGCACCTCCGACAGCATGACCGAACGCACCCGGTTTGTGCCGCTGACCTTGCAAGCCAAGACATTCGACAGTAAGAAGACCTATCACCTGAGGCTCATCGACGACGAAACCGGCATCGAGAAAAGCCGCCACGCAGTAACCATCGACAAAGCATTCCATGACGACTTCTGACCTATCCACTGCCCCGGACACCGTGAACTTGGATGACCTGCTCAACGAGCAGTTCGCCGGCAAGGTCGTGCGCAAGGACCTGACCAAGCTGGTCAAGGAGGGCGCGAACGTGCCGGTGTATGTGCTCGAATACCTGCTCGGCACCTATTGCGCGTCCCGTGACGAGGCGGTCATCACCGAAGGCCTGCAAACGGTGAAAAAAATCCTGGCCGAAAACTACGTGCGTCCCGACGAGGCGGAGAAGGTGAAGTCCCTCATCCGTGAGCGTGGGCGCATGAAGATCATCGACAAGGTGACGGTCAAGCTCAACGAAAAGCGCGATGTCTATGAGGCCCTGCTTTCAAATCTCGGGACCAAGGGGGTCGAGGTCGGCACGCAGTTTGTGAAGCAATATGAAAAACTGCTGGCCGGTGGCATCTGGTGCATCATCACGCTTTCCTATTTCTACGAGGAAGGCCAGAAGGGGTCGCCTTTCATCATCGAGGAGTTGAAACCCATCCAAATGCCCAATGTGGACTTGAACGCCTATTTCGAGGGGCGCAGGGCATTCACTGAAGACCAGTGGCTCGACGCCTTGCTCCGGTCCAGCGGGATGGAGCCGGCCAACTTCGACACCCGCGTCAAATGGCACCTGCTGGCGCGGATGATTCCGTTGGTGGAAAACAATTTCAACGTGTGCGAACTCGGCCCGCGGGGCACCGGCAAGAGTCACATTTACAAGGAGATCAGCCCGAACAGCATCCTCATTTCCGGCGGCAAGACATCGGTGGCCAACCTGTTCTATAACATGAGTTCACGCCTGGTCGGCTTGGTAGGATTCTGGGACGTGGTCGCCTTCGACGAGGTGGCCGGCATCAATTTCGACGACAAGGACGGCGTGCAGATCATGAAGGATTACATGGCATCCGGCTCCTTTGCGCGAGGACGGGACTCCATCAATGCCTCCGCCTCCATGGTCTTTGTGGGCAACATCAACCAATCGGTGGACACCCTGGTGAAAACCAGCCACCTGCTGGCACCCTTCCCGGACGCCATGATCGACACGGCCTTTTTCGACCGCTTCCACTGCTACATTCCCGGCTGGGAGATTCCCAAGATGCGGCCCGAGTATTTCACCAACCGCTATGGCTTTATCGTGGATTACCTGGCCGAGGTCATGCGCGAGTTGAGGAAGCGCAGCTTTTCAGATGCCATCAGCAAATACTTCCGGCTAGGGCGTGACCTCAACCAGCGCGACACCATCGCCGTCAAGCGCACCGTTTCCGGCCTGCTCAAGCTGCTGTATCCCGATGAGACCTACACCAAGGACGCCGTGGCACGCTGCCTCGACTATGCCCTCGAAGGCCGCCGCCGCGTCAAGGAACAGCTCAAGAAGATCGGCGGCATGGAATTCTACGATGTTCATTTCAGCTACGCCGATGCCGAAACTGGCGAGGAAAAATTCATCAGCGTGAAGGAGCAGGGTGGCGGCTTCCTCATTCCGGAAGGTGCCATGAATCCCGGCGTGCTGCACACCGTGGCCCGCGGCACCTCCCTGCTCGGCCTCTACCGCATCGAAACCCAGGTGACCTCCGGCGGTGGCGGCCTCAAGCTTTCCGGGCTCGGCTCAAACTCCACGGCCAAGGAAGGCATCAAGGTCGGCTTCGACTACTTCAAGGCCAATGCCGGCCGGGTCAGCGCCTCGCTCAAGCCCGGCGAGCATGACTTCCACCTCCATCTCGTGGAACTCCACAACAGCGGGCCAGCCAACTCACTCACCCTGGCTTCGTTTGTCGCCTTCTGTTCCGCGCTCCTGCAAAAGCCCGTCCAGTCCCAGCTTGTCGTCTTGGGCAGCATGAGCCTGGGTGGCAGCGTAGTCCCAGTCGAGAGCCTCGCGGAGACCCTCCAGGTCGCCTTCAACTCCGGGGCCAAGCGCATCCTTCTGCCCATGGCCAGCGTCACCGACATCCCCACCATCCCCGGCGAACTCTTCGCCAAGTTCCAAACCAGCTTCTACGCCGACCCCACCGACGCTGTGTTCAAGTCGCTGGGGGTGGATTGAGGGGGGGGGCGTCTCCGTGACCAAGTCAATGCTCCACTCACTCGATCCTGAATAAGACCTGAGAATGACGAGATCGTCGCCTTTTCGGCCTTTCAGTGGGGTATCACGCCGTATCCATTGCCCCTCTCGGCTTCCTCCACTAGTGCTAAGACCCGAGGAAGCGCACAACGGTCAAACGACAGGTCAACTGCCCTAAAGTAGCAAAAGGGAGCTAGCCACTGTTCTGACCTGAGCATAGTGCTGAGGTTTTCAGCGAAGAACAACGAACTGCCGAAATCCCGCAAGGTCATGCCGGAACCCAAGTAGCTGTCGTCGAGAAAGTTGATGTACTCGTAAAACAGTGGCATTGCGGAATACCCTTCCACCTCAGCCAGCAGGAGAGGCGCGGAAAATGTGACCATCTTCGTGGTGTCGAGTTCTTTCGGGTAAATCCTGAAAGTGCAGTTGTAATCTGCGATTCGCTGAGCCAATTGCCCCACAATGGAGGAGATGTTGTCCACACCGATCCGCTTGTGGCTTTTCCCCGTCAACTTCTCTAGACTGTCACACCCAAGGTTGTGAAGCCTCATCACGGCATGCATCCTCTTCACCAGATCGTCAAAAAATGTCTCCTCTGGGGCTGGGTCCGGCGGGAGCGCGTCAAAGTCGCCCCCCGCAGATTGATCGGGGGGCGTGCCAGCGTCTCCGTCCGCCGGATTATCGGGTGTCACAGCATCAGGCATGACGTTACTTAGCGAGAAGCTTGTCGAGCGCCTTCTTCTTGCGAAGCGAGTCCCCATTGGTGATTCCGGCCGTCCTGTCGGCATACTTCTCCATGTCCTTCCGGTTCTTATCCAGAATTCCGGCGGCAGCGACGAATTTTTCGCGTTGTTCGGGGGTGAGTTTCATGTGCTACAATAAAGCTGGGCTGTCGAATTGCAAATTCATGTGTCCACTATCGTGGGCTCGGGGAGTTCTCTGAAAACGACCCAAATTTGTCAACCCAAAAGAAAAAAGTTTTTTCCTGATCTGACGTCAAGGCAAATCCGCAGCCCCAACTCGGCCAAAAACCGCGTCACCTCATAACGACTTTGGCCCGCCCAAGTGAGGACTTCGTCAGCCAGACTAAGGAGACTCCGCTCACCGGAGCCTAGACCGACCTCCCCGCCTACTGCAATAGCAAAATCCTCCGACTTTTTGGCTTCGCCCCGGCGGCGGTGTCCATCACCCCTACTTTCCGATTGCCGCTTGGCGCGCTTTGTCTTGCTCCGGGACACCGACCACCCCACCTAAGCCTGAACCGCTTACGCCGCCATCGCCAACTTGGCTGCCCCCCTGCGACTGCGGCAACGGATGAAGCCTGGCTTAGAAGGGGCGGACCATGTAGCTTTTCGGAGGCTTCTCTCTTTTGAGTTCCAGGAAAGCATCAAGTCAAGGCGAAACGCATGAGAATTTGTCATTCATCGTTCGCCGGGACCGTAGATCAGCCCCTCAATGCTTTTCCGAGCAACTCGCAGGCAGTACCGCTGTCGAGAGAGCCGTCAATGACGTGGCTGATGACTTTGCGGGCGTCGGATATACTCAGGTTTTTGTGCGCGCATGCCTCAATGACGAGTTCCAGGATGGCCTCTTGTTCTCGCGGGGTGATTTTCGCGCTCCGTTCCAATTGCTTGAGCACCTCCACGCGTTGGCGCAATCCTTGGATCATCTCTTTCCGCTTGCCATTGTTGTGCCCGCCTTGGCATGCAATTACGGTGCCACCGCCGGCCAACGCTGCGCCCGCCACACTCAGCCCCACAATCCACCCCACAATCCACCCCACAGGCGTCGCTGCCACGAGGGTGGCACCGACGAGCGATGCGGCCCAGGTCAACACGGGAATAGCGGTGACACCTGCTGCCGCTGCTGCCGCTGCTGCCGCTGCTGCCGCTGCTGCCGCTGGCGCGGCCGCGGCACCCAGCGCACCCCCAGCTATCGCTGCTGCCGCTCCCCCGACCACTGGTAACGAGCTTTTCCTGTTGCGTTCAAGCCTATCCAGTGCTTTTTGGGCGTCTTGTGCGTTCATGGTATCGCTTGCGGTTTAAGGGGTTCGTTTTTTGTTTCACGCGTCAACAACGGCGTTCCAGATCTCGATGAAGAGTTTGAAAAACTCCAACGCCACTTCGATCAGCTTTTCCCCAGCCGTGAAAAGGTTGGGGCGCTCCATCGGTTCGCCGCGGCGACGTGCGTCCACCATTTGGCCTGTCACCATCCCAAAGGTGATGGCGACCCCGCCCAAAATCGGCCCCAAGAACGGAATCCAGTGGATCAGGCAGGCTACCGCAGCGCCAAGGGCAATTCCGGCTGAGAGTCCAGGATGGGATTTTACGAACTCGATGATTTTCATCAGCACCACCTTACCAACGTGGATGATTCGCCCCGCGACGGAGGATGTTTTGTCGACCAAACCATGCAAGGCGTCCACGACGTCTTGGGGCAGGGCTAGATTGGTCAGAGAAGCGTAAAAGTCCTCGCGCGGGATGGACCTGGCTTCGGCATCCATCAGCACAAGCTGGAAGGCCGCCTGTCCCGACTTGAGGGGGTGATAGGTGTCATTCATGGGATATCCTTGCTGGCGGTGCATTTGCTTCGCTCGATGTCAAAAATATCAGAACCAATCATTCCCGCAATCAGAAACTGTCTAAATGACCTTCAAGACTGCGTGCTTGAATCGACCTGCCTCGGTAAATGAACACCGGTGGCCACACGCCCGCCTCACAATCCAGCCTTCTCGTGGTTCAAATACCGTGAAGCCATCTTTCCGATCCAGATATGCCACAGGCTCTCGTTCCGTCACCAGCGTGAGGCGTATAGGCCGCCGCCGGGAAGCGTTTCAATGGTCGTCTACCCCGCCGGATGCCGTCTGTGAAACTCAGCCATCAGCTTCCAGCTTAGCGCCTCGCGGACCTGTCGCGAGAGAAGGAACGCGTCTTTCGTTATATTGTTAGCATCGCTCACGGTTGGACCGTCATGACGGGGAGGATCTTGGCAGCAAAGCAACCTTCTTGCATTCTTTAAGCCGCAGCATGCAAACGCGGATCGTGTTCTCATCAACGGCCTTGATTCCTGTCTCCTTTATCCGCTTGACGAGAGATTTATGCAATTCTTCGGTCTGAGGTTGACCCACGCACTCCAGCAGGATCCGAACGAAGCTCCTCACCCTCTTATGAGTGTGCCTCGAAGGGTTTTGCTCTTTTGCAAATTCCCTAAGCATTGCGTCACGTTCCTCAATCGTTGAGGGGACTTGTTGACGTTTCTCGGCATGTTCGATAAAGGCGATGACGCGCGCGGCCCATGTGCCAGCCATATCAGAGATCCTGCTTTTCGGTGCCGACTTCGCGTTCGTTTCTGACAGGTACCTGGCTTTGCTGTCGTATGCGGCACCATGCTCACTCCAAAAGGGGGAGAAACCGGTGACTAGATCCGCAAGATCACTTTCATGATAGCAAACTTCCGTATCATCATCGGGAACGCAGGGCTCCACGGGTAGGGTCGCTCCAACGTCGGGCCAGTCAGGACGGAGAAAGGTCGGGATCAGTGTGTTGTCCACCTTGTGTCCTTTCTTGTCCGCTGCCTTTGACAGTTCGAGTTGTTTCTTCAATGAAAGTACGGAAAAGCGGATCTGTTGTATCTCGTCGTCAAAAGGAAGGGATGTTAGGAGATAATCAGAGTAGGCCTTTTTCAGGCCGTTCCAATTGGCACGGGAGGCGTCGGCAGCGTAGCGCAACGCTTCTTCGAGATCGCACGGCAGGCGGGGGCGTGACATCCCGGTGAGTGATTCGTGGTTTGATAGGACCTCGGTGACCTTGGCTCGTTCTGGAGCCTCAGGATTGAGAAATCTAGCGGGACGTATCCTGAGAAGCTGGCGGACCGCCGGGCCTTTGACAGGATCTTCAAGAAGCTCATTATATTCTTGGAGCTCCTTCAAAGTGGCGATTACTCCCAATCGTTCCACCAGCAAGAAAAGTGTGAAGAAACTCATACCGGCGGCCATTGCCTCCCGGCGGCGAACCAAGCCAGCCTTCGCCTCGGCTAGCAGCGTCAGCCGCTGATCGGTCAATGATGCTAGATCTGTCGGTGTAGGCAACGTGGTTGCGAGAAAACGGGCAGTGTCCTCAGGTGATTCGAGGCACAGGTACGCGCCAATCGCTGCTTCATCGACAGTCCAACGGGATGAATCTTCGGCTGGCAGGGCTGCCACTTCAGCAGGGGCTGGGTCGTTCTTCCCTGACGGTTTGGCGTCCCCGCTCTCCGCAGCCGTGGTAGCGCCCGCTGTTTCTGGGGGTGAGGGTGCTCGTCGCTTGCTTGGCATGGCGCGAACCTATGCAAATCAGACCGTCAAGCAAGGTCGGAGGTGATCATCCGCGATTAGCGCTGCCCTTTCGCTTCGATTTTGACCGCGTTTCCCCTCGCAGGTGAAGTCTCTCATCGATGCCATTACGTCCGCTCGGCTCAGAACTGGGTCGGGGCCAGTGGACACCGCTCCGCCGCCGCCGAGTTTCCAGTGCAGCACCTCCTCGCGCCTGGACCACGGGTTATCGAGTCGCCCGGGCACGCCAGCCCATCCGACCGGCCTCACCGGATCGTCAGCCCGCGATACTCCGGTCTTCCTGTCAAAATTGAAGCGCTCGAGTCCCACCATTATGGCGCTGGACTTGCCAGCACCGGTGAGGTAAAACCCGGCCATCACGCTGATGAAAGCCCGCCTTCTGCAGGCTTCGAGCCCTGCTCACTGATCACTCCCACCATGCCAACTACCCCAAAGAAAACCCCGGAGCAGGGCTATGCCGAGGCGCTGAAGATCATCGACGAATGGCGGCGCAAAGGGAACGCGATTGAGCCGCTCTCCCTCACCGGTCTCGATCTGACCACCCTGCCGCCGGAACTTTTCCAACTCACCGAACTGACGAGGCTTTGGCTTGGCGATAACCAGCTCACCACGCTGCCGTCGGAACTCGGCGGCCTCACCGCACTGGAGGAGCTTCGGCTCGAAAAGAACCATTTCACGACCGTGCCGCCGGAACTCGGCCGACTCACCGCACTGAAGACACTTTACCTCTCCGGCAACCAGCTCACCGCGCTGCCGCCGGAACTCGGCGGCCTCACCGCACTGGAGTGGCTTTCGATCGAGAAGAACCAGCTCACCGCGCTGCCGCCGGAACTCGGCCGGCTCACCGCGCTGACGCTGCTGGACCTTGAGGACAACCAGCTCACCACCCTGCCGCCGGAACTCGGCCGGCTCACCGC
>TBL_comb47_HYPODRAFT_10003327_pt1 | contig 19109 bp, 17 predicted proteins | sample TroBogypolimnion_40_FD_10682 | JGI IMG/M metagenome (IMG submission 10682) | reverse complement strand
AGCACGGGCCCTCGTCGATTTATCTTCATCTCGGGTGGCCATATAGGATGGACACATGGTTCCACCGATCAGGTTGCTTTTGCGGCAATCTCCTGAACCGTTGCACATCTCGACAGATCGCAGTAAATCGCCATTGGGAGAATAATCAAACAGTGTATTCGCTTTAAACGAAGGTTGTCCCATCAGTAGGCGCAAGTCTTTTGTGATCGGGGGCGTGTCAGTGATTTTGCCCGGGTTAAATATGTTCTGAGGGTCCCAGACGTGTTTCAGTTTACGGATCAGTTCATAGTTGTGCTGACCCAGCATCAGCGGAATAAACTCACCGCGCAGACGGCCATCGCCATGTTCTCCACTCAATGAACCACGATATTTTTTAACCAGTTGGGCGACTTCCAGTGCCAGAGAATGATAGATTTTTACATCATCCGGATCTTTCAGGTTCAGTAACGGCCGCAGATGTAATTCACCTGTAGCAATATGCCCGTAGTACACACAGGTTAAACCGTATTGGGCAATGATTTGATCAAACTCACGAATGTAAGCAGGTAAATAGTCAGGCGCAACGGCTGTATCTTCAATAACTGTCACATTGCGTTTGTTGCCTGGAATATTGGACAGCAAACCCAGACCTGCTTTGCGGAGTTCCCATATCTTTTTAATGCTTTCCTTATCGGTAAACAAGGGAAAATGATAACCTAAACCTGTTTTTAGAAGGTCCTCTTCAAGCTTTATGGCTTTCTCCTTAATTTCTTCCTCTGAATCGGATGAAAACTCGATCGTCAGTATAGCCTTGGGATTACCCTTTATGAAAAACCTGTTTTTACGTTGTTCAATGTTTTCGAGGGTGCAATTCAATAGGTTATCGTCAGTTAGTTCAATTGCATCGGGATGATGTTTAAGTGCAACAATATTACCATTTAAGGCATCTTCGAGCGTTTTAAAGTGAGCACAAACCAATCCCTGAAATTTAGGTGGGAGAGGAATGAGGTTCAGTTTGAGTTTCGTGACAAAGACCAATGTTCCTTCTGATCCGGCAAGGAGTTTACAGAAATTGAACGATCGATTGTTTTGAGTAAACGGATCAGTTTCAAGCAACATATCCAGCGCATACCCATTGTTTCTTCGGGTTACTTTCGGATCAGGAAATTCATTTCTGATGGACTCCTGATTGAATGAATCTGAAAGGGTTTCCTTAATATTTTGGTATATTTTGGTTTCTAAAAGTTCTTGATTGCCTGAGCATTTTGACTCGAATTCCTCAGTAGAAAGTGCACTGAATTTAACATCCGAGCCATCCGACAGAATGCCTTCCACGTCTAGGATATGTTCACGGGTGCTTCCATAGATCAATGAATGTAAGCCACAAGAATTGTTTCCCAGCATTCCGCCGATGCAGCAACGATTAGCAGTTGAGGTTTCGGGGGCAAACTGCAGATTATATTTGAATAGAAATTGGTTTAATTCAGCTAAAACTACCCCAGGCTCTACTTCAATCCAACGTTCCAACTCATTCAATTCACCAATATGGTTCAGGTATTTCGAAATGTCAACCACTATTCCGGGACCAACGACCTGACCGGCAAGCGAAGTTCCACCTGCACGGGGGATGACAGAAGTGCCTGTCTGACTTGCAAATGCAATGATTTTACGAATATCTTCCTTGTTTTTAGGCCGGGTAACGGCAGCTGGAATTTCACGATAGGATGAAGCATCTGTGGCATAGATCACTTTCTGTACCTGATCGGTAAATACATCGCCATCAAGCGATAATTTGAGAGGATAGAACGGATCGGAAGGCTTCATTATTTTTTTTATAAAAATAGATAAATTATCTTTGATAGGAAGATTGGACAATCGGTTGTTCAAAAATACAAATAGGCCAATAGGTTGGCTTTCAAGAGTTCAAATTTTGCCAGTTTTTACACTATTTTTTCACTGAAAGAGAACAGCTAGGTATATTTTGAGTACTTTTGTTCGAATTTTTTACTTAAAAGTTTAAACTTTAAATCGAAGATGGAAATTTTAAAACGTATCTATCAAAATGCTCAAAAATACCAGAAACGGATTGTATTGCCTGAAGGAACCGAACCAAGAACATTACGGGCAACTGAAATCGTTCTGAATCAAAAGCTGGCTCAATTGATTCTTTTAGGTAATCCTGAAGAAATTTATAAAGCTGCCGAAGAAATCGGTGTTACTATTGAAGGAGCTACAATCGTTGACCCCAAAACAGATCCCAGAAGGGAAGCATATGCCGGTTTGATGGTTGAAATCCGCAAGTCCAAAGGACTTACCCATGAGGCAGCGCTTGATTTGCTTAACGATCCGCTTTATTTTGCTCCAATGATGATTAAAAGTGGGGACGCCGATGGTGAATTGGCTGGTGCAATAAATGCAACCGGTGATGTACTTCGGCCAGCATTTCAATATGTTAAGACCTTGCCAGGGGTGAGTGTCGTTTCCGGAGCGTTTCTGATGTTTGTGGATCCGCATTTTGGACACGATGGTATTCTTGTATTCGCTGATTGTGCTGTAATGCCCGATCCAGACGAACGTCAGCTGGCTGAAATCGCTGTTACTACTGCGCATACTGCCAAAGCTATTGTTGGCATGGATCCGCGTGTTGCGATGCTGAGTTTCTCTACCATGGGAAGCGCCCAACATCCATTGGTAGATAAAATGGCGAATGCTACACGTATTGCCCGCGAAATGGATCCGGAATTAAAAATTGACGGAGAAATGCAGCTCGATGCAGCATTGATTCCTGAAGTTGGGCGATTGAAAGCGCCAGACAGCGAAGTGGCTGGACGTGCAAATATCCTGGTATTCCCTGGACTGGAGTCAGCAAATATTGGTTATAAACTGGTTCAGCGGCTTGGTAAAGCTGAAGCAGTGGGCCCTATTCTTCAGGGAATGGCTGCTCCGATCAATGACCTTTCAAGAGGATGTTCGGTCAGTGATATTGTAAATATGGTTGCAATCACAGCTAATCAGGCTGCTGCCCTTTTTGAATAATCGAATCAAAAGATATAATCATGCCGAGTGAAGTGATTTACGAACCAATAGAAGAATTTGGTTTAAGTAAAAAAAATAGAAGCAAGACACTTTTTTCCAAAATTGGAGTAATTGGGTGTGGACTTGTCGGTCAGAATATAGCCCGGGTTGCCAGTTTCTATGGAATAGAAGTTGTTTTTATTGAAGTCAATGAAGAAAAAATAAGAGAAGCCTATAAAAACATTGAAAAGCTGCTGGACGAACGAATTGAGCACTGGGGTATTACTCAGGGTGAAAAACGTGCCAGTCTTTCAAGAATAAAGGGAACACTTGATTATAAAGACCTGAAAGGATGTGATTTTGTAATCGAAGCCATCCGGGCGATTGACCGTGGTGGAAAAATCAAGGAAAGAAAAGATATTTTTCATAGGATTGAAGCCGTCGTTGACAGGGAGTGTATTATTGCTACCAATTCAACGACTATTGTAATTACTGAACTTGCATCTGATCTGGTATACCGTGATCGTTGTGTCAGTTTGCATTTCTTTGTTAATTCTCAGGAAGCCCGGATTGTTGAAGTAGTGAGAGGTTTGTACACTACGGATGAATCGTACCAGAAAGTCTGCAAATTTGTTACGCTGATCAACCGGAAGATTGTTCCTGTTCAGGAGTCTGCTGGTTTGGTAAGTGTTCGGATGTTCGTTGTAGTACTTAACGAGGCCTGTGAAATATTGATGGAAGGGATTTCAAACATCGAAGACATTGATCAGACCATGAAGATTGGTCTGGGGATGCGGCTTGGAGTGTTTGAGGTTGCCGATAAAATGGGTCTTGACAAGATTATCCGCTGGATGGAAAATATCTATAATGAGTTTGGAGATATCCGTTATAAGCCAAGTCCATATCTTCGCAGATTGGTTCGGGCTAAACACCTGGGAGTAGAATCCAGAGAAGGATTTTACAAATATGACGAGAGCGGGAAAAAGATAATTCAGAATAACCCTAAACGCTAATCACAACAGACTGATAATTAAATAAATTAAAATAGGATGAAGATTCTGGTTTTAAATTGCGGAAGCAGTTCCATAAAATATCAGCTTTTTAACATGACCGACCGTTCGGTGATTGCCAAGGGTGGTGTCGAAAAGTTAGGCATGAAGGGTAGCTTTCTGAAACATATCCGCCAGGATGGTCAGGTGGTCGTATTTGAAGGTGAAATTCTTGATCATAAAATAGGCATCGAATACATATTGGGCGTACTGACCAATGAAAAATATGGCTGTATGAAGGGTCTCGAAGAGCTGGATGCTGTTGGTCACCGGGTTGTCCACGGAGGTGAAAGATTTAATGCGAGTGCTTTGTTAACGGAAGAAATTCTGGAAGAAGTCACTAAATGTATTGACATTGCTCCCTTGCATAATCCGCCAAACCTAAAAGGAATAAGGGCAATGGAAGAATTGATCCCCGGCATTCCGCAGGTTGGTGTGTTCGACACGGCATTCCATCAGACCATGGAGCCTAAAGCTTATATGTACGGCATTCCGTATGTATTATATAAAAAATACGGCATTCGTCGTTATGGATTCCATGGGACCAGTCACCGTTATGTGACTAAACGGTCCTGTGAACTATTGGGTGTTGATTACAATACGCAGAAGATTATTTCCTGCCATCTTGGCAACGGAGCATCGGTTGCTGCAGTGAAAAACGGAAAATCATTTGATACCTCCATGGGATTCACTCCTGTTGAAGGCCTTGTTATGGGCACCCGCTGCGGAGATCTTGACGTAGGTGTTGTAAATTTCATCATGGAAAAGGAAGAAATTGGACTACGGTCTGCCAGTACGCTTTTTAATAAACATTCCGGTATGCTTGGAATCTCAGGCGTTTCTTCGGATATGCGTGAAATTGAAATGGCGAAGAAAAGTGGCAATGAACGGGCAGCTCTGGCTCTTGAAATTTATAATTACAAGGTGAAAAAATACATAGGTTCTTATGTTGCAGCCATGGGAGGTCTGGATATCCTGATCATGACAGGAGGAATTGGTGAAAATGCTGATACGACCCGTGAAGGTATTTGCAGTGATCTGGAATGTCTTGGAATTACTTTGGATTATGCCAAAAACAAAGGCTTCCGGAGTGAAGGTGTTATCAGTACTCCTGATTCGAAAGTAAAAATAATTGTTGTTCCAACAGATGAAGAATTAGTAATTGCACTCGATACCGAGGAAATCGTTTTCACGCGCAAAAAATCGTAAGCATTGATGAAATGTTTTCGTATAAATTATAAGCAAAATGTTTGCTACGTTAAAGTATCGAAACGTCCGGTGTTGAACAACATTGGACGTTTTGTTTTTCAATGGTTTAAAAACATTCTAGGACTTGATTTTTATCCTTTATTTATTAGCATTGAAATGGTAATTTTAGCATCTAAATATGTTTAGATATGAAATTGGAACGTTTAGCCGATTTGTTTGATTACACCAGAGGTCTTGAAAAGAGGACTTTGATAGCTGTAAATGCAATTGATGCTCATAGCCTTGAGGCGATTGCTGAAGCGGTAAATCTTGGAATAGTTTCAGCCATTGTTACCGGAGATCGGCTGGAAATACTCGAGCAGTGCAGGATTGCAAATATTGATCCTGAAGTTTTTCAGATAATCAATGCGGAAACGGAAGCTGATGCTGCCCGGTTGGCGGTGGAACAGGCACAGAAAATTACGGGATGTATTTTAATGAAAGGATTAATTCACAGCGATATATACCTCAGGGCAATATTGAATAAGAATACCGGATTGTTACCTTCGGGCGGAGTTTTAAGTCATGTTTCTGTAATTGATAATCCAAATTACCACAAATTGCTTATTGTAAGCGATGTGGCAATTATCCCCTATCCAACGATCCCGCAAAAAATCGCCATTATCCACTATTTGAAAAAGATGGCAATGGATTTTGGTATAACCGAACCTAAAATAGCAATTGTTACACCAACAGAGCAGGTTTTACCTTCCGTTATTTCGTGCACCGATGCAGTCGAAATTATGAAAGTTGTCGAAACCGGTCAGTTCTTACCCGCTATAGTTTTTGGACCCATGGCGCTCGATGTGGCCCTCGATCCGGAATCTGCCAGGATAAAGAATATCACATCCGAAGTGGCCGGTGATGCTGATTGTTTGCTTTTTCCGAACATTGATGCAGGTAATGTTTTTTATAAGACAAACACCAAATTATGTGGTGCCGATCAGGCTGCCGTGGTTATGGGAGCCCGTGTACCGGTCATCTTATCCTCAAGAGGTGATAGTATACGAACTAAACTGAACTCAATCGCACTTGCTGCGTTGTTAAGAATATAAATCTGATTCATGAGCGATATTCGAATTCTGGCTATAAATCCTGGTTCAACTTCTACAAAGTTTGCTGTTTACTTCGGAGAAGAATGCAAACTGAAAAAAACCTTGAGACACTCTATCGAAGAATTATCGCTTTACGACAATGTAATTGATCAGTTCGAATTTCGCAAAGGATTGATCATTGATTCGCTCGTTGAGGAAGGATTTGATGTCGATAAAATCAAGTATATCATTGGCAGGGGCGGTCTGACCTACTCCCTGAAGTCAGGGGTTTACCTGGTAAATAACCGGATGCTCGAACATGCCAGGGCCGGTATTTACGGTCAGCACGCCAGTAATCTTGGTCCTCTCATCGCAGACTATATTGCCTTACAAATCCCGGGAGCACGGGCTTTCATTGCCGATCCGGTGGTAACCGATGAATTGGAAGAAATTGCCCGATTTTCAGGTCATCCTGCACTCGAACGAAGATCGATCTTTCATGCCTTGAATCAGAAGGCCACAGCGCGTCTTTATGCAAAGAAAACAGGACGTAAATATGAAAATCTAAACCTGATCGTAGCTCACCTGGGCGGAGGAATATCTGTTGGAGCTCATTGTAAGGGAAAAGTAATTGATGTAAACAATGCCCTCGATGGGGAAGGCCCCTTTAGCCCTGAACGCAGTGGGACTTTGCCTGCCGGTCAGTTAATCGAACTTTGCTTCGGAAAGGTATACCAGGAAGATGAGATTCGCAGGATGGTCATTGGAGAGGGAGGCTATGTGGCTTATCTGGGAACCAACGATGCCATGGAAGTTGAACAACGCGCCAAGGATGGAGATCCCCTGGCCATTAAAATTCAGGATGCGCTTGCATATCAGGTTGCCAAAGCAATCGGCGAAATGGCGGTAGTACTGAATGGTTACGTTGATGCCATTCTGCTCACCGGTGGTCTGGCTTTCAGCCAATACCTGACTCAATACATCACCTCAAAAGTGGAATTCATCTCTGCGGTTCATGTATATCCCGGAGAAGATGAACTGGAAGCCCTGGCTGCAAATGCCTTTAGAGTTGCAACCGGAGAAATTGAACCATTGGAATACCCTAATTAGACCTGGTCAGTTAATCTCATCTGTTAATTGCATTTTCAGTTGCAATAATTTATCCGGTGGATGAAGATCGAAATAAAGATTATTATCTTTATAGACTAAACCACAATTCTCCAAGCTATGAAAGGGTTCGCATTTTTGTTCTTACTTTCCTTTCTGATCCTTCAGAATACGTTTCCCCAGCGTGAAGATGTCATATCTGAGGAGTCAAAAGTTCCTGATTATCAGCTACCGGATGTATTAACCCGATTCAATGGGGAAAAGGTAACAACTGCAAAAGAATGGTTCAAAAAGCAACGACCCGATATTCTGAAGCTTTTTACCGACGAGGTCTATGGGAAGGTCCCGGGTATTCAGAAAATCTCTGAAGTAAAAGTCTGGGAAACATCGGATAATGCGGTAAATGGTCTTGCAACACGAAAACAATTATCCCTTTTCTTCAACAAAGGCAAGCAGAACCTGGAAGTGAATGTATTAATGTATTTGCCAAAAAATACACCAAAGGCACCAGTATTTCTGGCCTATAATTTTACCGGAAATCATACTGTATATAATGATCCCAACATCCGCTTAACCGATTCCTGGGTAGCAAATGATGCCTCGTTGGGCATTATTAACAATCAGGTGACCGAACAATCAAGGGCAACAGCATCCAATGGCTGGCCTGTGGAGAAAATAATCAGGTCGGGATATGGTTTGGTTACCATTTATTACGGTGATGTTGATCCGGATAAAAATGATTTCTCTGACGGTATTGAACCCTTCTTTTATAAGAAGAACCAAATCAAACCCGGGATTAATGAATGGGGTTCCATCGCGGCATGGGCGTGGGGATTATCCAGGGTAATGGATTATCTTGAAAAAGATCCTGCTGTTGATTCAAAGAAAGTAGCTGTGTTAGGCCATTCCAGATTAGGCAAAACAGCCTTGTGGGCCGGGGCAACCGATCAGCGTTTTGCGATGGTCATCTCCAACGAATCGGGTTGTGGTGGTGCTGCCTTGTCGAAACGCATCTTTGGAGAGACGGTTGAAATCATCAATAAATCTTTCCCTTACTGGTTTTGCGATAATTTCAAGAAATACAATAGCAGAGAAGATCTACTTCCTGTTGATCAGCATATGCTACTTGCATTAATTGCTCCGCGCCCGTTATACGTGGCCAGTGCCGAAGATGACAAATGGGCTGATCCGAGGGGAGAATTTCTTTCGGCAAAGTATGCTTCCGCCGTTTATAAATTATTGGGACTGGAAGGCCTTCCCGCAAAAGAAATGCCTGTCGTAAACCAGCCGGTCATGGGTACCATTGGTTACCATATCCGTACAGGGAAACACGGACTGACTACTTATGACTGGGAACAATACATCCGGTTTGCTGATAAGCATTTTAAAGGAAAATAAGATAGCAGATGATGTTGTATTTTACTGTTTGTTAGACTCAAAAACAAGTCAATGGTAATTGTATAACCTTAATTATTAGTAATTATGAACTTTAAGCCAAGACCCCAATTTCATCGTGATAATGAGTTTATTCTGGCAACCATCAAGAGAAGATATGTTGCATATATTATTGATGCCTTAATACTATCAATATTATTACGATACATAAGTTATCGGCTTGGTATTTCGGGGTTAAAAATATCTGGTCCTTTCGAAGTTGAATTTGAAATGCACAACCCGCAATCATTCGTAACTCCTCTATTTAAAATTCTATTAGGACTTACACCAGTAGCATATTTCACACTTTCATTTTATTTCTGGAAGGGCCAAACCATTGGCAAACGCTTACTTAGGATAAGGGTTATTTCTTTGTACCATGAACATCTTGGATTGTGGCATTGTTTCGAAAGAAGTTTGGGTTATTATGCATCTTTACTTGAGGGTGGATTTGGATTTATACAAGCCTTATGGAATCCTAACAGAATGGCGCTTCATGATAAAATTGGCGAGACAATTGTAATAAAACTTCAAAAAAAGGAAGTTCTGATTCAACAGGATATAAAGGCTCTATGACGAATTGTGTGGGTAAATTCTTTTCAGGATTGCACAGGATACGTTTTAAGGAGAATCTGCTTTTCTTTGATTTTAGTAAGTAAAGGATGAACCTATAACTATGAATAAAAGATATTTTTTAGCCTTCGATATTGGTGCTTCCAGCGGACGGGCTATGCTTGGCACCTTAGAAAACGATAAACTTGAACTGACGGAGGTGCATCGCTTTGTTAATCAGATGCAGATGATTAACGGCCACTATTTCTGGAATATATTCAGCCTGTTTAATGAATTGAAGACCGGTTTTAAAAAGTGCATTCGGGAGTTTGGTATTCAGCCCGAATCCATCGGGATTGATACCTGGGGCGTCGATTTTGTCCATCTGAACAAGGAAGGTTTCATCCTTTCACTGCCTTTTGCCTACCGCGATTCGCGTACAAATACCTCCATGGAAGATTTGTTTCAGGTCATCCCTCAGGAAGAAGTTTATGCACAGACGGGTATACAATTCATGCAGTTTAATAGTCTGTTTCAGTTGTTTTCGATGGTGAAGGATCAATCTTCCTTGCTCGAAATAACCGATTCGATTCTTTTTATGCCCGATGCACTGAATTATTTGTTTTCAGGAGTAAAAAAGAGCGAATTTTCAATTGCCAGTACCAGCCAGATGATTGTTCCCGGCACTTGCATCTGGAACTATGAACTAATCGAAAAGGCCGGCATCCCTGCGAACATTCTTCAGGAGATCATTTTGCCGGGAACCATTCTGGGCAACATACGAGATGAGGTTGCAGCCGAAACCGGGAGCAGGCCGGTTCCGGTAATTGCGGTTGCAGGCCACGATACTGGCTCAGCCGTCGTTTCGGTGCCGAGTACCCTGAATAATTTTGTATACCTCAGTTCAGGAACATGGTCAATTATGGGTATTGAAAGTGAACATCCGATAATATCCAAACAGACGCATCAGCTAAATTTTACTAATGAGGGTGGGGTAGAAGGCACAACAAGGTTTCTGAAAAACATCATGGGAATGTGGCTGATTCAGGAAACCCAACGAATCTGGGCTGACCAGGGCATAACCTACACCTGGCCCGGAATGGTTGAATTGGCTAGTAATTCTCAACCGTTTAAGTTTCTGATCAATCCTGATGATCCCATGTTTTTGAATCCACGGGATATGACTCTGGCGGTTCGCGATTTTTGCTATCAGACAGCCCAGGGGACCCCGCAGAATCACAGTGAAGTCATCCGTTGCATTTACGACAGTCTGGCCTTAAAATACCGTTATACGCTTGAACAGATAAGGGAAATTTCCAATCAGCCGATTGACGTGATACACATCATCGGTGGAGGCGCCAATAATCATTTTCTCAATCAGCTTACGGCTGATGCTACTGGTTTACGGGTGGTTGCAGGTCCAATAGAGGCCACTGCCATCGGAAATATCCTGATACAGGCCAAGTCGCTGGGCTATGTCGGTTCGGTAAAAGAGATTCGTCAGATTATTGCCGATTCGTTTGATCTGGTCCAATTTATACCTTCTTCAGAACTCGATTGGGAGACCGCCTACAACCGATATCTCGAGATCATGGTTTAGAAATTTGACCAGTGCAGGGTGCTTCCACGCATTTCGGCAGTTTCAAAATGTTGTTCCATATAAATGAAGTTTATAGGAAAAACCTGGAAATACCGCACCGGCTGGTTGTTTAATCTGGCAGGAGTCCATTCCCCCATCAGGTTTATAAATGATTCGACGGCTACGTTATTGATTGTCGGTCCCAGTCCTTTCAGGATTCGGAGACCGTCAATGTGGCCTTTTTCTGTGACGACAAACCCAACAATAATTGATCCTGAAATGGACGACATATCTATTCCGGCATCTTTAAAGCTTTTTAAAATGTGCTTATGCAACACTCCCATACCGGGGACAAATCCAGGTTCGGTGTCCACCGAATAGAAGATATTGTCGATGTATTTCTCCCCGTCCTCAGTCCAGTTTTGGTTTGAAACCAGTTCATTCTTATTGTATTGCGAAATAGACTTTTTCTGTCCGTTTTGATAATATTCAGTAACTTCACCCTGAAGAGTCAATGGAATCTTTGTGGTTGAATTACCGATCCGCATAAGCTGACCTTTATGAGTATCTTTAAACCTGAAAGTGCCATTTGCAAGGGGATAATATATCCGTGTAACCGATTCCACTCCTCCCTGTTCGTTATTGCTACGGATGTGGTATGTTGAATCGTTCTGCTTAGTGAGTTTCTCTGAATAGACCTTTCTCCATTTTGAATCCTGAAGTGCCAGTGATTCAACGATAGTTTCCGATTTTGATTTAACGCGGGTTTTCTGGATGATTTCGGCATGATCGATGGTGGTAAGTTTACCGTTTTTCCCAATATAAACGATCGATTCTTTCTGTGAAAAAGCCGTGGCAGATATTAAGTAAAAGCTTAATAAGACAATTATTCTGGTGGTATTCAGGTGTATTGTTTTCATTGGTCAACGTTTCAATATGATGTGCCCGTCATATATGGTTTTTATGATCTGTAAATATAACAATTGTTCGCTTGATTCAATTGAAAGATCGAATTACAAATCGTGTTAATGATGTAACATTTAAAACATTTAACACTGAACTATCTGAACAGCACCAAAACAATACCAGGCCTGGACCCGCTCCCCATAATTTGATGTATATTTGTTGTTTATCTGTACTAATTTGGATGAAATAGTATGGATATAGTACAGATACCCATCAGATTATAGAGACCGGGTAGCAGGCTGGGGGTGACCGGATAGGGATTTTGGACGGTTTGGATGAGATGCGAATCGGAATAAATGTCTGAACACAATAAAATGATTACGGGATGGAATTCTATCGTTTTTTTCTCAATATCAATAAAAAACCTTGCCGGTTTGCACAGCAAGGTTTTGTATTTTGATCTTAAGGGAATTTATTTTTTCTTTTTATTTTGTTCTTCGGCTGAGATAGATTCGCGCATGGAGGTGTCGGCCATGATGTTTTTGTATTTCATATAATCCATAATACCCAAATTCCCATTGCGGAAGGCTTCGGCTATGGCCATTGGAATCTGAGCTTCAGCATCAATGACTTTGGCACGGGCTTCCTGTGCTTTTGCCTTCATTTCCTGTTCGAGTGCAACGGCCATGGCACGACGTTCTTCGGCTTTGGCCTGGGCGATGTTTTTATCGGCTTCAGCCTGATCCATCTGCAATCCGGCACCAATGTTCTTGCCGATATCTATGTCGGCAATGTCGATGGATAGTATTTCAAAGGCAGTTCCTGCATCCAGCCCTTTACCCAAAACGACTTTGGAGATTGAATCCGGATTTTCGAGCACGGCTTTGTGAGTATGCGACGATCCAATGGAGGATACAATACCTTCGCCTACACGTGCAAGTACTGTTTCTTCACCAGCTCCACCAACCAATTGCTTGATGTTGGCACGAACGGTAACCCTGGCCCTGCAAATCAACTGGATGCCATCCTTGGCAACCGCAGCAACAGGAGGGGTATCAATCACCTTTGGGTTTACCGACATTTGTACAGCCTGAAAAACATCACGACCGGCAAGGTCGATGGCTGTAGCCATTTTAAATGAAAGTTCGATATTGGCTTTTTGTGCAGAAACGAGAGCATGTACTACTTTTTCGACATGACCTCCAGCCAGAAAGTGAGCTTCGAGTTCGTCACGGTTGAGTACCAGACCGGCTTTTGTTCCTTCAATAAGAGCCCGTACAATAACTGAAGGTGGAACTTTTCGGAAACGCATCAGGAAGAGCTGCAAAAGGGAAATGCGAACATCGGAAACAAGGGCTGAAAACCATAGTCCGACAGGGATGTAATACAAAATGATGATCAGTAGAATGAAAACTCCGGCGATCAGTCCAAATACTCCTAGTCCATAAATTTGATCCATTATTCTAAGTTTAAAGGTTCAACTGTTATTTGAGATTTTTCGATTTGAATGATTTTGACTTTCTCTCCCGGATTCACAAAAGTGCCAGTTGAGCGTACTTCAACCACCTCGTTGTTAACCTTTATCTTTCCCATGGGTGCAAGCCTTCCAATGGTTACACCAATATCGCCTACATTGACTTTTTCGTGATTTATTTCGTTGGCTACACCATGGAGTACGGTTTTAAGTACCATTTTTTTGCCGCTCTTTCCCTTGAATAACAACACAACGATAGTCGGTGCGACAATCAGAATAAATGCTAAGATCAAAAAACCAATCAGATTGCCATAATTACTGAATGCCAGGTAAATGCTGTACGCAAACAGAAATACACCACCAAGACCGGCAATGGTTATTCCGGGTAAAATGGTGATCTCGATAATCAATAAAACAATGCCCAGAATGATGAGGAATAAAATGATGAGGACGTTCATAGATAAGGTTTAATCAATGGTTGCTTTGAGCCCTTTTTGCACCAGAGCATTTTTCATTGGTCTAAGATACGATAAACTTCCGTTTTTAACATCACATTTCCCTTTATAATGCACCATAAGTGTACATTGTTCGGCCTGAAGAACATCGTGCTCACAAATATCGATTAATGCACTGATTACATAATCAAAAGTGTGATAGTCGTCGTTGTGCAAAACCAGGATTCGTTCCTTTTTACTTCGAGGCTCCTGTTCTTCATTTTTTTCCTTCTGTGGGGATTCTTTTGATGTCATTGTTCATTGTTTATTTTTCTGGCTTCAGCCACCGTTATTTTTTTTCCTTTCTGATAGGCTTCAATAATTGCATTTTTCATGCCTTCCTGTTTTACCTGGTTCTGAAGAGTGACAGCTTCAGCATACTTATTTAAATTTCCTGTAGTATAAATGGTAAACCCTTTTTCGTCCTTGTAGTTTTCTACTTTTCGCAGTACTGAAAGTTTTTTTATCAGTTTGGCTACTGAATCAGGTACTTTCGATTTAAAGGAACCGATCTGTATTTTATAAACAATTCCACTTGATTCTTCAGTTTTTATTTCTGCCGGTGTGGGCTTTGTTCCGTAAAAAGTAATGGTATCCGGGATCTCCTTATGGGGAAGGATTGTTTTCTTTTCCTGCAACTGGTTTGCAAGCTGTATGCTATCTTTGAAAGTTTTAATTTTCACCTGGAACCTGTATGTTTCATCAGACGTGGCCGATTGCCAATACTGGTTTTCTATTATTCGGGCTTGCTCGTAAAGAGTTGGGATTTCTTCGTTTAATGTAATGGTTTGAGCTTCATTCTTTAAGATAAGGGCAGAGATCGCTTCTTTTTGATCATTTAAAGCGTTAGAATAGATTCTCCTTAAACTGTCAGATTGCATGGAAAGTTTATTGGCTTCCTTCTCTTTCAGCCAGGCCTGGATAAATAGTTTTTTAGATTCGTTTTTTACAAAATGGCTGAAGCTAAAGTAGCTGATTTCAGCATTGACATGAAAATCGATTTTATTACGATCAAATTGCTTCGGAATAATAAGTTCAGGGTCCTGATTAACGGCATATAAATAGCTGGCTCCAATTGTAAACAAAAGGAGAATAATACTTGTTTTTATATCTGTTTTAGATAGGATTAACATATTCAATGCCTATTTGATTCGGCTCTAAAATTACAAAAAATGTACCAAGCTTTTCGTATAAATGGTCTGGTTTATTTTACTAACAACGTTTTCCACAGCCGATTTATATCATTATTTCAAGTATATTTGTCTAACTTAATACAATCAAGATGGCTAATTTAAGTAAAGGGGATCAAGCTCCTGAATTTCACGGGCTGAACCAAAAAAGTGAAGAGATTTCTTTGAGCGGTTTCAAAGGGAAAAAGCTTATTTTATACTTTTATCCGAAGGATAATACTCCAGGTTGTACGGCAGAATCGTGTAATCTGAATGATAATTATCAGATGTGGCTTTCAAAAGGCTATGAAGTTGTTGGGATTAGTCCCGATAATGTTGCATCGCACAAGAAATTTGCCGATAAGTTTCAGTTTGGATTTAACCTGGTCGCTGATCCTGAGACCAAGATTCTGCAGGATTACGGCGTATGGGGAGAAAAAAACATGTATGGTAAGAAATACATGGGTGTTTTGCGAACTACATTTGTAATTGATGAAAATGGAGTTATTGCAGAAATATTCAATAAAGTTGAGACAAAAAATCACAGTGATCAAATTATTCAAGCATTAGATATCAAGTAAAATGGCAAAAGAAGAAAAACCAAACCAGAATTCAGAAAAGCTGAAAGCCCTGCAGTTGACAATGGATAAAATCGAGAAAAGCTACGGCAAGGGCTCGATTATGAAATTGGGCGACCGGGTGGTCGAATTAGTGCCTTCCATTTCTTCGGGGTCAATCGGACTCGACATTGCAATGGGAGTTGGTGGTTATCCAAAGGGAAGAATCATCGAAATTTATGGACCTGAATCATCAGGTAAAACAACACTGGCCATACATGCCATTGCAGAGGCTCAAAAAGCGGGCGGCATTGCTGCAGTTATTGATGCTGAACATGCTTTTGATCCGGGATATGCGAGTAAATTAGGTGTCGATATTAACGAGTTGTTGATTTCGCAACCTGATAACGGTGAGCAGGCTTTGGAAATTGCAGATAACCTGATTCGCTCAGGAGCGGTGGACATCATTGTGATTGACTCGGTGGCAGCCTTAACTCCAAAAGCTGAAATTGAAGGAGAAATGGGTGACTCAAAAATGGGTCTTCAGGCACGTTTGATGTCTCAGGCTTTGCGGAAACTTACAGCCAACATCAACAAAACCAAAACCTGTGTGATTTTCATCAACCAGTTACGAGAAAAGATCGGAGTTATGTTTGGCAATCCGGAAACCACAACCGGTGGTAATGCCCTGAAGTTTTATGCTTCAGTTCGGTTGGATATTCGCCGGATAGGACAGATTAAAGATGGGGAAGAGGCCCAGGGAAACCATACTCGGGTTAAAGTTGTGAAAAACAAGGTGGCTCCGCCATTCAAGAAAGCTGAATTCGATATCATGTATGGTGAAGGAATTTCGAAAACCGGTGAAATCGTTGATCTAGGAGTTGAATTAAATATCATTAAGAAGAGTGGTTCATGGTTTAGTTACGGCGAAACCAAACTGGGACAGGGACGCGAATCGGTAAAATCTGTTCTACACGATAATCCTGAATTAGCTCTTGAACTTGAATCAAAGATATTGGAAGCAGTGACCGGTACTGTGACTGCACCAGTAGTTTAGCTTAAATACAAAAATAGTTTGCAGATATAATTATTTCATTTCACCAGCCTGAAAACATTTTCTTTTTCAACTGGTGAGATGAAATTATTTTTTGTTCTGAATCCATTCAAATCTTCCCATCATAATAATTTGGGTACAAACCCAGGTTCAAAATATTTTATTTTTTATTGTGATTTTAGTCATCCCAACCATACATTTATTTATCCTAAATCTTTATATTTATTAATAATTGGCAAAAACGTAAGTATAGGTTGATATGCCTCTTCTGAATTAATAATTCAGTCTATAACAACCTTTAAAATTCCATGTTTTGGGTACAGTTAGTCTGAATATCATTCGATATCATAAATAAGCAGGACAATAATGAAGTATTTAATTCAATATTTAATAAAAAAAGTAAAGATAAAACATGTTATCCTGATCTGGATAGCTGTCAACCTTGCATCTGCTTTTTTCTCCCTGCTTTATGCTGATGAAGCCTATTACGTCCTGTTTTCAAAACAACTTGATTTTGGATATTTCGACCATCCACCCATGATCGCATTAATGATAAGGATCGGTCAGTTTGTTTTCAGCAATGAACTTGGTGTTCGGCTCCTTTCGGTAATTTCTGTTTCTGCAGCATTATTTTTCACTTATAAACTGGCTGATGTTCAGAAGCCTGTTTTATTTTTGGCTGCTATATTATCAATTTTCGGATTGAATATTATAGGTTTTCTTGCCCTTCCGGATAGTCCGCTCCTTTTGTTTGCCGTTTTATTTTTCATGTCCTATAAGCGATTTTTGTTAAAGGAAAACATCCTTAATTCACTGTTTCTTGGATTGATAATGTCTGCCATGTTATACAGCAAATATCATGGAATTCTGATCATATTCTTTACTCTCATATCCAATATTAGACTCCTGAAATCAAGAATGTTCTGGTTGGCAGCTTCAGTGGGTGTTTTATTATTTATCCCACATTTGGTATGGCAATTTAATCATGAATTTGTAAGTATTTCCTATCATTTTTTTGAACGTTCAGCCTCACATTATAAATTCTCATTTACGTCTGAATACCTGTTAGGACAAATTTTGTTTTATGGTCCTTTTACAGCGGTATTTATGTTTTTTGCTGTAATTAGATACAAGCACACCTGTTTATTCGAAAAGACTCTAGTATGGAATTTATGGGGAATAATAGGATTTTTTCTTTTGAGTTCATTGAGAGGTAGGGTTGAGGTGAACTGGACTTTGCCAATTCTTATTCCATTACTGATTTTCTTTTTAAGATATACTGTTACAAAACCAAAATTTATTAAGTGGTTTTATCTTTCGGCTGTTCCTGTTATTGTGTTAATTTTTCTGCTGAGACTGGTAATTGTATCTCCTGTTTTTAACCTGAATATAAATCGATTGAATGATTTTAGAGGACATAAAGACCTTGGGAAAGAGATTGTTGAAAAAGCAGAAGGTCTGCCTGTAATAACCAATTCTTATCAGATGGCCGGACTGGTTTCATTTTATACTAACAAATTTGTTCCGAGTATTGGGGTTAATAGTCGACGAAACCAATTCAATATATGGCACATAAATGATTCGCTCCGTTACAAAAGAGTTGCGTTTGTTGACAATTATCTGGATGATGGAGTAAAAATACAAAATCCTTATTATAAAGATTATAAGATTACATTTATTGATTCGCTGCCAGTCATGGATGATGTCAGGATAAGCATGAGGATTAATAAACGATCGTTTAAGCCTAATGAAAGTATAGAGTTAAAGGCTCATTTATTTTCGGATAAAGGATATGAAAATTATCGGGATGCCGGAATATACATCACCCGACTTTATGCAAGTTTATATAATGATGATACATTATTGATCGAGAAAGTTTGTATAATGCCTATTGATCTTCTTTTAAAAATAAATAATGGCGAATACAATTTTCAAATGGATGCACCGGCAGAAAAAGGGACATATCAGATTGAAATTTCATTGAAGACCTCAAGACTTGGTAGTTGGAATACAAAGAAAACGGTTGCATTAACTGTTAACTGATGTTGAAATATTACTATTAAACGGTTTAAGTATGGGACTAATAAGGTGTGTTTTGTTATTTTTGTCCTGAGCCAGATCATTGATTTTTAGTTTTGTTTCATAATAAAACTCTTGTATTTAGTGTTTTGTGAGATATTTATTGTTTTTTGAATAGAGTGTTAATGTTGATTTTAAACAGGTTGCTTGAAATGCATCTAGTATAAGGCTTCCGTTAAATGTAATATTATGAAAGTATTAAAATTTGGAGGTACTTCAGTTGGAAGTGCTGAAAACATTCAAAAGGTAAGGGATATTCTGATGGGTCAGGTTGACGACGTAATTGTTGTGGTTTCAGCCCTGGGAGGAATTACCGATATGATTTTGAGTGCAGCAAAAATGGCAGCAATTGGTACCGGCTACTTTCAGGCTGAATTGA
>TBL_comb47_HYPODRAFT_10003325_pt1 | contig 19116 bp, 13 predicted proteins | sample TroBogypolimnion_40_FD_10682 | JGI IMG/M metagenome (IMG submission 10682) | reverse complement strand
AATTATTTCTCCATTAAATACTTGTTCCGCTGGTCCTGTCATTTGAATATTATCGCTGTGTTCATCCCATTTAATCAAGAGATCTCCGCCACGTAATTTTACTAAGACCATCGAATCAAGCAATCCCCATAACCTGCCAACAACAACTGCAGCACAGGCGCCGCTCCCACATGCTAAGGTTTCACCACTACCACGTTCATAAACTCGCAGTTTAATCTGTTTACGATTTAAAACTTGCATAAAATTTACATTAACTCTCTCAGGGAAATGCTTGCTATTAGAAATAAGAGGTCCCAATGCTACGATATAATCAGCAATATTGCCCTCCAGCAAAACCACCGCATGTGGATTGCCGATAGATACCGCCCCTATTTCAATTTCCCCGAAACCTGCGCCACAATCTGCAATTGGCAGATTATAACGTAAAGCCCTTTTTTCTGCCACAAAAGGTATGTCTTTTGGCTCAAAAATTGGATTGCCGATGGTAACTGTTATTTGGCCATCGTTTTCTAAATGGGTTTGCATCTTACATGATTTTGTTGCAAAAGCTAGGTCACGTTTATGAGCGAGTCCATGTTCTGCTACGAATTTGGCTAGACATCTTATACCATTACCACATTGCCCAGCCTCGCTGCCATCAGCATTGAAAATGCGATAAGTAAAATCAACGTTGGGCTGCTCTATGGTTGGTGGTTCAAGCACTAAAATTTGGTCACAGCCAACTCCAAAATGGCGGTCGGATATTTTGTGGATTGATTCTGTAGATAACGAAATATCGTGTGTCACTGCATCAATGACAACAAAGTCATTGCCCAGGCCTTGCATTTTGGTAAATGGAATATACCCTTCGCATTTTGGTTTTACAGAGTGCAATCCTGCACTCTGCCCTTGCGGGCTTGACCTTTGGTCAATTAAAATTTGTTCCAGACAAATTTTTCGGCGTTGTTGGCTGCGTCGCTCGCAACAGTCATGCACGGGAGGTGCACTCCTGTTGCTCTCTTCTTGCCGCCTAGCCGAATTCCCAAACTGCTCGGGTCTATCGATACCAAGTCCTAAAAAATCATTTTTTTTATGCATTATTTTTTAGATTCCTATGTCAGTAGGTGCTCTACCTAATTTATATAACAATTTAACAGTTTCTTGAATGCTTTGTGCAATTTCTTTTTCTAAATCGGCCTTGTTATCATAAATTGCATAAAGTTGTCTATATTTTGTTGGTGTAATATTAATCATCATTGAGTTGGCTCCAGCCAACAATGCTTCTTTTTTGGCTTTTTTATCTAGTGTTTCTAAAGCAGTTGTTACTAAAATATTAGATCCACTATCAACAAACCTTGTTATGGCTATGGTTTTTAAGACTAAATCTTTTGTTATTTTTGGCGCGTTTTTCAATGGTGTTTCACTTGCAGGTAACAAAGGTCCAAAAGAATACATGTCTGGTGCCAAATATTTTGCGAGCAAAATATTATTTACAATATCTTCATGCGTCTCTTCGGGAAGACCAATTATAAAACCAGTTGCGAGTACATAGCCCATTTCTTTAAGATGTTTAATCAGCTCAATTCTGTCATCAAGAACAGTTCCTGGACGCAGTTTTGTAAAAATATCTTTGTTAGAGGTTTCAAAACGCATCAATGCGGCCCTTGCACCAGCATCGTACAATTTGCGATAAGTTTCCTTACTGCGCGAACCGAGGCTGACAAAAACCAAAACTCCCATATTGCGTATGGCTTTAACAATTGTTGTAAGTTTGGCATCGTCATACCATAAGTCTTCGCCAGATTGTAAAACCAAGGCCTTGAAGCCGTGTTTATCAACAGCATCTTTTGCCGCTGCAATAATTTCTTCAATACTCATGCGATAACGAGGCAAATCACGTTCATTGCGAATGCCGCAATAATGACAATTATTATGGCAATGGTTGGAAAATTCTATTATGCCATGTACGCAACTAGCATTGCCATGTTCACGTTGCCTGACATTATTGGCAATTTCATATAGAACTTTAAGTTCTTGTGGGTCTTGTAACTCAAGGAGCGCCAGCATTTCTTTTTTTGTTAGAGATTTGCGTAAGTTGATTTTTTGCAAAACGGCTAGGGCGTTAGGTGAAAGCTTATTTTGGTCGATTTTTGCTAAAGCAGCATCGGTTTTTTTTAGTTCAAAGAAGATATCTTTCCAATGATCCAGAATCTCAAGAGCATCTTTTTCGGGAATTTTTCGTACTAATACTCCACCTTGGGCATAAACGTAATCACCTATTTTGAGATCATCGAGATCAAGCAGAATTTTACGTTTTTCACCGAAGTAATCGATAGTCCCAGTTTGGCCATCGGTTGATATTAGTTTTGCAGGAATTGCGTAGCACATATACCCTTCGTAAAATTAATTTATGCTTTGTCGCCCAAATTTTTCGCGCTCCTCATTTACGTAAAAGTAAACTCCGGGCGCGAAAAACTTGGGCTTCGCGCCTAAATTCATTTTACGTAGGGTATAACTTAAATACCCAAAAATTTGATTGCAAGTCCACAACCGCAAATGACGCTGCCAGCCATCGCATTACCATAGCGCTCAATTAATGGAAATTGGAGTAGTTTTTTCGTGCCATAAACTGAAGTTAGTACTGTAGCTAACATAACAAATAATGTCCCTAAACCAAAAACCAGTGTTATTAAAAAAACATTTAGGATAGATTTTTGCATGGCTGGATACATAATCAAAGGAATTAATGGTTCACATGGTCCCAAAATAAAAATTATAAAAAGTATCCATGGCGTTAGTTCTTTTAGGCCTTTTTTTGCATGCATGTGAGCATGTTCATCGTTGTGGCCATGATCATGGGTATGCTTGGTGCCATCAATATGCATATGAACATGAGTATGTTTTTGATTTCTAATGGCACTGCGTACGCCCCAGATAAAGTAAGCAAAGCCAAAGCCAATTAAGAGCCATGCTGCAACTTCGCCGCGAAATGATTCAATGAAATTGAGCTTACTTAGAGTCATGCCAATTGAAATGGCAACGACGCCTAAAGCTACAGCCGATAAAACATGGCCAATGCCACATAGTGTTGTAATTACAATTGTTTTTGTTATTGACCATTTTCGTGATTTTGCTAAAACGATGAATGGAATATAGTGATCTGGCCCAAATAGGGTATGAATAAAACCAACGGATAAGGCAGATAGTAATAGGAAAACCGTAGCTTGTGTATTCATGTATTTTTTTGTTTGATTAATTTTAAAATTTCTGGAATTTGATTTTTTATTTTATCACTCAAACCTTCACCAAAACTAATATCTTTGGGTTGGATGCCAATAATTCTTATTTTAGTTTTAATATTTAACTCATCTACCAGCTTAAACATCTCAGCCAAACCAAAACCATGCGTAGATAATACATCACTTTTAATGTTTATTTTAGCTTCTGCTAGTGTAAACGCTTTAACAATACCAGGATTTGCCATCATCTGTACCGCATCAATTATAATTGCTTTTTCATACCCCGTTAATTGATCCAGCAGCGTCAAACCATCGGTGCCACCATCAACAAGAACAAAATCCTGATTATTTTCTGCTTGTAGAATCTTTATTATTGCAGGACCGATACCATCATCGTGGCGAAAAGGATTGCCGACACCAATAACCAGAATTTTGGGATTCAAATTAAACAAACTCAACATCAAGAATATGAGTTGAACATGAAATGCATGGATCGTAAGCTCGTACCATCATTTCAAGCAGCAGTGTAATTTCTTCTTTTGATTTATCCAAGATTGTTGGCAATAATGCGCGAAAATCATCTTCGATGTTATTAAGGTTTTGCCCGGTTGGAATAATGCAATTTGCTTTTTCCATCAAACCTTGGTCGTTATAGGTATATTCGTGATACAGAATGCCACGAGGTACCTCAACCGCACCAACACCAGTCCCAGCTTTTATTGGAAATTTACGATCTTCAAGCTTAACTTCCATGTTTAATAATGTTTCAGCTGCGGCAATTGCATCATCTGCTATATGGAATAACTCCACAAATTGTGCCACGGTGATCATATAAGAGTTATAACAGGGTGCTTTTAGGGCAAGCTCTTCAGCCACTTCTTTGGCGCTATTAGATAACCACTGATGACTATTGTTGAAACGTGCCAGTGCGCCAACCATCAATGAATCACGATTATGTTTTGCTCTTTTGGCGGTTGAATGATCGATCAAATACTCGTTGGTGAAGTCGCGATAATTTTTATAGGAAGATTCTCCGGTATCGCTTGAATAAATATTGCCTTCAAGCAGTGCATAGTCGCCTTTTTTATACAGCGAAACATATTCAGTTTCACGTTCAAATTTTGGTAGCTTTAAAGTTTTTAACACTTTGATTGCTGTTCTTAATTCATTTTGAGCATCTTTGAGTTTGGCAATAATATCTTCTAACTGCGCCTTAGTTGGAATTTTAGACATAGCTTTAGGATATAAAGCAATTGGATGCACCAATCTGCCGCCGATAATATCACCAATATAATGTCCCAAGCGCTTTAGTTTTAGGGCTTGAATTACTACATCTTTATGTGTATTTACCAGTGGGAGCACTGATTTAGCACCAACAAAATCTGGTACGGCCAAAAAATAAATGTGCAGTACATGGCTTTCGAAATACTCGCCACAATTCATTAAACGACGTAATAATTTTTCTTGGGTAGAGAGTTTGATATTAAATGCGTCTTCTGTGGCAATTATAGAGGCAAGTTGGTGCCCAACCGAACAAATACCACAAATACGACTGATTATTAAAGCAGCTTCCTCAAAAGGTCTTTTTTTAAGCATCGCCTCAAAAAATCTAGGAGCTTCGACAACTTCAAGTTTACATTCTTTGATGACACCTTCTTGAATGTCAACTTTGATATTCCCATGACCTTCAACACGAGTGATATGGTGTACATCAACATGGATATTATTTGCCATCCGGGAATACCTCCTTATTACGCTCTAAAAATAGTTCGAATTTATTTTTCATTTGCTCAAAAGTAAGATTATATTTTTGCATGATATCTTGTTGACTTTTAAGGTTTGGTTCTGGAATAACACCGCGACAACCAAAACAATAGCCGCCATTGCTTGGACAACGTGCGCCACAACCGGCTCGAATTATTGGTCCAAGACATTGGATGCCTTTCTCGTAAACACAGGTGTTTTCTTTGATTTTACATTCAACACAAACCGGATAAGTAGGTAGGTCTAATTTTTTGCCCAAAACTAAGTTTTTTACGATACGCACAAATTCACCGGTATCAATTGGGCAACCAGGTACAATGGCATCGACTTTGACAACCTCTTCAATTGCGCGAGCTGTAGTAGTTTCATACTTAGTTGGATCGTCTGGATAGACATCTTTTTGGTATTGTTCTTTGGGTTGAAAGTTTTTCAGCGCATTGATACCTGAAATTGTGGCACAAGCTCCTAAAGCAATTAAAATTTTTGCGGTATCACGAATCTTTTTTAATCGTGGTATATCAGAATCGCGAGTGATTGAACCTTCAACAATAGCAATGTCATAGCTATCTGATTTTTCACTGATCGCTTCTCGAAACTCAACAATATCTATCACATCAAGCAAACTTAACAACTGTTCAGTTGTTAAATCAATTGCCGCAAGTTGACAACCTTCGCAGCAAGAAAAGTCAAAAAATGCAACTCTTGGTTTAGTAGCCATTAGAATAACTCCTCATTTTTTTCAACCTCTGCATAATTAAATACCGGACCTTCTTGGCAAACATAAATGCCGCCCATTTGGCAATGGCCGCATTTACCAACACCACATTTCATTCGACGTTCCATATCCATATAAATATTTTCTTTTGGCATGTTTTTTTCGAGTAAAGACTTCAGTACGAACTTGTACATGATTGGTGGTCCGACAATAACCGCAATCGTATTGCTTGGATCAAAATCGACTTTGGGAATTAAAGTAGTAATAACTCCGCAATTACCTTTCCAGTCACCCTCAATGCGATCTACGGTTTCAAGCAATTCAACATTGCCGCCGATTTTTGCAAGTTCTGCCAGCTCTTCTGGGTACATCCTTTCTTTTGGTGTTTTACAGCCATAAAGAATTGAAATCTTTTTATATTTTTCACGTTCTGGGACTACCTTGTTGAGCAAAGAACGTAGTGGAAAATAACCAATACCCCCCATAATAAAAAGTAAGTGCTTATTAAGCATACGATTGGTTGTGGCCTCAGTAAAACCATTACCAAATGGTCCCCGGACATAAACAATATCACCTACATTCAAAGTATGGAGCTTGGTAGTAACATCACCAATTGTTCGTACGCTCATTTCGAATCGATTGTTGTTGCTTGGAGGAGAAGTGATTGATATGGGAGCTTCGCCAATACCGAGAATTGAAACTTGAAAAAATTGTCCAGGAAGGTGTCCTGAAGTTTTTCGATCTAACAATTCAAATTCAAAAAACTTTTCTTTATCAGAAAAGCTCCTAATCTTCAAAATTTTTGCTCGTTCGGGAAGATAAAGATTAGGGTTTTTTTCTTGTAAATTTAATTTGTTTTTCATTCTTTTCTCCGTATTAACGCAAGTGGCTACCCTTGTTCACCATCGATAGCTGCAGCAATTGTTTTGGGGCTAATTTCTGCGAGGCACGCTCGTACACATCGGCCACAGCCAACGCAAACTGCTTGTCCATGTTTTTTCATTAAATAATTAAATTTGCGATTGATGCGATGATGCAATCTAGCGGTGGCGCCATGACGAAAATTTTCACCGCTACCAATAGTAGCAAAAGAACGTACCATGCAAGCATCCCAGTTACGAATGCGCTCACCTTGTTTAAGGTTTAATTGCCATTCATCTTTGATATCAAAACAATAGCAGGTTGGGCACACCATGATACATGAACCACAACTTAAACAACGTGATCCCTCTTGTTCCCAAACTGGATGGTATGTGCTTTGTTCGAAAATTTCTGGAAATTTTTCTAGATTTTTGAAAGGTTTTTCTTTGCCAAAACAAGAAGCTTTTTCTGCCTGAAAAGTAGCAATTTCATCACCGCGAGCTTTGCTTGTAGTCAAATACTTGTCAACAAATTTACGACCTTTTTCACTGGCGATTTCAATGGCATAATCATTGTCAAGTTCATAGAGCATGATATCGAAACCACCAAGAGCATTCTGCGATCCAACCTTAAAACAAAAAGAGTCTTTGTCGCAGATTTTTTTGCAATCGATACCAATTACAACTGATTGCTCAAGCTTTGCTAGATAATTTGGATCGCCATGGTCATCAGCAAAGGCTTCATAAAGCACTTTAAAGCCATTTAGGTCGCAAGGGCGAATACCAAATAAAACCAAAGGCTTAGCATCTATTTTGGCGCTAATTTTGCCATCAGATGTGTATTCTAAAATTACCTCTTCTTGGGGAAAAAAGAATTTTTTGGGAGAAAGAACTGTTGGTTGATACTCTAATTTTATTTCACTAGAGCTGGTTACATAGTCAAAAAGGCTGCGTTCACTTTTTTTTGTCAAAGCAGCAACTTGGTAATCAATAAGTGTTTTATCAAGGCCTTTGAAAAGATTATCTTTTGTGATAACAAGTTCTGAAGTTTTTGTGCTCATTATCGATATCCTTATATGGGTAATAAAGTCTCAAAATTTCGATGACGATTTAATCCTTATTTTTTTATTTTTGCAAGGTCTTTTTGGCTTGATTAGTAGACGCAAGCTTCAGCTTGTGCAATTTTATTGACAATCGCTTTAGAGGCTTTTTGATATTTGAAGGAAAGCTTATGAAATGTTACTTAGGATACCTCTTTATAAACGGAAAAATCTTTTTTACCGACTCCGCATATAGGGCATTCCCAGTCTTCTGGTAGATTTTCAAAAGATACTCCGGGATTGATACTACTACCAGTATCACCTATTGCTGGATCGTAAATATAACCACAAACATTGCAAACATATTTTTCCATAAATTTACCTCTAATATTTAGGACGCTTGATGCTACCAAATTGAAGAGGCTAATGCAATAGGGTGGAGTAACCCACCAATATTTTCATCTCTTTTAAAATTAAAATAAGCTAATGTTATTTTATGATATAACCAAATCTTTAAAACCATAGGTGGTAAATCGAAAGCATTACAAAATTTGATAACTACTGGCATTATAGTCGTTTTTCTTAAATCCACCTGCTAAAAAATGATAGCATAATTTCTATACTGGGCAAGACATTTGGTGTAAATTTGTCTCATAGAAGCATGCAGCGGAGTACCAGTAAAATATCAAATTTTGTAATGCTTCCTAGCAGGACTTAAAAAAACACATGAATATAATAGTTGGTTCATTGCTATGACCATTAAATTAACATTGACAGATGTACAGAAAGGGATTTTATTCGAAATCAAACGCTTTAAAGGAAGAAGCTATTATATTAATCAGGAATTATTGTATTTTAATATACGCATAGATATTTTTCTGTTGCATAAGGCGTTTATGCAGTTGACTAAGAGATATGAAATATTGCGTTCTGCTATCATTTTCGAATCTTATCACCCAAGTTTGGGTATTTACCAAAATGTTAATTTGCCATTTGAGTCTTATGATTATTCCAGTTTTGATAATGATACAAAAATAAAACTTTTTAATTCTTTTTTAGAAAGAGATTTTGCAACCCATATAGATATAACAACTGCTCCTTTAATGCGAGTTTCAATATTCAAGTTTACTGAAAACGATTATCGTGTTGTGTGGGATATCCACCATATAATCGTGGATGGGGCATCAGTGTCTAGGATTATAAAGGATCTATTTGCAATTTATTCAGCGCTATTAAAAGATGAGCCATATGCTGCAGAAAAACCCGTTTCTTACTGTGACGTATCTGATTACAAAAATATTTTAGATGTTAGTACAGCAAAAAAATATTGGAAACAATTATTAAATAATCATGATATTTCATCGTTTTTACCATGTAACAGTAAAAAAAGCATAGTTTCGAGCAAAAAAAATAACAATACGGTATATGTTAGTGGAGCTGACTATCAGCAATTGATAGGTTTCAGCAAGGATAGTTTTTTAACAATTGGTACATTGCTTCAAGCGTCTTGGTCAATTGTTTTATATCATTATAGCAATAATGAAAATGTAGTATTTGGCTCAGTTAGATCGTATCCCAAAAGTATTATACAGGATTCCGTCGGTCTTTTTATCAACACGCTTCCCATGAGCTTTAATATAAACCCTAATATAACAGTAATTGATTATTTACATAAGGTTCGCGAACAAAGTAAAAAGCTAAGAGATTATGTGATGGTTTCTTTAAATCAGATACATGAGTGGAGTGAATTACCGTTAGATGTTCAGATATACCAATCTATCATTAATTATGAACCATTTTCGCTGAATAAAATTTTAAAGACAGGTTATCCTGAAATTTCTTGTAAATTCTCATCGAGACTAGATGTACCTTATCCATTAATACTTGAGATTATGGATGATGATGAATCCTTACAGCTTGATCTATATTATGAAGAAGGGTTTTTTGATGATGAGCATATGGAATCTTTTTTAAATCACTACAAAACAATTTTGTTACAAATTGTATCTGATCAGAATAAAAAGTTGCTTGAATTACCCTCGATTGACGCTACCACTTTTCGCAAAGTGGTTTTTGAGTGGAACAATACAGCTATTGATTATCCCCTAGATAAAACCGTACACCAACTGTTTGAAGAGCAGGTAGAAAAAAATCCAAATGCTATAGCCGTAGTTTTTAAAGAAGAGGCATTAACTTACAAGTTGCTTAACGAAAAAGCTAATCAATTGGCTCATCATCTCTTGCAACAGGGCATTGCTATCGAAGATCCAGTCATGCTCTGGTTGAAACCAAGATGTGAAATGTTAATAAGTATTTTAGCGGTTTTGAAGGCTGGTGGTTCTTATGTTCCTATAGATATAAATAATCCTTCTGAACGGATGAAGCACATATTGCAGGATAGTCAGCCAAAAATTATTCTTACCGAAACGATATATTTAAATACATTGTCTGAATTGATAAAACCGATATTTCTTGCAAAACCCTTGGTTATTAATGTTGACCAACCACAATGGAATGATTGTCCAAAAACTAATCCGTTAAGATCAATCCAATCTTCAAATTTGATGTATATTATTTACACTTCAGGTTCTACAGGCAAACCTAAGGGGTCTTTAATTGAGCATTTTTCTGCTGTAAATATGGCTCTATCTTGTAATCAACGGTTGAAAATTACTTCTGAAGCACGCATTTTACAAATTGCTTCATTTAGTTTTGATGTTGCAGTAGCAGAGTGGTGCATGGCGTTACTTAGTGGGGCGAGTCTCTACCTAATCGATAAAGATTTTTTTTCACCGCAAAAAATTGTGCATGCTTTGGAACAGTATAAAATTACTGCAATAATTTTAGCACACTCTATTCTTGCTGCTTTACCAGAAGTTGATTTGCCTTATCTAAAGGTTATAGCCTCAGGTGGTGAAGCAATAAATCAACATACCTTGAATTATTGGGCCAAAAATCGTCTTTTTCTTAATGTGTATGGGATTACTGAAACCTCAGTTTGTTCAACTATGGCTGATTGCACATTTAATAAAGAGGATATAACAGTAGGGAAACCTCTGACTAATGTACGAATTTATATTCTTAATAAATGGTTACAACCTCTGCCACCAGGAGTGATTGGTGAAATATATGTAGGGGGTTATGGTGTGGGAAGAGGTTACTTAAACAATCCATCTCTTACTCAAGAAAAATTTATTGATGATCCTTTTAGCGCAAACGATTCCCAATTTGTTAAATTTTCCAATAGGAAAAACAAATTGTATAAAACAGGTGATCTTGGTCGGTGGACAAATAATGGCGAGATAGAGTTTATAGGACGATTAGACGATCAGATTAAGATAAGGGGTATGCGTATCGAGATACCTGAAATTGAGCGTACTTTAGAAAAAAATTCGAAAATTGAAAAAGCTGTTGTAGTAGTAAAAGAGCTAGAAAAAAATAAGCAATTAACAGCATACATTTTGCCAAAAACTGATATCGTTATAGATGCAGTACAGTTACAGAGATATTTAAGTGATTACTTGCCAATTTATATGATTCCGACACAAATTATTCAAATTGATGCAGTACCATTAACTACACATGGAAAAATAGATAAAAAGAAATTGCTGTCAATAGATAATTGTACAATATCAGATGGTTCTATTGATGTGCCTTCCAATAATTGTGCGGTTACTGATAAAATATGTGTTATTATTCAGAAGATGCTACAGAGACAAAATATTTCAATCTATAAAAATTTTTTGGATATTGGGCTTGATTCAATTATGTTAGTAGAATTATCAATGAAGTTACGTGCTGAATTTAATAAAGATATTGATGTGACGACATTATTTACCCATACCTCCATCAATGCGTTAGCCAGTTTTATTAAAAACGATAGTAAATCCAGTGAAAATAGTTCATTTGATTCTATTAAGGAATTTATTCGTAAGCGCAAAAATCGTTAAGTGAATATGGGATTTAATACTGATAAGAAAATGAATTGTGATATAGCTGTAATTGGTATGGCCTGCCGTTTTCCTGGAGCTAAAACTATTGAAGAGTTTTGGGAAAATCTTAAACTGAGTAAAGATACCATACATGGTTTTTCCGATGATGAGTTAGAACAGACTGGTATAGACAAGCAATCAATTCACGATCCATGCTATGTCAAAAAACGTGGTATTCTCGAAGATATCGAATATTTTGATGCTAATTTTTTCGGTATCTCCCCTTATGAAGCTTCTATAACTGATCCACAGCATAAGGTATTTCTTGAAATATGCTGGGAGGCGTTGGAACAAGCTGGTTATTCAGAAAATAACTCAGAAGTAATTATTGGAGTTTTTGCTGGAGCTGGTGACAGCGCATACCTTGCTAATTTTTTAGAAAAAAATAATGAATTTTTAGAAAATCACCAGCCTTATCAAACTAGTTTGTTAAATAGCAGCCATTTTTTGACCACGAGAGTTTCATATTTATTAAATTTAAAAGGGCCTAGCATTAGTATAGGCACGGGTTGTTCAACATCTTTAGTCGCAATAATTCAAGCTTGTCAGTCTCTGTTTTTACGCGATTGTGATATCGCTTTAGCGGGTGGGGTGACAATTCGTGTTCCGCAAATTCGCGGGTATATGTATAAAGAGGGTTCAATTTATTCTCCAGACGGGAAATGTCGTGCATTTGATGCGGAGGCATCTGGCACTGTTCCTAGTAACGGTGCTGGAGTTGTAGTATTAAAACGTTTAGCAGATGCCATACGAGATGGAGATAATATCGAAGCTGTAATCAAGAGTTGCGCTATAAATAATGATGGTGCTGCTAAAGCTGGTTACACCGCCCCTAGTGTTCTTGAACAAACTCGTTGTATTGCCACTGCTTTGTCGGATATAGATAATGCTGAAAATATAGCCCATATTGAAGCTCACGGAACGGGAACCATTTTAGGTGATCCTATAGAAATAACAGCACTAACTAAAGCATTTAATTTCTATACACAGAGAAAAAATTTTTGTGCTATAGGGTCGGTAAAAACCAATATTGGACACACAGATGTTGCTGCTGGAGTTGCTGGGTTTATCAAATCAGTTTTGCTATTAAAAAATAGGGCTATACCAGCATCGCTGAATTTTAATATACCTAACCCACATATTTCATTTGTAAACTCTCCGTTTTACGTTTGCAACCAATATAAATCTTTAGGTCACTCTGCAACACCTTTGTATGCCGGAGTAAGTTCATTTGGTATTGGTGGAACTAATACCCATATTATTTTAGAAGAAGCTCTCAAACAACAAATAAATTCAATTACAAAGCCAAGTTATTTGATTTTATTATCAGCTAAAACCCCGAATGCGCTTATTCACCAACAAAATAACTTATTAAATTATTTAGATAAACATAAAGTAAATAACGAAGAGTTAGCTGATATTGCATATACAATACAAGTTAGAAAAAGTAAGTTTAACTGCCGCAAAGCATTAATTTGTTCAGATGTAGAACACTTAAAGCATTTATTGCAAATACAAAACGACCCAAATATATTAACCAACAAAGATATTTTTTCTAACAAACATAAAATTGTGTTTCTCTTTCAAGGGCAAGGAACTTTGTATGAAGGATGTATATGCGATATTTATTCCCAGCTCCCCGCTTTTAAAAACTATTTTGATGAGTGTTGTTATTATTTAAAGTCAGAAGTTAGAAAAATGGTTTTAGATTATGCTATTGGTGTGCAGGATAATTCTGAGGAAAAGCACAAAAGCCCATTACTCCAGCAAATAACTACATTTATCATAGAATATAGTTTAGCAAAAACCTATATGAAGTATGGTATAAAACCAGACATTCTGTTGGGTCATAGTCTGGGAGAATATACCGCTGCTTGTATTGCTAGTATTGTTTCTTTAGAAGATGCTATTAGTTTGGTATGTCTGCGAGCCGAGTTAACTAGCAAACTACCACAAGGTTTAATGCTGTCAGTGCCACTTTCTGCTGATAAAGTTAATGAGTATATTAAAGAAAGTCAGGTATCTATAGCTGCAATAAATTCACCAAATTCATGTGTTATTTCTGGATCTGTCATTGCAATAAGTGAATTACAAGCTATGTTTGATAGGGAGTTGATGCAAAATGATCAAAAGTGTACGGTACTTAAAATTTCATATGCATTCCATTCTAAAGCTATAGAAGAAATATTGAGCCAATACTCACAAGCTTTAGATTTATTAGTTTTTAACCCTCCTTTGATACCGGTTATGACAACTGTTAGTGGAGAATTACTTGGCTATGAACAAATAAAATTCAAAAACCATTTCAAAGATCATTTCAGAAAACCAGTGCTTTTCTCTAAATGTATACAGAAAATTATAGAAAACAAGTTTAATGTTTTTTTAGAAATAGGGGTGGGGCAGGTCTTAAGTTCTTTGGTCAAACAACATCAAGATAATTTACTTACTATTTCATCGCTTCCTAGCGAAAAAGATTCTGTCAAAAATGGAATTAATCAATATGCATATTTTGATTGCGCGCTTGGGTTGTGTTGGACGAATTTTATTAATATTAATTGGCATGCATACCATGAGAATGAAAAAAAATGTCCTATTTCCTTACCAACTTACCCTTTTGAAAAAAATCATTGTTGGGTTAATCCATCAAGTGATCTGGCTGATAGGGCAAATAAAGGCCTCTTTGTGTATGAACCTTATTGGGAGCTATCTTCTCTTACGGATATAAAAACTTTTGAGAAAAAAGAAACATGGCTTATTTTTACCGATAATTTTGGTATTGCAGATAAATTGATTGAGAAGTTAACAACGCAGAAACAAATTGTTATTTGCGTGAAAGCAGGGGATTGTTTTAAGCGAATAAACGATAATTATTATCAAATTAATCCAGGGAAAATAGGTGATTGTGAACAACTTGTTAAATTTTTGATTAGCCAAAAACAAATACCTGATCAAGTGGTACATTTATGGAGCATTTCAGAAAAAGATATAAAAGATTCGCATGAATTATTAAAGCCAGTGTTGGAGCATGATTTTTTTAGCTTGGTAAGTTTTTTTCAGGTTTGGGCGGATAACAACCAAACAACTTTTTGCTTGACAGTCGTTACTAATCATTTAAAAGCTATTTGTAATACAGATCATGTTATTCCTGAAAAATCTACCATGCTTGGATTTTGTTTGGTGTTACCACAAGAAACGACAACTTTAGCGCGTGTAATAGATACAGATGTTCTTAATTTGTCTGGTAATCAACAAAGCAAACTAATCGATGCTGTTTTGCATGAAACTGCTATTCAGCCAACTGATAGCATTATTGTGTATAGGAACAACTTACGCTTTGTTGGTGGATTTAAAAAACATGAAGAAACTCCTTTGGACAGTGACTCTTGTTATCTTAAGCAACAAGGTGTTTATGTTATTACCGGAGGCTTAGGCAAACTTGGTTTAGAGTTGGCAGAATTTTTAGTAAATAATTACAAAGCACATATAATACTAATAGCGCGTAATATCTCATTAACAGAGAAAAAAATCGAAAATAGAATTCTTGAGCTTAAAAAAACAGCTTCATCCTTAAAAATTTTACAAGCCGATGTATCAAATTATATACAAATGCAAGACGTATTTGCCACGATTAAAACAGAGTTTCCTAAAGTAGATGGGGTTTTCCATTTGGCAGCAGCGCTTAATTCTTCTGCGCGAACCTTAATAAAGGATCTGCAAGTTACACAAGCTTATGAACAATTCAAACCAAAAATTGCAGGAACAAAAATATTAGCAAAATTAATTCACGAAATATCACCTCGTTTTTGCGTAGTTTTTTCTTCATTGTCAGCTATTGTTGGAGGTTCAGAATTATGTAGTTATGCTGCAAGTAATTGTAGTGTGGATAGTCTAATAGAGTATTATCAAAATAATGAGCACACCCATTGGATTGGGATAAATTGGGATGCATGGGATAGTAGTAATAGAAGTAATATAAATCGGTCAGCATTATCCTTTGCTCGGGGATTTAAATTGTTACAAGTTTGTTTATGTGCTGCTAAAAAATCACGTTTTATTGTTTCAACCCATGAATTGAAATCACTGATGCTGGAGTGGGTCAATTATAAAGGAATAAAAACCACCACTCCACATACTGTTAATAGATCGAACGAACCATCAAATAGTAATAGTGTTAATATTGATACGGAGGTGGTTCTAAAACGACTCTTTGAATATTGTCTGGGTATAAAAGATGTTGGCATTAAAGAAGATTTTTATGACTTGGGTGGGGATTCATTATTGTTACTGCGTTTGTATGAAATGATAAATCAAGAGATCCCTGGTGAACTGAGATTGGTAGATTTAATTCGCAACCGTTCAGTTTGCGAGTTGAGTCAGCTTTTAAAAAATAGATCTATATCCAATAATTTTTCATGTCTTGTGAAAATAAAAGATACAGGTAAGAAACAACCGTTATTTTTAGTGCATCCAGTTGGTGGAACTGTTTTTTGTTATGTAGAACTAGCAAAATATTTATCTATTGATCACNCACTTATAGCAATTCAAGATCCTTTGCTTGAATCTGAACAGATTTCTTTTTCTAGTATTGAATCTATGGCTCGGCATTATCTTCAAACAATACAGTCTATACAAAATAATGGCCATTATCTAATAGGAGGTTATTCTTTTGGGGCCAATGTTGCATTTGAAATAGCAAGACAACTTGAACAACAGGGAAAAAATCTTACTTTATTTATTATCGATGGATGGGCTAGATATTCAGAGCAATTACGCGATCGTAATAAGAGTTTTGCTGCAATGATGCAAATTGTAGAAGAAACCAATATTAGAATACCAAACCTTATTCACAATAAAGAGAAATTTATTGATTTATTATGGAAACGTATGGAGATGTTATTTGAATATCATCCTAAAAAACTAAAATCAAAAATAGTGTTACTTAAAGCCCGCGAAATATTGCCGGAATATGAAGCAGTAGATGAAGCGACCAATCATTGGCAAAATTATTCGGAAAAGCCAATAGATTCCCATATAATTGATGGCAATCATTTGAGTATTATGAAAAACGATAATGTGAAACAAATAGCCAAGTTGTTAAGCGAATATTTATGCTAAAACAAATCAAAAGTATAATAATAATTGTGGTGTCGGTAATTATATTGTCGATAATTTTGACTGAGGTATCGGCTGCAACTTGTGAAAAGCTACCTATTCATGTTCAAACATTAGGGAAAATAATTCCTGTATATGTGCGTGGTAATGGTTTATTACCCATGTTAGTAGTTGGTCCTGCTACCCTATTTCATAATAGCTATTTACCCGAATCATTTGATAAATATTTTAAGATCTACTTCGTCGATATTTTTACAAAAGTCTCTTCATATAGGCTTTTAGATATAAATGAGATTACCTTAGATGATTTTGTCGGATCTGTTGAAAGTATTCGCAAACAATTAAAGTTAGATAAAGTGGTGTTGTTTGGCCACTCTGCTAATGGTATACTTGCTTTGAAGTATAGCGAAAAATTTCCCGAGCACGTATTGTGTAATATTCTTGTTGGCACAACGCCTTTTCGTGGATCTGAAAAGTCGAAAATAAGCGATGCTTTTTTTGCTAGTAAAGCCTCTATCGAGAGAAAAAACTTATATGAAAGCGATAAGAAGAAATTAGCGGGACTTCCTCCTACTTATGTTAATCAGTACAACGCTAAACGTACATGGAATTTCTTTGATCTGACAAAAAAGGAAACAGAAAATATATGGCGAGGGATAAACTTAGACGAAAATTTGATTAAAAAATACTTTTCTTTGATTGATGATTTTGATATTAGGCAAAACATGGCTATTTTAAAAGTGCCTACTTTTTTAGGTCTGGGAAGTGATGATTATACCTGTCCGCCTGTTTTATGGACTGAGGGATCTAAGAGGATCTTGAATAACCCACTTTTAAGACATTTTGTTTTTGATAAGAGTGCTCACTATCCTATGATAGAAAATGAGGGCACGTTTATGCAAGGATTATCACTATTTCTTAAGAACTATAATATTGTTGCAAGATAATATTGGAAATATAGCTGGAGGGATCAATATGTATAATGGTGCTGATTTTTTAAGTGGTTATTGCGGTATTTTTTTGGAGCATTGTGGTGATTTGGTCATATCTCTTGATCTAAAGTTTAAAATAATAATGATCAATTCTACTGCGGCGGATGTTCTTGATATACTGAGGAACGAAACAATTGGACAAAATTTGTTTGAAATATGTAAACACAGTCAAGTCGAATTATCTTTTACCGAAAAAGATTTGGAATGCTCAGAAAAACTGATAAATAAATTTGTTGAAGGATATATCGTATATCCGCAAAAACAGAAAAAATTTATATTATGGAAGTATGTTTTTATTAATAATCAGCAAAAAGATAAATGTTGTTTTTTGATTTTTGGTAAAGATGTTTCTGTGTTAGAAAAACACAAAGAGGATGCTTTGCTAACCACAACATATTTAGATAACATTGTTGAGAACCTCCCAGAATATATATATTGGAAAGATTTGAATTTAACCTATCGTGGATGCAACAAACATGTTGCAAATTATCTAAATTTACCATCATCAGCAAGTATTATAGGGAAAACTGATAAAGATTTCGATTGGTCAGAAGAGCGAATACAAGCTTTGCTCGAGATAGACAAAAAAATAATAGAAACAGGTATTCCTAATGTTGTGGAAGAGGTGATTCCTAGACCGGATAAATCAAAAAGAATAATTGTTAAGTAGTAAAACCCCTTTAAGAGATGCGAACAATAATATAATTGGTATTATTGGCGTTTCTGTTGATATTACCACAGAAAAAGAAGCCGAACGCTTAAAGATCGAGAACGAGCTACAAAAAGCCAAAATAGAAGATCAACGAAAATTCAAAAAAATTGTTGACCAAGCTGCTCACGACACTCAATCCCCGCTTGCAATTTTATTGATTCTTGCTCAACATTGTGCAGGTTTTGCAAAAGAAAAAGTATTCGAGACGCTCAAAACGTTCGCTGCTTTTATTCCAATAAATATTTACTGGCTAGATACGAACAATAGAGTTGTAGGTGCAAATAAAAGTATTATTGCTGCTGTTGGTGGTAAATCTATTGATGATTTTTTAGGAAAAACACCTTATGAATATTTTCCTCAAGAAATGGCTGATAATATCGTGCGCCATAATAACGAAGTAATGCGAACAGGAAAAATACTTGTTCAGGAAGAGCCAATCAAAGATGTTACGACTGGCAAAATTAAATATTTTACTGCATACAAAGCTCCACTATTTGATAACAATGAAAAAATTATTGGTACTCTTGGTACTTCAATTGATATTACAACAGAAAAAGAAGCTGAATCTACAAAGGAAGAGTTACGTAAAGTCCAAGTAGAAATAGAAGCGCAGAAAAAATTTAAAAAGCTTGCTTACCAAGTAGCCCATGACATTAGCTCGCCTCTTTCTAGCATACAGACGCAAATTAAACTATGCGCTATAGATATTCC
>TBL_comb47_HYPODRAFT_10003323_pt1 | contig 19124 bp, 14 predicted proteins | sample TroBogypolimnion_40_FD_10682 | JGI IMG/M metagenome (IMG submission 10682) | reverse complement strand
GATTCTCCCTGAAATTCGATCAGTTCGCGGATGATGCGCAGCGTATGAGTTCTCCCTTTCTTCGGAGGAATGAATTTTTCTATCCTGTCTGAAAAGAAAATCACCCCAATTTTATCGTTGTTGGAGATGGCCGAAAAGGAGAGGATGGCGGCGATTTCTGTAATCAGTTGTTGTTTGAGTCTGCCTACGGTTCCAAAATCATTCGAACCGCTCACGTCGATCAGCAACATCACGGTCAATTCCCGCTCTTCCTCAAAGATCTTGACAAAAGGGTGGTTGTATCGCGCCGTTACGTTCCAGTCTATGTTCCGTATGTCGTCACCGAACTGGTACTCCCTAACTTCGCTGAAGGCCATGCCACGCCCCTTGAAGGCACTGTGGTACTCTCCTGCAAAGATATTTTTGGAAAGTCCCCTCGTCTTGATCTCAATCTTTCTGACCTTCTTTAATAATTCAGTTGCTTCCACGGATGGTTTGTATAACGTTTCTGATAGTAGGAAAAAGTACTTAGAGTACTTCAAGTACTTCGAATACTTAGAGTTAAGGGGGGGGCAAGATTTGAAAATTGCTTCCAACTCTCATCTCTCATCCCTTATGTCTTATATCTCAACTAAGGAACTTCTACGGTATTGAGGATCTCGCTGATGATCTCCTCAGAGGTCAGGTTGTTGGCTTCGGCTTCATAGCTCAGGCCGATGCGGTGACGCAGAACATCGTGGCAGACCGCCCTGATATCCTCGGGAATCACGTAGCCGCGGCGTTTGATGAAGGCATATGCCTTGGCAGCCTGAGCCAGGCTGATGGAGGCACGTGGCGAGGCACCGTAGGTAATCATCTCCTTGAACTTGGCAAGTCCGTGTTCGGCCGGTTCGCGGGTGGCAAAGACAATATCAATAATGTATTTCTGGATCTTTTCGTCCATGTAAACCTCCTTGACCACCTCCCTGGCACGAATGATGTCTTCTGGAGTCACCACCGCATTGGCTTTGGGGAACTGCTTCATCAGGTTTAGCTGGATAATCAGTTTTTCTTCCTCTTTCTTCGGATAGTTTAAGACAACCTTCAGCATGAAACGGTCGACCTGCGCTTCTGGCAGTCGGTAGGTTCCCTCCTGTTCGATGGGGTTTTGAGTAGCCATTACCAGGAAAAGCTTGTCGAGCTTGTAGGTGGTGTCACCAATGGTAATCTGACGCTCCTGCATCGCTTCAAGCAGGGCCGACTGAACCTTAGCAGGTGCCCTGTTGATCTCATCTGCCAATACGAAATTGGTGAAGATGGGGCCTTTTCTCACCATGAACTCCTCTTTTTTCTGACTGTAAATCATGGTCCCGAGCAAGTCGGCAGGGAGCAGGTCTGGCGTAAACTGAATCCGTGCAAATTTGGCATCGATGGCCTGTGCCAGAGTGTTGATTGCCAGTGTTTTTGCTAATCCCGGAACCCCTTCCAGCAAAATGTGTCCATCAGACAACAAACCGATCAGTAAACTCTCAACCAAATGTTTCTGTCCGACGATGACCTTGTTCATCTCCAGGGAGATAAGATCTACAAACGAGCTTTCACGTTGAATTCGTTCGTTCAACTCCCGAATATCTACTTTTTGATCCATAATCTTAAGGATGATTTTAATTGTATTTGTTAAAACGATCCCAAAAATAGTGTTTTACAACATCTATTCAAGAGTTGGTCTATTAAAAAATGTTAAGGGGCACGAATGACTCGGAAGACTGGGTAGACTTGGACTACTTGGCGGACTTTGGGAATGGGAGAACCAGGCGTGAAGAGTTGAGAACTGAGATTTGAGAGTGGCAGAAAGTAATGTGTACGCATGCGACTTCTGGCCTGCTTTTTTGATCACAATAAATTTATTGCGGGAATGTGAGCCGCAGAACGGCAATATTATGGCAGAAGAACCAGTGCCAAAAAGTGCACCGTCCGCGTGGAAATATTTGAAGAAGCCTTTGATTGGGATCGGACGGTTGGTGGCAAAATTTGATGGGGCAGCTATGTTTGGCAGTAGGGCAGTAAAAAGAGAATGAAATGCAGACAATTCTTCACTTTCGATTCGGGCAATTGGTGTAATTCGTGGTTGCAGGTTATTCTTTCAGTTCGTGGTTATATTTGTTAATTTTGCCGGAAATCAGTCAGCTCATGCGGTATTTTATCCAACTCTCTTACGACGGAACCAGCTACCACGGTTGGCAGATTCAGCAGAATGCGGGGTCGGTCCAGGAGGAGGTGGAAAAAGCCCTGGCCGTGATTGCCCGTGAAAAGGTGGAGGTGGTTGGTGCAGGCCGAACGGATACTGGAGTTCACGCTTCGTTTTACATGGCCCATTTTGACAGTAACCTGGCATCACTGGATGATGAGAAAACTGTCTTCAGGCTAAATTGTCTTTTGCCGGAAGACATAGCCGTACAGAAAATCTTTAAGGTCAGGCCGGATGCCCACGCCAGATTTGATGCCACCTACAGGGAATACAAATATTACATCTCCCGCCACAAGGATCCGTTTACCTGCAAGTTTGCCGAAAGGGAGAATCGTGACCTTGACGTTGCCAAAATGAACGAAGTTGCCAGGTCCCTTTTTGAGTACAGCGATTTTACGAGTTTCAGCAAGCTGGGCAGTGACGTCAAAACCAACAACTGCAGGATATTCAGGGCTATTTGGGAGGACATGGGTGACCATCTCATTTTTACGGTTAGGGCCGACAGATTTTTGCGCAACATGGTCCGGGCAATTGTGGGGACACTGCTGGAAGTTGGATTGGGTAAGATGTCGGAAGCAGAGTTCCGGGCTGTCATCGATAAGAAGGACCGAAGCAGTGCAGGTGCAAGCGTAGCCGCAAAAGGGTTGTTTCTGGTGGAGATCGGCTACCCGGATGACACGGTGAGGCCAATTTAAATGCACCTCCCCAACCACGAATTACACGAATTAGTTTTGTACCTCTATCCAGCTGTCCATTCCCCAAGTCCTACATTCCCTTGGTCTTAGAGTCCCCCGGACCTGCTGCCATAAAGTCCCCCGGTCCAGATTCCCCACGCTGCCATCGCCTGCAACTCCAACATCTCCAGTCCATTTTTGATGGTTGCACCTCGGTCTGCTCCTTTTTGCAGAAACTGTGTAATCGGAGGATTGTAAACCAGGTCATAAAGCAAGTGTTTGTCTGACAGATATTCATAAGGCAGGGGGGGAAATCCCTCTGTTTTAGGGAAAGTACCTAACGGTGTCGTGTTGACAATGAGCATATACTCCTCAATCTGATCACGGGTTAATTGGCCATATGAGATGGAAATACCCTCTTTTGCTTCCCGCGAAACGCGTTGGACCGAAATGGAGAGGCCCGACAGAACTTGTACAACAGCTTTGGAAGCACCACCCGTTCCGAGGACCAGGGCTTTTCTGTGGTGTGGTTTCAACAGGGGTGTCAGGGAATCTTTGAATCCGATCAGGTCTGTATTGTATCCGGTCAGTTCAATCTTGACACCGGATCTCTTTATTTTTACTGTATTCACAGCCTTGATGTCGGCTGCCTTTGGATCACAGTGATCGAGATAGGGCAGGATGGCTTCTTTGTAGGGTATGGTAACGTTGAAGCCAACCAGTTCCGGATGTTCAGCGATCGTTTTGCGAAGCTGCAAGATGTCGTTCAACTCGAAATTGAGATAGGCCGCATCAATGGACTCTTTTTCAAAATAATCCGTGAAGAACCTTTTGGAAAAGGAGTGTGAAAGCGGAAATCCTACCAGTCCGTATTGTTTCATTTGAACATTTGTGTGGTTTCTCCGGAGGTCGTCCTGGGTATTGGGTCCGAACCGCTAAATAATTTCGGAGGGTCCGCCCAGGTAGCTGTATTTGGCGATCAGTTTGGTGACCCATTCCAGCAACAGAAAAGTGGGGAAATTCTCGAGAAAATCTGTGTGTGCCGGATAATCTTCGGTCAGGGCAGATTCAAGTTTCTCCTGAGCCAGCGCAAAGTTGTCCAGAAAGATGTAAAATCCTGCCAGCCGGTAGAGAATGGCTGCGCAGGCTGCTTCTGAATCTTCAGCCTCTTCCAGAATCTCCACCGCCTTGTCAAATTTGTTGTGATTGAACATCAAATCGGCATAGGACAACCAGTATTCTGCAATTTCGTCATCGAGTTCAAGTGCTTTTTTATAGGCAGATTCAGCTTTGCTAAAGTTTTTCTGTGCAGCAAACGCTTTGCCGAGGGCATTCCAGCATTCGGCACAATCGGGATTGATGTCAAGCGATTTCTTAAGCAATGGAATGGCTTCGCCGGATTTGTCGTTGATCAGCATCACCAGCCCGGCACCAAACCAGCCATCCGAACAGTTGGGCTCCATGCGGATGGTCTTGTCGTAATAGAGTTCCGCATTTTCGTACTCGTCCATCTGAAAGTAACAGTCGGCCAGGTAGAGGTGGGCATCAACAGATTCAGAATCCACGGCCAGGTATTCATGGTAGGCATCAATCGACTCCTGGAAACGCTCGATGGCGGACAAGGCATTGGCTTTATTGAATATGGCTGCCGAATAGTTGGCATCGATTGCCAGGGCAAAATCGTAGGAATCAATAGCTTTTTCATAATCTTCCTGTCGGTTGTAAATGATTCCAAGGTTGTACCAGGCCGATTCGGAAAATGGGTCGATGTCGAGGTATTGGTTGTAATAGGAGATGGCTGATTCGTCGTCACCCGCCTTTTCGTAACAGAAGGCGAGATCGTACAACACAGGTTCGTGCTCGGGATTCTCCGCAAGAGCCTTTTTCAAATAGGTGAGGGCCTCCTCATACGCTCCGGTTTGGATGAAAGAGATGCCTATGTTGTAAAGCAACTCGTCACGGTCCTCAAAAGAGTTCTGCTCGGCTTTCCTGAAATATTCGGCGGCCAAATGGGGTGATCCCTGCAGGTTGTGACAGGTCCCCAACATCATCATCACCTCCGGATTGGAGGATTCAATCTCCTCGATCTTCAGCAACAGGTGAATGGCCTTCTGAATCTTGAGCTGGGAAAGAAATATCTGTGCTTTTTTTATCTTGACAATGATGGAATTGGGATGCTGCCGGAGGGCAATCTCACAGGCCTGCAAGGCGCTGGAATACTGTCCTTTGTCTATGTATTGGTCGGCAATAAATTCAAAATCTGCCACATCGAAAAATTCCGTACGCTGTTCTTTAAGCATCTGTTTGTAACGCTTAAAAACTGCGGCAAATTCTTTGCTTTCGAAATTATCCCTGGACTCTTCCCACATCATAGCAATTGGCTTTAGATCGGTACAAAGGTAATCAAAATGGGTTAAAGCGGTTGATGTTCCGCCCTTAATAGGTCATTTACGGTTTTTACCGGGTTGAAAGTAATGACAGGAACTTCCGCGAAAATAGTCAGCCAGTCAGACATGGCACCATTCCAGAGGCCGGGTAGTTCCTGGGCTTTAAGGGGTTTGCCGTCTTTTGACTTGGATGAGATGAAACCGGTTTCAGGATCTCTGAAATCGGGAAGCGAAAATTTCTCTCCCTTGTAATTGCGAACGCCGCATACCAGATCTACCGGGTTGAAATGGGTGGCCTTGGCTGCAATGGCTGCTTGTTGGTGATTCTTCAGGTCAATTTGGCTGCTTTCGACCACCTGAAGCGTGGTGGTGCCGTCCGCCTGGATCGCCCAGAAAGGGCCTCCGCCGGGTTCTCCCTCGTTTTTGACCATTCCGCATACGCGGATCGGACGGTTAAATTTTAACTGCAGGTATTTGATCCTTTCCGATTTTTCAACCAGCGGTGCTTTCCCGGCAGGAATGGTAGACAACTCCTGTTCCAGATAATCGGTCATTTCATCCAGAAGACTATCTTCCAGTTGAACGGCAGGTTTATCCAGCATTCGCAGATAGTTGAAAATACGTTGCTGGCGATCGAGCAGCAGTCCTGCAATTGCTTTTTTGTATTTGATGGTCTCATCCTTAAGCCTGTCGGGGACCACATTGTCGATGTTTTTCACGAAGATCAGGTCGGCCTGCAGGTCGTTCAGGTTTTCCAGCAAGGCGCCGTGACCTCCCGGTCTGAAAAATAGCTTTCCTTCGGCCGTCCGGAAGGGTTCGTTGTTTTCATCCACAGCTATGGTGTCTGTCGACGGTTTTTGCTCAGAAAAAGTGATCTCGTATTTTACCTCGTATCTTTTTTCGAAGATGGCTGCAGCCATTTCACATTTGGCTTTGAACAGGGAAAGATGCTCTGGTGATACTGTGAAATGAAGTTTGACCAATCCATTGGCGTCGGTTCCGTAGAGGGCGCCCTCCACAAGGTGCTCTTCTGCAGGCGTCCGGCTGGTGCCGGAATAATCGTGAAAATCGAGTAACCCTTTTGGCAGGAAGCCATAATTCAACCCTTCCGGGGAAAGCACTGTCTGCAATATTTCAAGGTATTTGATGGCACCACACGGATGAGTAAGAGAACCAAGCTTCGCCAGAACAAGGGGATAAAAGGCGAAATCCTTGATCCTGTCGAAAAATTGCCCGACCGCCTTGTTTTTGGGATTATCCAGTTGCATGGCTGCTTCCTTGTTGTTGAAAGCAACCTCCTGAAAAGAGAAAAGCGATTGGAACATCCTGCTCGCAGCTCCCGAAGCAGGTACAAACTTGAGCGGAACGGTTCCTTCATTCAAGCTAGCTTCATAAAAGGAGACAAAATGATCACACTCCTTTTCAGACAGACGGACAATTCCGTTTCCGATGCCGGCAGCCTCTACCGTTTTCAGAAATGGGAACCCTTTTTTGAAATGGGAAATCTGGTTCTGTATCTCGGCCAGATTACTGCCCCTTTCGATGATTTGCTCCTGATCGCTGTTTGTAAACATGGTTTTCAAATTATTTTTCGACAGGTTGAATATAGGGAATTGATAATCATTCCAGAAATTTTCGGTCTGGAATCGGATTAAATTTATACACAATCGTTTGTTCATTAAAATCTAATGGTTCTGTTATTTTTGTGCACAAATTGAAAACAATGTTGCAGAGAGAATTTCCTTGGGGCAGTACCAAGCGATACAACGATTATTCGGCTTATTTCAGAAAGCGGTTTGAAGGGCGTGTGCAGAAGATATCTCTGGACGCGGGATTTACCTGCCCCAACAGGGATGGTGTACGCGCAGTGGGCGGTTGTACCTATTGCAACAACAGGAGTTTCAATCCGGATTATTGCAGGTTGGAAGAGAACATTGCCGCGCAAATTGTGAAAGGGATTGAGTTCTTTTCCAAAAAATACCCAACGATGAGGTACCTGGCCTATTTTCAGGCCTTCAGCAACACCTATGCACCTGTTGAAATTCTTCGACAGTCGTATGATGAGGCACTGCGCCATCCGGGTGTGATCGGACTGGTCATTGCTACCCGGCCTGATTGCCTGAGCGACGAGGTCCTTGAGCTTCTTTCCGGATATGCAAAAAAATGCTATGTTTCCATTGAACTGGGTGTCGAAAGTTTCAAGGAGCAGACCCTTCAGCGGATCAATCGGGGTCATACGGTTCAGGAGTCGATGGATGCCATTCAGCGGATTGCCGCAAGGGGAATCGACAATTGCATCCATCTGATTCTGGGACTTCCCGGTGAAACTGACGATGACTTCATTGGCATGGCGAAAACCATTTCGGGATTGCCTGTTCAGAGTATCAAGCTGCACCAGTTGCAAATCCACAAGGGAACCAGAATGGCGATCGAGTTCCGGGAGAACCCGGATGCCTATGATCTCTTTGAAATGAGCAGCTATGCCGATCTCGTGGTGCGATTCCTTGAACACCTTTCCCCCGATATCATTGTTCAGCGATTTGTCAGCTCTGCTCCTGCCGGGATGGTGATAGGCCCCAACTGGGGACTAAAAAACTATGAATTTGTTGCGGTAGTGGAAAAGTTGCTGGAGGAGCGGGATAGCTGGCAGGGGAAGTTGAGAGTGAAGAGTGAAGAACTGAGAGTTGAGAGTGGATGAAAGACTTCAAAAATTTAATCCTAGAGGGCTAGCTGAGCTGCACTTTAAGCATCAAGCATTTCTCCTCCAGTTAACTGACACTCCAATACTCTTCCCGCTCTTAACTCTCAGTTCTTCACTCTCAACTCTTATCTCTTCCCGGCAGCCACTGTGTACATCGTCTCTGGGTCCAGGTACTTACGGGCAAGATCCCTGATCTGTTCGGGTGTTGTGTTTTTGATGGCGTAAATGATTTTATCGAAATAGCCAACCTCCAGTTCTGCTTCGTAGAGAGAGGAGAAACTTTGGGCACGGGCAAAAGGACCGTCGAAATCTTCCAGCATCCTGCCGAGCAGAAAACTGCGCAAGGGTTCCAGTTCCGATTCAGGTACCAGTTCATCCCTGAGTCGTTGCATTTCGTAAAAGATCTCTTTGATGGCTTCATCCGTTTTTTCGGCAGTTACCTCCGCGTGGATCATAAAAATTGCATCCCGTACAAAAGAGACGACAGAGGCGTGAATGCCGTAGGTCAGTCCCTTCTCCTCCCGTAGGTTACTCATCAGTCTGGAACCAAAATAGCCACCGAAAATGGTGGTCACCAGCTTTAAGCCTGCAGAATCCGGATGATGCTGGGTAGGAACCCGCTTCCCGATGGTCACGGCATTCTGATTGGCATTTTCCCGCTCAATGAACATCTTCTTTTCTGCAGCACCCTTAACTTCCGGCTGATCTTTCTTGAATGGAAACGGAGTTCCCCAACCGGCACCGAAGTTATCTGTAATCATCCTGGTCACGGAATCATCTACGTCTCCTGAGGCGAACAGCGTGGCATTGGAGGAAAAATAGTGTCTTTGATAGTGATTCTTTGCACCTTCCAGTGTCACTGAATCGTAGGATTCGGGTGTAGCGATGGGTGCGTAGGGATGATCCTTGCCCATCACTGATCGCATAAAAGTACGCTGAGCTACCAGTCCGACTTTTTCGGCATCGACCTGTGCCCTTTGCTTGCGCTTTTGCCTGATGATCTCGAATTCATTTTCGGGGAAGGATGCATCCTGAATGATTTCCGCCAGCAAGGGGAGCAGATGAGGAAGGTGTTTCTTCAGCGACAACAGGGAGACGTAGTTGTTGTCGTAATAGGGAAGGGAATTGAATTGAGCACCATAGAAATCTATCCTGTCGGCGATTTCACGGGCCGATTTGGTGGAGGTGCCTTCCGAGATCATGGAGGCGGCCATCAAACTTTCCAGTTTTGAGCCTTCAAACCAGTTTCCTGCCTTGAAACTGAAATCCAACTTCACTACCTCCTGTGTTCCGCCATAAAGGGTAAAAAAAGAGGTGCCCCCCGGTAGCAATTGATGTACCGGCTCGACGAAATCAATTTTTTCGACGGAATTGACCTGAGGCGCTATGGTTCTGAATGAGCTCATTTCTTTGAATTTTGAAGGGCAAGATAGTTCAGCGTATTGCGGTTCCCCTTTCTGAAGAGGTTGGCAGCGGTCTCCAGAAGGTCATCAGAGGTGATGTTGAGGTACTGTTCTCCCTGACGGTTTATCTCCGACGCATCTCCCATAATTTCGAAAGATGCGAGCTGGATGGCCTTTTCCAAATAACCAATTTCATTTAGCAACAGGTCTGCCTCTACCCTGTTTTTAACCTTCTCCAGCTCATAATCCGTAATGGTGGTTTCGGCAGTCATCAAAATCTCCTCCAGCATCTTCTCCCTGGCCAGATGGATGTCAACACCCGGTGATGCTTTCCCAGTAGCAACGAAGAGTCCCGGCTCATTTTCACCCGAAAGATAGGCATCCGCTTCTGTAAAGAGCTTCTGTTCCTTTACCAGTTTGACCTCGAACCTGGATGAACTTCCGTTGGAAAGGATGTCAGACAGCAGGTCTAGCACATAAAAATTCTTCTCATTTCGGGCACCCATGTGCCAGGCTACATAAAACGTGTCGATCGGAACATCCCTGTAGACGGTAAGTTCACGATCCTCCTCCTGTTTGGGCTCCTTCAGGGAAGGATAGTGGGTGATCTCCCGTGATGGGATGTCGCCAAACCATTTTTCCGCGAGACTGAAAGCTTTGGAGGAGTCGATGTTACCACTGATGACCAATACGGCATTGTTGGGAGCATAATGGTGAAAGAAAAAATCCTTGACATCGGTTAGGGTGGCAGAGGCAATGTGTTCGGGCACAAGTCCGATGGTAGGCCAGCGGTAGGGATGGACTTTGTAGGCCAGATCACGCAACAAGTGCCAGACATCACCATAGGGTCTGTTGAGGTTGCGTTGACGGAACTCCTCGATGACTACTTTTTTCTGAACATCGAGTCCTTTCTTCGAGAATTTGGGACCAATCATCCGGTCCGACTCCAGCCACAAGGCCGTTTCAATGTTGTTGGCAGGAAGGGTAATGTAATAATTGGTCAGGTCGTTGGAGGTGAAGGCATTGTTGGCACCTCCGGCACGCTGGACGGCAGTGTCAAAATCGGGCACGTGTACAGATCCGGCAAAGGTGAGGTGCTCAAAAAGGTGGGCAAAACCGGTCCGGGTCGGATCTTCATGCTTTGATCCCACGTTGTAGCAGACATTGACTGCCACAAAAGGGGTACTGCGGTCGGTATGAACAATGACCGGGAGTCCATTCCCCAGTATTCTTTTGTCGAATTGAATCATAGCAGGCGATAATTGATCAGAAGTTATTCGGAATCCTCTGATACATCTGGTGTAATTTTGTCAAAGATAGCGATTCCTTTCTTAAGCAGGGTCGTTCTGAAGTGGTATGGAGAGAATGGCCCAAAGAATTTTTAACCTGGCAGGTATTGCCCGGAGGTGGATGTTGTTGGAGAGAACGAAACACAATAGGATTTATTTTTTAACATTGGACCAATAATTTGGTTAATTTTGAAAGTGTTTGAAGGCGATGTTTTGATAGCCATCCTGTCACTGAAAATAGTTGTATTAAATTGCCTTCACGAAGATAAACGCGCCCACTGCAAATATTTAAGTGGCTATTTATCTGACAATTAAAAATTAAATTTAAGTTGATGAATAATCCGGAAGATTTTCTCGGTAAAACAAGAGAGATGGCAGAGAAAGCAGAAAGAGCGGTGACCGAAGGAATCGAAAAATTCAAGGAGAGCGATACTTTTGCAAAAATGACACAGCTGATGGGACAAGTAGGCGAATACGTGGATAAAAAAATTGAAGAGGTGAAAGAGGGCGAACTTCCCGGCAAGGTGGAGAACTTTCGGGAGAAGGCCGAATCGAAGGCCGAAACTTTCCTGACCCAGGCAAAACTCTTCGGAGGCAAATTTGCCAAAGAGATGGATGACGCAATTGATTCCTTGAAGGAGCGAATGACGGATGAAAAAAAAACAGGGGATTCCTCCACATCAAAAAAATAGAAACTATGAGACGTTCAACAATTAATGGGTTGATTACCTGTATTTGGGTGCTGGCTATGGCATGCCAGAGCGGTCCGCACAAATCTTCGGCTGCCAATGAGCTCTCTTTGGTGGGTCCCAAGTGGAAACTGGTGGAATTGGCTGGTCAGGCAGTCGTTGCCAAGCCCGGGACCAACGAATTTTCCTATTTGCAGCTGAGCAGTGACGGGAAGTTCTCTGCCTTTGCCGGATGCAACAGGTTTTCGGGAAAGTACGACCAAAATGAGGGATCAAACCTTCGCTTTTCCATTCTGGCATCGACCCGGATGGCCTGTGTCAACATGAAAACAGAGCAGGTTTTTAGGGAAGAGCTGAAAGTTGTGAGCAATTTTACCATCAAAAAATCTATACTGACGCTCAACAGTGCAGACGATGTCCTGTTGGCACGGTTTGAGGCGGTGATGGAATCCAGATAGCCGAAACGGATCGGTATGCAGAAGGGGTTGAAATTAAATGCATTTCAACCCCTTCTGCCTTTTTTCAACCAAGCTTCTCGTCAGACAAACTCCTGCATCGATTTCTGAATCAGGCCGATTGCTTCGAGTATCTGCGCTTCGGTGATGACCAGTGGTGGTGTAAACCGGATGGTGTGTTCGTGGGTAGGCTTCGCCAGAATTCCGTTTTCCTTCATCACCAGACAGAGATCCCAGGCTTGTTTGCCCTTGACCGGATTGATCTGAATGGCATTCAGCAAGCCTTTGCCACGTACTTCAGCAATCAGCGGAGATTTGAACGCCTTCATTTTGTCTCGGAAAATTTTTCCCATGGCAGTCGCATTTTCCGACAATTTCTCTTCCAGCAACACATTCATTGCTGCAAGGGATACCTTGGCTGCCAGCGGGTTTCCTCCGTAGGTAGAACCGTGTTCGCCAGGGCGGATGGTTAGCATGATCTCATCGTCTGCCAGCACGCAGGAGACTGGGTACATTCCTCCCGAGGCGGCTTTTCCAAGGATGAGCAAATCTGGCCTCACTCCTTCGTGGTCGCAGGCCAGCATCATGCCGGTACGGCACAAGCCTGTCTGAACTTCATCGGCAGCCAGCAGGACGTTGTACTCCTTGCAAAGCTGGGCTGCCTTTCTCAGGTAGTAGTCTTCCGGTACGTAAACTCCGGCTTCCGCCTGAATGGGCTCGACCAGAAATCCGGCGGTATGAGGATGGCTCAGCTCTTTCTCCAGTGCCTTCAGATCGTTGTATGGTATTTTTACAAATCCCGGAGTGAACGGACCATATCCTGCATAGGAATCCGGATCCGACGACATGGAGATGATGGTAATGGTTCTGCCGTGGAAATTTCCGTCACACACGATGATGCGTGCCATATTCTCCGGAATGCCTTTCACCTTGTAGGCCCATTTTCGAATCAGTTTGAGGGCTGTTTCGTCTCCTTCTGCCCCGGAATTCATCGGTAAAATCTTGTCATAACCGAATAGTTTGGTCATGTACTCTTCCCATTCGCCCAAAACGTTGTTGTAAAAGGCACGGGAGGTAAGGGCCAGTTTGCCTGCCTGATCAACGAGTGCTTTCACGATCTTTGGATGGCAGTGTCCCTGGTTGACGGCAGAATAAGATGCCAGAAAATCGAAATAGCGTTTGCCTTCCACATCCCAGACAAAAACTCCTTCCCCTTTTTCGAGTACAACGGGAAGCGGGTGATAATTGTGCGCGCCGTAAAGATCTTCCCTGTCAATAAAATCCTGTGTTTTCATTCTTATGCAGCTTAAATAGTTTGGTGTCTTCATTGATGGAACGAAGCTAAAATTATTTCGCTGAACAATCAAAAAAATGAACGGTTATGAAATGCCTTTGTGACCTTTTTTCTGATGATTTATGTCATGTAATTCCCTTAATGAATGCAATCAAACCAGGGAAGAGCGGTTTTACTCCGAAACACTTTGTTCCTTGCCGGTTATTCATGAGTTCTCCTATTTCATTTGGTCCAGAAAAAGTATCCAGTCAGAAGGAGACGGATGCCTTCAGGTTGAGTCTTCTTCCCGTCAGGTAATTGGGAACGGCGTGCATTTGATTCTCAAAATCGGAGACCCAATAGTAGGAGATGGTATTGTCGATGTCAAAAAGATTGAAAATTTCCAACGAGAGCCAGGCCTCTTTCAGGTATCGGGAGAAAACATTCGACCGCCCGTTGTGCGTACTGCCGACCAGCATTTTGGAAAATCCAAGGTCTACCCGGCGGTAGGAGGGCATCCTGAAGGTATCCATGTACGGTTCGCTGTGAGGCGGACCGAAAGGCAATCCGGTGCCATACAAAAGGGTTAGGTTCATCTTCACGGAAGGGTTTTTGGGTAAAAAATCCTGAAAAAAGAGGTTAAAATTGAACCTTTGGTCGCCCGGACGAGGTAGATAACCCGGATAAACAACTGTTGCGGGAGTACCATTGCTTCCCGGTTTCAGGTAGTGATCTCCCAGAATGTCCTCCTCCGTTTTCATCAGTGTCACAGAGGCCCAGGAGATGGCACCGGGAACTGCTTCTCCGATGACCTTTAATTCCAGCCCTGCTGCATAGCCTTTTGCCTGTTCATCGGGGAAATACTGAATGTCGAGGTTCTCTGTCTTGTAGGGAATCAGGTGGGTCATGGATTTGTACCAAAGCTCAGCAGTGAGTTTGAAAGGCCTTTCATCCAACGAAAAGGGGTGGTCGACGCCCGCGATGTAATGAACAGATTTCTGTGCCTTTACATTGGACACCAAAACTGCCTGGCTGTTTTTCAGCTCCTTGAAAAAGGGCATCTGTTGATACAAGCCCCAGGCTAAACGAAACTGCAAGGGCTGGATTCCTTCCGGGGAGTATTTCAGGGAAAGCCTTGGACTGAAAATGGTTTGACCGTTGTAATCCCAGTATTGCATTCTTCCGCCCAGATTGATGTAAAGGGCGGAGTGGGAAAACCTGGCGCTATAGCTATCCTGAAGATAGGCGCTGTACCTGTTGCTGTTGAGGGTGTTGTCGGCCTTGACACTGCGGTACAAGGCAATGGACTGATTGTTGTAGGGCAGCGAATAGCCCGCCGAATCGCGCATCTCCCATTCGTTCACCTGATCATGAATCCGCTCCGACTGAAATTTGATGCCCCACTGAATATGATGGTCGCTGAGACGGTATCTGCCACTTTGTTCGAGGTTGAAGATGTTTGCCTTCAGAAAATTGCCTGCGTGCTGCAGGGAGGCTCCAACACCCAGTACCTGGGAACTGTCGGGCAATCCGGATGGAGAAGAGCCGGCTGTTACGTCATTCAGGTAATATTGGCCGAGAATGTCGTACCGCTCCTTTTCGTCCGAATAAAACGAGCTGGCGGTCAGTTGCAGGTGAAGTTCGCTGGAAGGGTCGTAGTTGAAAGTCAATGCGCCCATCTTGTTGGTAAACTGGTCTTTTTCGTTCCCATCGAAATAAATCTTCAGCAGGTACGACTGGCTCATCGTGCCAAACCGGGTCTCCCTCGTTTCAGGGGTGAAGGCATAAGAGTTGCTGGCGAAATTGGTCAGTAAACTGAGCGATAACCTTTTTGAAAATTGATAGCCAAACAAGGCCTGCAGGTCGAGGCAGGTTGGGTCGTAATGTCCCTTTTGGTCGAGGGTTCCGAGCAGATATCTGTTGTCGCGGTATCGGAGTCCTGCCAGCCAGGTGAATTTGTTCTGCAGGGCACTTCCCTCGATATGGGCGGAGGCGCCCAAAGCGCCCAGTTCAGCCGATCCGGCGGGTTTCCCTGGCATTTTGTAGTCGATGTCGAGTACCGACGACATTTTATCACCATAGGAACTCTCAAACCCACCGGAGGAGAACCTGATGGCGCCGACCAAATCCGGGTTGAGGAAGCTCAGCCCTTCCTGCTCTCCTGTTTTCACCAGGAAAGGACGAAATATCTCAATCCCGTTGACATAGAGCAGGTTCTCGTCGTAGTTTCCGCCCCTGACACTGTATTGCGGACTCAATTCGTTGTGGCTGCTCACTCCGGGGAGAGTCTTGACCAATTGCTCCACGGCTCCTCCTCCTGTATTCGGAAGGTTTTTGATGAGTTGGGGATCTATGTTTACGCTCTCTGAAGTGACTTTCCGTTGCTTGTTGACTTGTACCTCCGAAATCCCGATGGAAATAGGGCTCATTGCTACCTCCAGTTCGGTTTTTGAGTAGGGTTTTATTCTCATCTCCAGTGTTTTGTAGTTGAGGATGCTGAAAATGAGTACGGTGTCCCTGTCGGGATGAATCCGTAGTTGGAAATGACCTGTCTTGTCACTGTAGGTTCCCTTTCTGCTGTTTTTCAGGAGGATGTTGACAGAGGAGAGGGGCAGATGGTCGGATCCCGTAATATCACCTGTCAGCAAGATGGTCTGCTCTTGTCCCAGCAAGGGAAAGAGCGAACTCAAAAACAGGGTGAGGGAAAGCAGGAAGCGGTTAAGTGCCATAATCCGAATGGTCAAACATCCCGATAAAAGTATTCAAATTATTGTTTGTTCGAAGCAAGGTTCTCTTTTGAAAATGGAATAGGCTGATCAATTTTGATTATTTTCGCATTCTGATTCAACCTTCTTTATGGCTCAAAAACAAAGGCCTCTTACTTCTGTGCTGATCAAACCTGCAGGGCCGGATTGTAACCTGAAATGTACTTACTGTTTCTACCTGGAAAAGAGTTCGCTTTTCCCGGAAACGACGAATCACAGGATGAGTCCCGAAACACAGGAAGAGTTGATTCGCCAGGTGATGCAACAGTCGGGGAGAGAGGTCTCCATGGCTTGGCAAGGAGGGGAACCAGCCTTGATGGGACTAGAATTTTACCAGCGTGCCATCGATCTGGAAATCAAATATGGCCATGGCAAACAGGTAGGCAACGGATTTCAGACCAATGGGACCTTGCTCGACCGTGATTGGGCAAAATTCTTCAGGAAATATGACTGGTTGGTCGGCCTCTCCCTCGATGGACCGGAACATATCCACGACAGGTACCGTGTCAACAAGGGGCTTCAGAAAACCTGGGCAATCGTCGAGGAGAAGGCAAAGATGCTGCTGGAGGAGGGGGTGGCTGTCAATGCCATGTGCTGCATTACAGACTATTCTGCCGATTATCCCGAAGAACTTTACAATTATTACAAGCGTTTAGGTCTTACCTGGATGCAATTTATCCCTGTGGTGGAGACCGATCCCGAAAATCCATCCCAGGCAGCACCATTCTCCCTCACTGCGGAGAAATACGGGAATTTTCTGGTAAAACTATACGATCTTTGGAGGGCCGATTTCGTGAACGGGGCTCCTACCACCTCCGTCAGACACTTTGAGTCAGCTTTTTATGCCTACGTTGGATTGGAAGCACCTGAATGTACCCTGCAAAAAGAGTGCGGTCCCTATGTTGTGGTGGAGCACAACGGCAACATCTACTCCTGTGATTTCTTCGTGGAGCCGCGTCACCGACTCGGCAATCTGCGCAACGATAAAATTATCAACATGCTGAACAGCAAGAAGCAGGATGACTTTGGGAAAGCCAAAGCCTTGCTTCCGCGCAAATGCAGGTTCTGTCCCTGGTTGTCAAAATGTTTCGGCGGATGTACCAAGGACCGGGTGAAAGACCCTTCCGACCAGCGGCTGCCGCGTTTCTGCGAAGCCTATATCCAGTTTTTCGAACATGCGGATGCAGACATGAAAGTGTTGGCGCAAAATTGGATGCAGCAGCAGGCCGATTTTCGTGAAAAGGAGGAGAGCAGAGGGAATTTTTGGGCTTTTCAGGAGAGGAAATGAGGGGAAGACTGGGTGGAAGATAAGACTTTAAGACTATAGGACAGGGAGACCAAGAGACTGGGAAGACTAGGAAGATAAGAGGGTTAAAAATGAAAAGTTAAACGTTGAGAACTGAGAGTGGTACCGGTAGTGACGTTGCATGCAACGTCTTGCCTGATTCTTTTGACCATAAGGAATAGATTGCAGAAATGCGAACCGGGTAGCAGCAATATTATGGTAGAAAACGGATGCTCCAATAGGTACCGTCCGCGTACAAANATTGAAAAGAGAGAATAGATTGGGATCGGACGGAACAGCGCAAAATAGGTAGCGGCAACCCTGTGTGGTTGCTAGATTAAAATTCGAGCTTAAGATCAGGCATGCAACGTCTTGCAACGTTGGAAACCAAATGTAAAGTGCATTAAATTGACCAAAGAGATACAAAGAATTGATTCGATATGACACATAAAAAATTGTTGTTAGGCGTGGAGGCCATCGGGCAAGGGGCCATCGACGGAGGTATCTCCGGTGTTTATGCCTATCCGGGAACTCCCTCCACGGAGATTACGGAGTACATTCAGGAAAATGAGGTAGCCATCGAAAGAAACGTGCACCGTCAGTGGTCGGCCAACGAGAAGACTGCGATGGAAGCTGCCCTGGGCATGTCGTATGCTGGAAAAAGGACGCTGGTTTGCATGAAACACGTTGGACTGAATGTGGCAGCCGATGTTTTTATGAACATTGCTGTAACCGGCATCAACGGAGGAATGGTGGTAGCAGTAGCCGATGACCCCTCCATGCACTCTTCCCAGAATGAACAGGATTCGCGCTATTACGGACGCTTTGCCATGATCCCTGTTCTGGAACCTGCCAACCAGCAGGAGGCTTATGACCTGACACTCGCCGGACTGGATTTGTCAGAAAAATATGGTCTTCCCGTGATGATCCGCATCACCACCAGGTTGGCACATTCGCGCTCGGGGGTTCAACTGGTAGAAAAGGCTCGGGCAGAGAATCCCATCTCCCTGCCTTCCGATCCGATGCAATTTGTTCTGCTGCCTGCCAATGCAAGAAGACGGTACCAAAATTTGTTGAATCTGCAACCAGATTTGCTGGAACTTTCTGAGCAATCTGCCTTCAACAGTTTTGAAAACGGGACCGACAGGTCATTGGGCATTGTCTGTTGCGGCATTGCTGTCAACTATTTCAGGGAAAATTATCCGGGTGTATCGCCTTATCCCTGGGTCAAGATTTCGCAATATCCCCTTCCGGAGAAGTTGTTGAAGCAACTGGAGGCTGCAGTGGATGAAATACTCGTACTGGAAGAGGGTTACCCGCTCGTTGAGGAGCAACTGAGAGGATTCTTTCAGCGGGGCAAAAAGATTTTGGGCAGGCTGGAAGGAACCCTTCCCCGGGCAGGAGAGCTGAATCCGGATCTGGTAGCCTCTGCCTTGCATCTCGAGAAACCCTCCGGACAGGTGACAAGTGGCACGCTGGTAAACAGGCCTCCTGCTCTCTGCAAGGGATGCGGACACCACGATACTTACCGTGCATTGAACGAGGTGATGGAGGAGCATGGAAAAGGCAAGGTGTTTTCTGATATTGGTTGCTACACGCTGGGAGCTTTGCCTCCCTACAACTCCATTTACAGTTGCGTTGACATGGGTGCCTCTGTGACAATGGCAAAAGGTGCTGCCGATGCAGGGTTGTTTCCCTCCATCGCAGTTATCGGCGATTCTACCTTCACCCATTCGGGGATCACGGGATTGCTGGATGCGGTCAACGAGCAGTCGAACATCGTTCTTATCATCGGTGACAATGAATCTATCTCGATGACAGGCGGTCAGGACTCATCTGCTCTGGGCCGCATCGAAGCGATCTGTGCTGGGGTGGGTGTGCTTCCCGAACACATGCACGTGCTGGAGTCACTTCCCAAAAACCACGAACAACTTGTTGGACTGCTTCGAAAGGAGATTGCGTACAGTGGCGTTTCCGTTATCATTCCCCGTCGAGAG
>TBL_comb47_HYPODRAFT_10003321_pt1 | contig 19131 bp, 15 predicted proteins | sample TroBogypolimnion_40_FD_10682 | JGI IMG/M metagenome (IMG submission 10682) | reverse complement strand
AAAAAGAACGGATTCTCGGAGACTGGACCGGGACCGAAGGCAAAACAGTCAAGCTCCCCCTGGGTGTCTATGATCTGACGGTTAGAAACCATGAAGATGCGGGCAAGCCTGAATTAGCCTTTCCCGCGATCACGGTGGAAGCAGGCAAGACTGCCGAGAAAACCGCCGAGTTCTCCGGTGGCGGGTTGAAGGTCAGCGCCCTGCGTAATGGCAAGCCCTTCTCGGCAGAGTTGGTGGTCTTTAAAGCCAGCCAAGATGGCGACCAGAAAAAAGAACGGATTCTCGGCGACTGGACCGGGACCGAAGGCAAAACAGTCAAGCTCCCCCCAGGTGTCTATGATCTGACGGTTAGAAATCATGAAGATGCGGGCAAGCCTGAATTAGCCTTTCCCGCGATTACGGTGGAAGCAGGCAAGATCGCCGAGAAAATCGTCGAATTTTCTGGTGGCGGGCTGAAAGTTAACGCGGTGCGCAATGGCAAACCGTTCTCGGCGGAGATAGTGGTATTTAAAGCCACGTCGGATGGAGATCTGAAAAAAGAACGGGTTCTTAGCGACTGGACCGGGACCGCAGGCAAAACAGTCAAGCTGCCCCCCGGTGTCTATGATCTAACGGTCAGGAACCATGAAGATACGGGTAAACCTGAATTATCCTTTCCCGGCATCACGGTTGAAGCAGGAAAAACGGCTGAGAAAACCGTTGAATTCCCCGGAGGCGCGCCGAAGTGAGCCTCCTTACGATTGTGGAGTTCTTGTAACCCCGCGGCTTCCCTTGTACAGGAGTTGGGCAAACTTGGCCCGATCCTCCTCTCTGGGGGTACAGCTTTTGTTGCTGTGCCCCCTTTTTGATCTATGAATTGCAAGCTGTCGCGTCTCGAGTACTTAAAGAAATTGTGTATCTCAGCATGAACAGGTACTTTAGCCACATGGAATCAAGGGGATTGCGACTGGCCTTGTGCAAGGTTCCCCCCAAAGGTACTTCCGGTCACCTGCCTATACTGCTGTCGCGGGCACTCTCCAAGGAAAGCACCGCGATGGACTGCGACGGAGGAAGAAAATGACACTGCAACGGACAACCGTGACGAGCCTTTTTTTTCTTGGGATGATCCTTTCCGCCCCTGCCCTACATGCGAAAAAACAGGCCGAGCAAATTCCTCCCGCAGTCGAGACCTGGCAGGGCACGGTAACCGTCGTGGACAGTGATTTCATGGAAAACGACAAGACGGAGGTGTCCAAGCCAGATGGCGCCGAGGAATGCTCTTTCAGCCTGCGCGCCGCGTTTCGTTCCCGCGATGAGAAAACCACCCGGTACACGGACTTTCAGTTGTTGGCTGACGCTGGGGAAGAACAGCCGAACGGGTGGCGGGGAACAGCGCGTGCAAACGTTACCATCAAGGCGAGTTACTACACCCTGGACGTCAGGAAGAATGCGCAGTGCGGCGAACTTTCGCCACCCAACACCAGAGAGCAAGGCTATGAAACCACGACCTCGGGCGACGGCGTCGGGCAGGGTAGCGTCCGGTTCTCCCGGTATATCGACCCAGACTCCGGTAAGGCTACCTGCTCCATCGAGGCCGATGTCGAGCAAGAGGTGGCAAAGATCCCGGAGGTCGGCCGCAGGTGGGATTCGCAAAAGGGAGAGGAGGCCGTCAAGCAACAGTTCTCCCTCCATGCAGGTTCTGTCTATAATTTCTCTTTCGCTTGTGACCCTCTCAGCACTTCGTACTCGGGCCAGAAAAAGAGACAGATGTCCCCCAATGCAAACAACTTCCAGATCGTTACCTGGGATATCCGTCGCGGCCCTGGAAAGACCGATGCGGTCGCCATCGACGGGTGCGCGCACCTCGTCAAGGGAGGGATAGCACGACTCACCGCCAAGGGAAAACCTCCAGGCGGGGTCTACTCTTGGAGCGCTAACCCCTCTGCTCTATTTAATGTTTCTGGTTCTGACGAGACCGCGATCGTTTTGGGAGAGGCCTGCGGCCGGGCCACCGTCGAAGTCGTGTACCGCACCCCTGAGGGGAAAATTGCCCGAGGAACGCTTCCCGGGAGTGTTGCCGAGGTCCGTTCGGTCAATGGCGGTGTGGCGGTCCCTCAAGTCGGGCTGCGGGATGAAAACGGCAAGGAGGCGCCGCCGGTGCGCATTCCCCTTGATCAGGCACCGCCCGAAGGAGATCTCCTCAGCTTTCCCGCGGCTGACGCGGGCGTCGCCACCGTGGTCAACGAGGGGCCGAGCCTGTTGATCCAGGGGCTGCATGTCGGCAAGACCACGGCCCAGGCGCAGACCTCCTGCCACGACAAGACCGGTCCGGTACTCAATCTTGATGTGGTTCGCTGCACTAAGGAGACGATCGACAAGATGCTCGAGAAGGAGCAGAAGATTCAGGATCAGATGACTGAACTAATGCAAAATTTTCAGGATCTTCTTTCCGAACCGGAACTGAAAGAGGCGAACGAGAAGATCCTGCAGCATGCGGGAAATGCCCTGCTCAAAAGCGCTGAGGTCGGATTCGCCGCGGCGGGCGCGGTCACCCATCTTTCGGAGGCCGCAGAGGTCTTGGATAAGCTTGTGTCGGCAGTTAATGTCGGGACAACCTCCTGGAGCGCCCTGCAAGGAAACTCTGAGGCGATACTTGTCACAGCAGCCCCCTATCTCATCCCCGTTGGGGGGGCAATGTTGGCGCTCGAATATGAACTCTATGAAGCCTGGCACGAATTGACCCGCGACATGACGAAGATTGACTCTGCGGCGCGGGAGGGCTACGAGTTGTTGGCTCAATGGGATCGTCTTCGGGAGGAGTTCAAATACCAGGTCGATAGACGAGAGAAGATCTGCGGGAAAGGGAAAAAGGGCGAAGGAGATCCACCTGCGACAACGCCTGCAAAGCCCACGCCTCCCCAGAAACAGCCCCAGACATCCGGTGATCCGCAACCCGCGACGCCGACACAGCCGTCCGAACCACAGAGGAATCTCTCTGAACCTTCGACTATTGCGGACCCCGAGTTTCCCACCCAAGCCCCACGAAGCGGCGGCTTCATGATCCCCCAGGAGTGCGGATGCAATGCCAATAAGAACAGCGCATGGGGCAGCGATGTTGGGGGATTGAAGGCCGTCAGCGCAGATCTCGCTCGCACTAAAGGCTGTGCGCAGAACTTCGAGACCGGCATTCAAACCTTCGGACAGGACATGCATAAACTCAGCGAGGCAATCACCCAAGCGCAAACGGCATTCGGTCTTTCCCAGAACGAGGGGTTGCCGAAGCTTGAGGCGGCGATCGCTGTGATGAAAACATCGACGGGCAAAATTCAGGAATTCAGCAAGAACGCCGCATCCGTCAAACCCGCCTTTAATGGCTGCGGAGAGGCCTTTCAGAAAGCTGGCGATCTGCTCATGAAAGCACCCCAGCCGCAGATGGAGAAAAATTCAGGGACACTGGAGGCCCGGTAAAGCTCGCAACAAAGTAGAATGATGTCGCCCGGCAGCACCGGTTGCCGGGTCAGGACGCACCGTTGCCGTGAAGCATGAAAAAATTGATGCCATTGTTAACGAAAGTGTTCTCCCCCATAAGGAGGTCCAGGGCGAGCGTGGCGAGATCATCGGCGACCGGATCAACCTGCGGGTCTTTTTCCTGATGGATGACCTTGAGATAGGAATGGCAGACGGGACAGGCCTCGGCACGGACGATGTCTGCCCCACCTTCGATGCTGTAATAGGAGACCCCCTTGGTGGTATCGCAATTACTGCATTTGGATCGCACCACATGCCATTCCGAGCTACACAGCGCACAGTGGAGATACCGGAGACCCTTGGCAGGGCCATCGGTGCGGATGATCGAAGCCACGGGATGGCTGCCGCAAACGGGGCAGAGGGCAGGTTGTTCGTGCCGGGTCGCTTGATAAGTATCCAGTTGTCTCGCCTGGTAGGTCCATTGCACCTGCAGGGCTGCCCAGATGAGGGGCGCTGTCGCCAGATTGAGGTTGGCAAAGGTGCGGGCCAGCAATTGGTCGGCCTGCGCCTCCAGCCAATCCTTTGGGGGGGCGAGCAGGAGGGCAAAGGTTTTCCGACCTTCGGCAGGAACCTTGGGGTACATCTCCTCAGCAAGCGTCCCGGTGACTTCCAGCCAATGGGGATGGCGACGCCAGCCCGCAGTGCCAAGGGGCGGCATGGCGTGTTCGCGGCAGCTTGCGAGTAGGTGGGCATCTGGTGCGAGGATGGCTGGATGCTGGTCTAAGGCTCTTTGCTGGCCATCCGCCAGGTCTGCGAGGAAACGGAGATAATCGCCCAAGCTGTGCCCTTCAGCCAGTTGGCGGAACCTGTTGGCGCGGTGGCTGAACACCTTTGCCGATGGCAACCGCAATTCGGGAATATCGCCGGCAGCAGCCTCTATTTGACCAGCCTGGAGTATCGGAGTAACGGTCATTTCTGGCTCGGAGTTATGAATCATGTTTAAATTTCACAAAAATATCGGCGTCCCGGGTTGCCCTGAGGCCTGCAAGGGAAACCCGGGATAGCCGATATTCTGCCGACACCTTCAAACTATCGTTTTATGCTCACCATCTTTCATCTCCTTATACCACCCTGCACAATGATGCTTGGCCCATGCAGCGGTGACGGTGCCCCGGGTCATGGCGCGGATCGATCCGCGAGTCCAGTAGGCAGCGTAGACATGGACGATAAAACACAGCAAGGCCGTGAAGGCTGAGAGGGCATGGATGAGAATGGCTATTCGGCGCCAGTCGATGGAGAATGCAGGGGCGAACCAGGGTTGCCAGAGCAAAATCCCAGTTGCCAGCAACAGGAGGATGGCGACCAAAAGCGTCCGGGTCAGGTATTTCTGGCCCAGATTGTATTTACCGATTTCCGGCAGGTTGTCCGTTCTGCTGCGCACAATATCGCCCATGTGTTTGGCCCATTGCCAGTCCGCTTCGGTGACGTGGTTGTACTTCCAGACGTGGGCCACCCAAACGATAAAGCATAGAAACGTGGTAACACCGAAGAACGGGTGCAGGATACGGGCCCAGGTACTGCCGCCGAACAGGTTGGTCAGCCAGAAGAAACCGGGATGAAAAAAACCCAGCCCTGACAGGGCGGTAAGCATAAAGCAGATGGCCACCAGCCAATGATTAAACCGTTCGCTGGCCTTATACCGCAGGATCATTGTATTTGGGCTCATTGCTTTGCCTCCTCTTCCTCTTTGACTTCATTGGGGCCTTGCGTCACATAATGGAATATTACAGCAAGAATGGCCGCACCCAAACCCACGTTCATCACTGTTTTGGCGATACCCTGCCAGATGATGATTTCCGGACTGATGCCCGGATTTTTGGGGAGGTTATTATACAACTCGGGTTGGTCGGCATGCTGCAGCACGTACATAACGTGCGTGCCGCCAACGCCGGGAGGGTTGTAGAGGCCGGCTTTTTGGTAGCCGCGCTCTTTGAGGTCGATGAGGCGCTCCTGGGCGTGGCGGAGCATGTCCTCCTTGGAGCCAAAGACGATCGCCCCGGTGGGACAGGTTTTGGCGCAGGCAGGCTCCAAACCCACCGCGACCCGGTCGGAACACAAGGTACACTTATAGACCTTGTTATCCTTTTTAGAGAGACGTGGGATATTGAACGGGCAGCCCATGATGCAATAGCCGCAACCGGTACAGTGCTCCTCATTAAAATCGACAATACCATTGCTGTACTGGATAATAGCGCCGGGCGCCGGGCAGGCCTTCAGGCAGCCGGGATCTGCGCAGTGCAGGCAGCCGTCCTTGCGGATCAGCCATTCCAGTTTACCGGTCTGCACTTCAACCTCCGAGAAACGCATTACGGTCCAGGACTGGTCGGAAAGATCGGCGGGGTTGTCGTACACCCCAACATTCTTGCCGACAGTGTCACGCAGATCGTTCCATTCCATGCAGGCCACCTGGCAGGCCTTGCAGCCGATGCATTTGGAAATGTCGATGAGTTTGGCCACTTCCAGGGTCTTGCGAACACTGGGGGAAGGTGTGGAGGTGGCGGATCGGGCCTTGATATCGAGTGATTGCAGTGCCATGGTTCGCCTCCTTACACTTTTTCAATGTTGACGAGAAACGACTTGAATTCCGGGGTCTGGGTGTTGGCATCGCCCACAAAGGGGGTCAGCGTATTAGCGATGTAACCGTTCTTGACCACACCGGTAAAACCCCAGTGGATCGGCACGCCGACGGTATGGACCTTCTTGCCGTCGACCTCCAGGGTGCGTATCCGTTTCGTCACCACCGCCACTGCCACGATGAAGCCGCGGTTGGATTTTACCCGGACAGGGTCACCGTTTTTGATGCTTTTTTCCTTGGCCAACTCCTCGCCGATTTCCACGAACTGTTCCGGCTGCACGACCGCATTGAGACGCACATGCTTGGTCCAGAAATGAAAATGCTCGGTGAGCCGATAGGTGGTGCAAACATAGGGGAACTTATCCGGGGTGCCAAAGGTCTCCCAGTCCCCCTTAAACACCCGGGCGGCTGGGTTGACGCGCGCTTTGTCGTTCTTCGGGTGTAGCAGGTTGGCCGTCAGCGGTGATTCCATCGGTTCGTAGTGTTCGGGAAAAGGCCCCTCCTCCAGTTTGTCGACACCAAAAAAACGCGCCACGCCTTCCGGGTTCATGATGAACGGTCCCATACCCTTCTCCGGAGAAGAGGTCGCCACAATATCAGGAATATCTGAACCAACCCAGTTACCCGAACCTCCATTCCAGGCAATCAACGGGCGTTTGGGATCAAAGGGTTTGCCGGACACATCACAGGAGGCGCGATTGTACAGTATCCGCCGATTCGCCGGCCAGGAAAAGGCCCAGTTCAAGGTTTGGCCGATGCCGTAGGGGTCGCTGTTGTCGCGTCGCGCCATCAGGTTGCCCTTTTCCGACCAGCAGCCGGAGAATATCCAGCAGCCGCAGGCAGTTGAGCCGTCATCACGCAGTTCGGCAAAACCGTTCAGTTGCTGGCCGGCCTTGAGCAGCACCTTGGTCGGATCCTTGGGATCGGTCAGATCCTTCAAAGCCATACCGGAGAATTCCTTGGCCAGTTCTTCAGGTGAAGGAGCATCAGACTGGCGATGCCGCCAGGTGAGATTGAGGATCGGGTCCGGGAAGGCGCCGCCATCCTTTTTATAGAGCTGTTTCAGCTTAAGGAAGATACCGGCCATAATCTCCTGATCGCCCTTTGCGTCTCCAGGCGGATCAGTAGCCTTCCAATGCCATTGCAGCCATCGTCCCGAGTTGACCAGAGAGCCATCTTCCTCGGCAAAGCAGGTCGAAGGCAGACGAAAAACCTCGGTTTGAATTTTGCTGGGCGCAACGTCGTTGTAGACCCCGTAATCCTGCCAGAATTCTGAAGTCTCGGTAGCCAGCGGATCGATGACCACCAGATACTTCAATTGAGACAAGGCACCGGAAACCTTAACCTTGCAGGGTGCCGAGGCCAGCGGATTGAAGCCCTGGCAGATGTAGCCGTTGACCTTGCCCTGGTGCATGTTTTCAAACACCTGGAGAATATCGTACCCCTTATCGAGCTTGGGCAGCCAGTCGTAGCACCAGTTGTTCTCTGCGGTGGCGGCATCGCCGTACCAAGCCTTCATGGTGCTGACGAAGAATTTTCCGTAGTTTTGCCAATAACTCAGCTGACCAGGCCGCAGCGGCTTAAAGGCCCGCTTGTCTAGGTAGGTTTTGTATTCCTGTTCTGCATCACCAGGCAGGGTCATGTAGCCTGGCAGCAGATTGGACAGCAGGCCCAGGTCCGTCAGCCCCTGGATGTTGGAGTGACCGCGCAGGGCGTTCATGCCACCACCCGCCGCGCCGATGTTGCCCAGCAGCAGCTGCACCATGGCACCGGCTCGGATCATCTGGGTGCCCTGGGAATGCTGCGTCCAGCCGAGTGCGTACATGATGGTCATAGTTTTGTCGGCGACGGAGGTCTCGGCAATCAGCTCGCACACTTTGAGGAAGGCCTCCTTGGGTGTGCCGCAGATACTGGAGACCATTTCCGGGCTGTAGCGCGAGTAGTGGGCCTTCATCATCTGATAGACACAGCGCGGATTTTGCAGAGTCGGGTCAATGACAACATAGCCGTCCGGGCCGATCTGGTAGCCCCAGGTGGCTTTATTATATTTTCTTTTTTCCGGATCGTAGCCGGTGTAGAGGCCATCAACGAAGCCGAACTCCTCCTTCACCAGAAAACTGAAGTCGGTGTAGTTTTGCACGTACTCGTGATGGATTTTATTGTGACTCAACAGGTAATTGATGACACCGCCAAGGAAGGCGATATCCGTGCCGGCGCGGAGAGGCGCATAGAAATCGGAAACTGCGGCGGAGCGCGTAAAGCGCGGATCGACCACGATCAGCTTTGCTTTACGGTGGGCTTTTGCTTCGGTCACCCACTTGAACCCGCAGGGGTGGGCTTCAGCGGCGTTGCCCCCCATAATAAGAACCAGATCGGCATTTTTGATGTCGACCCAGTGGTTGGTCATGGCACCACGGCCAAACGTCGGGGCAAGACTTGCCACCGTAGGACCGTGTCAGACCCTCGCCTGGTTGTCGAAGGCAAGCATCCCCATGCTGCGGACGATCTTGTGGGTCAGATAGCCGGTTTCGTTGCTGGAGGCCGACGCGGCCAGGAATCCGGTGCTGACCCAGCGATTCACGGTTTCGCCCTTGTCGTTTTTGGCGATGAAATTTTTGTCACGATCAGCTTTCATCAGCCCAGCGATGCGGGTGAAAGCATCGTCCCAGGTGATGCGCTGCCATTCCAAACCACCAGGGGCGCGATACTCGGGATATTTAAGCCGGCTTTCGCTGTGCACGAAGTCCAGCAGACCGGCACCCTTGGGACAGAGCGTGCCGCGGTTCACCGGGTGGTCCGGGTCGCCCTCGATGTGCAGGATCTCTGCTTTTACATTTTTGGACGAATCGCCCAGGCTGGAGATAAGCAGTCCGCAACCCACCGAACAGTAGGGACAGGTGTTGCGAATTTCGGTGGCGCGAGATAATTTGAATTCGCGCACTTCCGCCAGGGCGTTCGTTGGCGAAAAGCCGAGCGTTGCCAGGCTGGAACTGCCGACGCTCGCTGCACAGACTTTGAAAAACTGTCGTCGATTGAGTTGCATTAATCCCTCCTCATGTTGATAGTGTAATCGACCTAGTTGTGCTCTCATCACTTCATGTCCGAGTTCTTTGTATCCTCATAATCGTGGGCAGGTTGTAAAGAATGCACGTAAACCTCTTGCAAAACTCTCCTTTACAATCATTATTCATGGATATTTTTGAAAAAACAATAACAAACATATCCTATTTGTGTGCTGCTCAATATTTATTGTATTAGGATGATTGAAAATAAACTTCGAATCAGGAAACAAACGACGAAAATGACCTTACCGGAATTACTGCAACTTTCTGGCAGCTACTGGAGTACCTGCGCCCTGCACGCTGGCGTGAAACTCGATCTATTCACCCCTCTTGCCGAAGCGCAGATGACGGTTGCGCAACTGGCACAGATCCTCAAAGCCGACGAACGGGGACTGGGAATGCTCCTGAATGCGTTAACGGCCCTGGAGCTTTTGGAAAAAACAGGCGATGGTTTTTCAGCTACCTCCTTCAGTGCTGAATATCTCTCTCGAAAATCCCCGAACTACATGGGCCATATCATTATGCACCATCATTACCTGGTGGAGGGATGGAACAAGCTGGACGAAGCGGTTACATCCGGAAGGCCTGTTCGCACCCGTTCGTCCCATGATACAGGAGGTGCGGAACGGGAGAGTTTTCTGATGGGCATGTTCAACCTGGCTTCCATGCTCGCACCTCGCATTGCCGCAGAAATCGACCTGAGCGGTCGCCACAGGCTGCTCGACCTGGCGGGGGGGCCTGGCACCTATGCAATCCATTTCTGCATACAAAACCCCGCGTTGACCGCTGCCATCTACGATCTCCCCACCACCCGTCCCTTTGCTGAGCAGACGGTCGAGCGCTTCGCACTTTCCGACCGTATTGTGTTCATGGAAGGAGACATCATTGACGATCCTATCGGCTCCAACTATGACGTGGTATGGATTTCCCACCTGCTGCACAGCGAAGGTCCGGAAACTTGCGCAGCCATTGTGAACAAAGCTGCTGCCGCCTTAAACGACGGCGGATTACTCCTGATCCAGGAATTCATTCTTGACGACAGTCGAGACGCCCCGCTCCACCCTGCCCTCTTCTCGCTCAACATGCTGATCGGTACACAATCCGGCCAAGCATATGCACAAAGGGAATTACACGATCTAATGACAAAGGCCGGGCTACAGGATGTCAAACAGTTGCCGATCAAACTCCCCAACGGCGCGGGTATCATGGTGGGTGTACGATAAAACCAGCAAGGCTCGCTGCCTACACACCGGAAGACGGGCTCCCCCAATTGAGATTTTTCGAGAATGGTTGATTGCCACACCATGACCGATTTTTGGTCGCTTAAGGGACGCTCGTGGACGCACTGAAAAAAATGGTTTACTGTTAACGGCCAAGCTATAAAATTTTAACGCAAGAAAACTGCTAAATAACGAAATCGCATCGCAGAACTCTCGATTGGGTTTCGATTCAATGTTCAGAAAAGGAGATTAAAATGACAAAATTTCGCTTTCAATCCCTACTTTATTCGGCTGCCTTTATTTTTATATTTATTAACAATGCGGCAGCGCAGGAGCAGCGCAGGATCGTTCTCAATGATAGGGAATTCAAAGAGTCGTTCCTTGACAAAGTGTCCGTTTCAGGGGGCATTCGGGCGGGATTCATGTACCAAAGCCCGCTGGCCCATATCGACATTCATGAGCTCTATGTACATCTCCAGCATGATATCGAGGAGCAGGATGCTATGCTGTGCGTGAACATGGTGAGTCGTGATGGACGGTATTCCGCCTCTTGGGAATATGCTCTTGGCAAACAGCCTGCCGGTTCAATCGCTGTCGACCTGCCCTCAAAATACCAGGAAAAGATATCAGGATATTCAACCGATGCATTAGTTGTCCTTGCTGCAATAGCGAAAAAAGACTGTACTTCGAGTCAAATGAAATATGTGCCAACGAGCTGGGGTGAAATGAATACATCTGATTACATCCTGTATGTAAACTCCGGCAATACAGATACCATTATTGGCATACCTGGACATGCAGAACGAATTCAGTGCTCAAAAATTGTCGCGGACAGTACCATTGCTTATGATACTCGCTGCATAGTCGGCAAGGATATTCTCAATGAACCCAAAAGCCTGTTTTTTGTCAGAAATAACTTTGGCAACAGATTGCCAAATGTGGAATTTCCAGTGAGATAAGCAGTGAAAATGACAGCAGCATTCAAAAAATGTTTTTCAGTAATACGGGATGTTTTCCTTGCTGCTGTAGTTGCGGAACCAGAGAATGATCGATTTCGCAACATATCAAATCAATACCCTCGTCTCTTGCATTTTATTGTTATATTATTTTGTATTTACGTTGTTTTTTTATTTTTTTTAATAACGAAAGTCATCATTAATTCTTCAAACAGCGGCTCGTTTATTATTACCGCACGAACGGAACGAATTGAATATCAGCCTGATAGTATCGATCCGCCAAGGATAGCCTTTCGTAATGCAACGTTTTACTGGGATGAATTGAGTGAAGAGAAGTTTGACCCTTTAGCTTCGACATCCGCAAAATCAAAATCATTACCCCCGGAAAGCAGCGGTTCTGTCCAGATCCAGGGTAAAGCAAACATTGTCTTCTCCAGAATAGGCACAGGGCCGCTGCATATTCAGATAAAGAGCTCTCAACCTATTCTAGTTTTTGATGAAAATGATCAAAAAATATTTTCATTACCTGCTGCTGCCGATCTGGTCCTGAAAGATCCTTCTCATTTAATAACGCAAGGCATAGCCTGGAAATACAACCTTGACGGACCATTAATAATTGGCCGGGTCCCGACATTTGGCATCCAGCAACTCAATGGCCTCTTGCTTGAAGGTGAAATTCAGATGGTCGCCAAACAATTACTATCTGGAAACCATTACAAAGTGGATCCTTATAAATTGCAGTTAGGAGACGAATTGCAATTTACTCCTATCTATCCAAAGACAAGTGGTTTATTGACTTTTGATGCTGAACGAGGCCTTCAAGTTGTCGCCATTATCGAGGCCGAATCTGCAACAATAAAAAAATTCAGGGAAACAAATATAAAAATTAAAAATAATTTATGGTCTAAACTTGGAAAAGATGAAGAATTCGTGATAACTTGGGCAATAATGCTTACAGTACCAGGGATTTTAGTATTTTTTACTCGTTTATTATCTTTCCACCTGCAGATGAATCCTAATGAATGAGTCATTTTCCAAGATATACTAAGGTATTTTTACCTAGAAAATTATTTATATACAAAACGAAAGAGATATTTTATGCAGCGATATTTTCATCCGAGTACAGTTTTTTTTCTTTTTTTTCTAAAATGTTTTTGCGTGTCTTCTGCTTTAGCCTCAGATGTTTATATAAAAGTTGGCAATAACGAAGTCGGCCAAGGCGTCATGCGGCAACGGGGTTCTGAATGTTTAATTATCACCCCCGCACATGTTGTCGAAAATGCCTTCAATATCGAAATGACAATAGCAGACAGAACGAAATATTCAGCAGAAATACTCGAATTATTTCCTGGTGATATCAGTGTCCTTCGATTCGGGGGTAATGATTCGTCCGTGTGTCGCAATGCAAGTTGGTCAGATGCCACCAATTTAAGCATCCTCTTGGAAGTGGAAAAACATGGGGAGCTGCGCACAATGCTCGCTGACGGAAGTATGCGTATAACTCCTGTCGATATTGTCGCTTATGATAAATATCGAAATATAAATGTTCGCCCCAAAAATAGAACGGACGCCATTGCGAAAGGTGCAAGCGGCAGCCTGCTGTATATTGCCGGAAAACTTTCAGGTATGCTTCTTTTTGTCAAAGACGATATCGGCAATGTTATTCGTCAGGACGCACTAACCAACACGCTGGCCTTGTTTTTCGGAGAGACGAATCAAACGGGTCGACCAAGTACACTGCTGTCAAATCAAGTGAAGACAGTCACTCCTTCTTCTCAAGATAAAGCACCTTCCACTGAACAACAATTTTCCGGGGTCATTGTGCAAAGTGCCGCTGCTGAGCACCGGATCAAGCTGGAGGCGAACAGCCCGATTCGCCTGATCTTCTCCGCAACAGAAGGACGTGGACAGTACAACGTGGAACTATTGGATTCAAATCGAAGAATAGTATATCGCGACGCATTCAAATGGTATAGCGGGACAGAAATCGTCACGGCTCCATTCACCGCACCAAAAAGCGATACCTATTCGTTACACATTACAGGGACTGAAGGTGAAGTTAAATATACTGTTAGAATACAGCCAATTGCGCTGGATACTCAATTGCGCAGCGATGCAAATGTGATTCATGTCGGTGGCAATGCGGTGGCGGGTGTCATTGCGAAAGGGGCGATAGCAGCGTATCGAATTAAGCTGGAGGCCAATAGCCCGATTCGTTTGATCTTCTCCGCAACAGGGGATCAAGGGCAGTACAAAGTTGAAATTTTGGATTCAACCGGAAAAACCGTCTACCAGGCCCCCTCCCAACGATATAGCGGGACAGAAACTGCCACGGTTCCATTCACGGCATTGAAAAACGATACCTATTCTTTACATGTAGTAGGAACTGAAGGTGAAGGGAAATATGCTCTCAAGACCCTTGCGATTGCTTCGGATGCTCAATTGCGCGGTGAGGCAAATGTGGTTCAGGTGGATGGTATAGCTGTTGAAGGTGTCATTGCCCAGGGTGCTGTAGCAGAGTATCGACTCAAACTGGAGGCAAATACCCCGATTCGTTTGATCTTCACTGCAACAGGGGATCCGGGGCAGTACAATGTTGAGCTTGTGGATGCAACGGGGAAAATTGTCTATCGAGACCCCTATAATCGTCTGAGCGGGAAAGAGACGGCCACGCTTCCATTGAACGTATCGAAAAGTGATACCTATTCTTTGCGTATTATCGGAACGGAAGGCGAGGGTAGGTATGCGCTGAACATCATACGTACAGCTGGAAAAACATTATAATATTGCATTGGACAATACTATTTTTCCCGGAGATGATAGACTTAGTAGCAACAGATTAGGCCGTGAGCCATTGGCGGCCTCTGCCTCTGTCTCGGTTTTATGCGTTTTTCAACAGTCTGTGTGGGATGTACCGTCTGCGTTTTTTGTTGGCGCTTGAGCCGGAGGTACCCTATGCGGTGCTTGTCTCTTTGATTTCAGGCTATTGGCGAGGCCATCGGTTTTGATACACTAAAGGGAAGGTAATAATGCCCACCAAGAAAATCGACGACAAATCTTTACTCGCCCCCAAACAGGTAGTGTTGGTTGTCGATGACGACTATTTTGCCCGACTGCAGATACGAACCGCACTCGAAGCCGCTGAAATCGAGGTTATGGAAGCCACTAGTGGTCAAGAGGCTCTGGCTATTTTCCAGAAAAACCGCCCAGGGCTTGTCCTTCTCGATGTCGTCATGCCCGAAATGGACGGCTTTGCGACCTGTCAAGCGCTTCGCAGCCTGCCAGGAGGCACCCACACGCCGATTGTGGTCACTGGTAGGGATGATGCGGAAACGATCACTCGGGCCTTTGACGCCGGTGCCACAGATCTTATCAGTAAGCCGATCAACAGTCTGGTTCTCGGCTACCGGGTTCACTATTTGCTCCGTTCGGAGGCAATCGTGAATGAACTCAAGATCAGTCAGGAGCGTCTTCTCAAGGCCCAAGATATTGCCCGACTCGGTCACTGGGAACGAGATCTTGCATCCGGTGACTTCGAAATAACCTGCCATTTTCCCGAGCTCTTTGGTTTACGTCTTCCCTGCACCTATGACGGGCTTTTTGCCAACATCGTTCCCGAAGACAGAGAGTCGGTACGAACCTTGATCGCCAATGCCTGCCGGATAGAACAACCCTTTTGCGTTCACTATCAAATTACCCTACCGGATGGCAGTCAGCGATTCATCCTCAACCGGGGAGAAGTTGTCCGGGATACGATCTTGCCGCGCCGACTCGCTGTCGCTACACTCCAGGATGTTACCGAGTACAAGAATATAGAAAAGGCCCTCCGACAAAGTGAAGAACGGTTGAAGCTGGCCCTGTTCGGAGCTGATCTAGGGACCTGGGACTGGCACGTACCAAGCGGCGAGGTGACGTTTAATGAACGTTGGGCAGCGATGCTCGGTTATACGCTGGCAGAGATTGAATCGCATCTTCGTTCATGGGAAACGTTGGTACACCCGGACGACATGCCGCACGTGCATGAAGTTTTATACCAGCACATTGAGGGTTCATCAGATCATTACGAAGCAGAGCATCGCTTGCGCCACAAGTCAGGTGAATGGGTGTGGGTATTGACCAAAGGCCGCATTATCGAGCGTAACGACCAAGGCAAACCGATACGCGCCTGCGGCACTCATCTCGACATCACCGAACGCAAGAAGTTGGAAGAAGAGGGTGAAAAACTACAGTCCCAAATGGCCCAACTCCAAAAGATGGAATCCGTGGGGAGATTGGCAGGTGGCGTCGCCCACGATTTCAACAACATGCTCAGCGTTATCATGGGCTATACCCAAATAGCCTTGGCAGAAACAGCCCCAGGATCATCATTACACCAAAATATGCTCCAAGTGCTGAAGGCCGGGCAACGTTCTGCCAATATCACCAAACAACTGCTGGCTTTCGCCCGCAGGCAACCGGTCGCACCGATACATCTCAATCTCAACGAGGTTATCGAACAGGGAATGCTGCAGATGCTCAGGCGGCTTATTGGTGAGAATATCGATCTGTCCTGGAAACCAAAGGCAAAACTATGGACAGTAAAGATGGACGCCTCGCAAATCGATCAAATCCTGGTCAACCTCTGCATCAATGCCCGCGATGCCATAAGCGGAACAGGTAAAATATCGATCGAAACCGACAAAGTCATTCTGGACAATTTTTACTGCACAAGCCATCCTGGGGCGATACCTGGTGAGTATGTACTATTGACGGTCAGTGATGATGGATCCGGCATAGAAAAAGAAACCCTGAAAAATATATTCGAGCCCTTCTTCACGACAAAGGAATTCGGACAGGGAACGGGTCTCGGCTTGGCCACCGTTTACGGTATCGTCAAGCAGAACAATGGGTACATCAATGTATACAGCGAGCAGGGTAAAGGTACGACTTTTTTGATTTACCTGCCACGACATAAAAACCCGGCAGATCCGTCTCCACAGGAGGCTCCGACCAAACCCGTTGTCAGCCAAAACCAAGAGACCATCCTGTTGGTGGAAGACGAACCGATGCTCCTGGAAATGATAACGGTATTACTGCAATTGCAGGGATACACCGTGCTGTCCACACCCTTGCCCCATGAGGCGCTCGAGTTGGCCAAGCAACACGCAGGCAACATTCATCTCCTGATAACTGATGTGCTTATGCCGGAGATGAACGGATCAGAATTAGCGGGGCAATTGTGCACGCTCTATCCGGATCTAAGCATGCTGTTCATGTCAGGATACACGGCCGACATCATTGCCCATCAAGGTGTGATTGAAGAAGAAGTCAATTTTATCCAAAAACCTTTCTCGTCAAAAGCCTTCAACGACAAGGTGCGCGAGATATTGGAACAGCAGGAGGCAGAACGGGAAAGAGATTATTGAAAAGGGCTCACCTGCCCCCCCCTTTGCAGACTGTACGCAACTGTCCATATTCTTGAAAAATTGTACAGATGGCGCATACTGAAGGAGAATATAACGATGCCCCAACATACAACATTAAAAATACTACAACATCAATGAGTTTGAATGCCATGAACCGTCTCGACTGCTTGAAATATATCAGCTTTGCCATCCTCTGCTTAGCGGCAATACCATCGTCGGCCCATGCTGGAAAAACGCAGAACTATACCAATCAGGAATTTGGTTTCAGCATCCGATACCCGGCACAATGGACAGTGAATCCCTCTTCAGCGCCAAACGCGCGGATACGAGTGGTGTCGCCTACCACCACCGGGCATGCTGAATGTACCGTGATTGTTAAACGTTATCCCCATGCAGCCGCTGCGAAGCAAAGCGAAATCGATCAGATTTTTACTGAATCACCGTCACCCGCCGAACTGAAGGAAGTCCTCAGCCAGGCAGACAATAAAATTGAAATATTGAAAGCCAGCACTGGAAAACTCCACTCTCGGCCCGCGCATTTGGCTCGGGTGAAATACAATGTTGGCAATGTGCTTGGTGGGCAGGCCTACGCTTTTGGAAGCGTGGTGATGACAGCGACTCCCGGCCTAACCTGGTCCCTTTCATGTAATGGACAAGGCAATACATCGGCCGAAGCGGAACAAAGTTTTCAATTTTGGGAGCACGAAATAAACGACCTCATAGCGTCGTTTAGATTTAAATAGCATCAATATGGAAACTCCAACCTATTTATGTTGGTTACTAGCATCATCCAACGTACTGAATTATCAATTTTTCCAAGTTACTGATCAGCATTCTGCCTTCATTAGGTTTTCGACCGCCTGTCGTGCTTTCTCAAAATTACCAGGTTGGTTGTGCACATCATCGACACCCCGCAATCCTCCGAACACCAATGGTTCCAAGGTGCGGAATCCCAGGAAGGAGAACATTTTGTTCACATGGTCAAAATACTGAGAAAATTTAGAGAGGTCAGGTTGTCCTTGGGTATAAATGGATAACAATCGTTGCCCACTGAGCCTAGACGAATAATCCGGCTTGAGTAAAGGCATCAGGCGATCGGTAAAGAGCTTGGCCTGCGCGGTCATTTGCCACATGTATACAGGTGAAGCTAACACCACCGCATCGGCACTAAGAATATCTGCAAGAATTTGTTGCATATCATCCTTGATGGCACATTGCCCCTCCTTCCCTTCCTGACGGCAGCTGTAGCAAGCTTGACAGCCCCTGATGGCCAGTTTGTTAAGGTGATACGTTGTTGTGACAGCACCGTATTCTTCGGCCTGTTGCAAAATCGCGTTCATCAATTGTGCCGAATTGCCTTCGAGACGGGGGCTTCCGTGAATTCCAAGTATCTTCATGATGGTTACCTGAGTGAGTTGTTTTGCTAGCAGTTAAGAGGAGATGTTGCCGTGCGACACCGCCTCTGCCATCAAGGATGAGGCGCGAATTCCTTTTCTAAATCAAACGTTAACTTTGTCGGCTACGCTGTGCGGCTCCACGCCATACTACTTGTACTGTCTCGTCGCTGCTCGCTTGCTTTCGCGTTCTCATTTTGATTTAAAAATGGAATAAGATCCATGAATCAGCTTCTCCTGTGCTCATGCTACTTACAGACGCCTGTGACGATTTCCAAATCGCCCATCGCCACAAAAGGCTTCTCTGATCCTTTTTGATATTCTTTAATCTTTATTACTTGATAGGGGTGGGTACCGCTCTTGAAGGCCCCGAAGTCTGCAACCGCCTCGAAAGAATTTTCCTCCGAACCTCTATGGATAACCAGCGTAGACTTTGCCAATGAGGTGTCCAAATTGCTTGATTTTCCTTTGATCGCCCCTGTCTCCCGAGAAATCGAGAACGAATCTTTTTTCATCTGCTTTTCCATCTCTGAATCAGGAGAGGTCTCTAACGTTCCAATCTCCTGAAGGCGATAAACATGGCTTACTCTACAGGTGTAATCGAGTTCACCTGCTGAAACAGGGGCGGTACAGCATAAAAAAAGTGCTACGAAGACGACAAAGTTGGAGCGAATCATAGATTCCACGTTCCTATATGCAAAGAAGAAGGGTCATGACTAGAACTAATTGGCCCAGTGAAAATCGTTGCGGCCATGAACTGCCGCACCAGCTTTCTGCACAGATAAGGCTTTCACATGCAGGTTGCACATCAAAAATGATCCGCCTTGCTTATCCCCGTCGATTTTTTGGCTTTTCCAGGCCGCTCCCAAAAGCTTCCCTGCCAGTTGTCCACCCAGGTATCATCGGCGATCCAGGGTGGCAGGCTCACCTGAAAGTGGGTAGCCAGCGCGTTGATATACGGCTCGTACAGCAGGCGTAATTCCTGCAGTTTCCGGTCGACAACAATCCCCTC
>TBL_comb47_HYPODRAFT_10003318_pt1 | contig 19142 bp, 14 predicted proteins | sample TroBogypolimnion_40_FD_10682 | JGI IMG/M metagenome (IMG submission 10682) | reverse complement strand
TTAGAGCATTTAAAGTCGCATATTTTACAAACAAAATTTTCGGCATTTTCGGCATTTTTTATATTACCATTTTTTATCATATAGTTACCATTATATTTTATTCCTAAATCCTTTTCAAAACAAATAAAAAAAAATTATGCTAACGATTTTGAAAAATTATAAAAAGTCGTGAGACCTTAATTTTTCATTATGCAGCAAAAACACGCTTTTTCCAAAAGTCTTAAGCCACTTTCTAAAAATGGACATTTATAAATGTCCAAAATCACTTTTACTATTGACTTTCCCAGACACTTTTTCTCACTTTTAGAATATATATTGGAAAAGTAACTTAAAGAAACTATATACTAATTAAAAAGTTATTAACTTCTTCTAATTTATTTTTATATAATAATTGTTGACATACAACCTTAGCAATATCATTTAATAATCCATAGGTATTGTCATTACTCCACACATCTGGGTCTATTCTATTATTTATTAAATCATATAACTCCTTTGTAAAATGCTCGATTGTGTGTTCAATCCCATTATTTAAATATGTCAATGTCGGACTATTTGACTTATTAATAGCGGATTTCAGTAATATATTAAAATCATACGCAGCTTTTTTTACTATTTCATTATCAGATTTTGTAAATGGTATTACTTTTTGTAATATTTCTTCATACATTTCTTTTTTATTGATAGTTAATTCATTAATTGAAATTGAGTTAGTATCTTGTGACATTTTGGTATAAATTATTAACATTATTTAAGTAATTGTATTTCATTTCAATTTTTTTTTATAATTAAAATAAAACTATTTTTTAATATATTATTTAGATTTGTTCATAAGTTTATACAAAATATAAATTCCAAGACCACCTAATCCAGCAAAGTACGCTTGATCGAAAATATCATCTGGAAAAGGGAATTCTTCACTTTCATTTAAATTATATGAAGTAAATGTTTCTTTACATTTTGCGCCAGTATTTGGGTTTGTTTTATCTGAAAAACTACAAGGATCCATATTACCAATATCAACTAGTGTAACATAATGAGTTTCAGATGACTTATTATTATTAACATCTACGGTTTGCATTGTTATTTCTTGACAAGGTGGAGTACCTCCAGAGAGAAAAGATTGTAAAATATTAAAAGGATTTAAAACATTTAAATTGCTCATTGCTCCTGGGATTAATCCTTTAAATTCTGAAAAATTAGCGCCTAATCCACTTGAAATAAATGGAATATTTCCTTGAGGAATATTGTTTACATAAATATATCTTGTGACTTTTTCATTTGTTTTAGTATCAACACATTTTGCTCCAGTTTGTAAAAAAAATTTGTTTCCTAAAGGTCCGCCAGTTGTTGATGCTTTGCTTTTACCCGTTACTAAAACTTCTACATATTGTATTAATCCATCAATATCTTTACCTAATGCGTTTATTGTGCCTTTATCAGACATACCAATATCTCCAGGTAATTTTATATTTTTATAATAAGGGTAAGATGGTCCTAATAATTTCTCTTCAACGCCCTTTGCGTCTTTTAAAACATCTTGAAATAAATTTGACATAATATATTTACTGTATACAAATATATTATTTTTACACCTTTTTTCTAACTTTGTAATGAACTTGTAGCATCAGATTAAATGTTTGGTTCTTCGGGTTCCTCTTCATCTTCAGCTCCTGTTATTTCTGGAGTTTCAGCTGGTAATTTTTGGTCTAGATAATCTTGTTGTGCTTGAATCATATCATCTACTTGTTTTGTTAAATTAACCATATTTCCACTAATATCTTCTACTTCTTGTTTTAGTCCAGAAATGTTATCAAATTGTTTTTTTAAAACCTCAATATTTCCAGCATTTTGTTGAGCTAGTATCATAACATTATTAGGATCATTTGTATCATACTCTTTATAATTTTCCAATCCTTCTATAACGCTATCAGAAAAATGTGCTAAAAATATTTGATAAATGATTAATATAATAAATATAATAATAAGAAAATTTATTATTGTTAACATTATTATAATATAATACTACTTTTTATTTTCTTTTATAATAATATAATGTCTACAGCCTTTTATCCATTAGGAATGAAAACTTATAATAATCATGTTCCTCAAGGTGGTTATAAACCATGGAAGGGAACTGGTGTTTTTAGTAATCCTGTTGGAGTAACAGCGAGCCATATTAGACCATTGACAAATAATGATTCAGGTAATGTTTTTCAAACTGGTTTTGGTTTGCCAAGACCTATTAAACATTACAGAAAAGGCAGAGTTATTCCTGTACCAGATATAATAGTGGAAGACCCAAATAATCCCGGACAATATATGGAAACCTCATTAATAAATTATAATTTAAATAGAATGGTTAAATCAAGCAAAGGCGCTTCTCTCGGTGGAGGTGCTGGAGGTTTAGGTTTATTAGGTCAAATGCTAGATAATCCAGGTGGATATATTGTAAAACAAAATACGCCAAATGAAATAAATGGTTTAAATCAAGATTGTACAACGTGTCAAGGTGTAGGTATTGTAGCAAGCTATTACCCAAACAATACATATTTAACTGAAAATCCAGAAGCTAATACTCAAAATCAAGTTTTATGTTGTAACGCTCAAAAAAAGGCACGACGCCGGGTTTTGCCAGCAAGTACTAATTTGAAAAAGAATTATTATACAACACACACTCAATATATGCAAAATAGATGTCAAACATACGAACAAAAGGCTTTCAATTTTCAAACAAATACTCCAAACTCTGTAAATGTTAAACCAGGAAGTCCATTGACATTATTAAATACTTATTTTGCTAATTGTCAACCAAATGGTGAAATATATGAAGCTACTGAAATTGCTTTAATAAATAAAATGTTATCAATTATGTTTAACGAACATATTTTAAGTCAAGAAGAAATAACAGTATTTGAAACATTAAACAACTATACTTTCGATAATTTATTTAATTACTTAAAAGATTTGAATAATCAAGATGCGATAGATTTTTTTATTGATTTTATAAATAATCCATATTATGGTGTTCCATTTGCTGGTCCAAATAATCCTGTTGGTTGTAAATTAGTTGTGTATAAGCCAAATAATCCACAATTCGCGAAGCAAGGGTCAGTATCAAGTAGTACTAGAATGCTTAAATTAAATGTAGATACTATTCAAACAAATGCGGCTAGTTTGAACAGAAATAATGTAAACCTTGTAAATAGTGTAAATAATACTGTAACACCTGAAAACACAACTATTTTTAAAAATAAAGCACCGACGTGCAATAATCCACCAATAATTCGTTTTCAAAATAAAAAGGCTTGTTATCTTACTCCACAATATAATTTGTATAGACAACCAAGTCAATCACCATTTAGTTCAAATCATTTCGCTCAATCACCTAGAAATCCATTAATGTAATTTCTTAATAATAATATAATTTATTATATCTATATTATTATTTATTATCTATTATTATCTATATTTCTTCATCTTCTTCATCTTCTATTTTCAAAGGTAAAAAAATGTTGACCTTTTCCGAAAATTTATTATATGGAACTTTAAATTTTTCACACCACATAATAGATTTTTGAATATTAGATTTTTTAATATTTTCAATTTTTTCATCTTTATTTTTATTTTTAAAAATATTAATTATTTGATCGATAGATTCTAATTGTTGTTGGCCGATTAGAATATTTACATCATCAATTTTATTTATAAAATATGATGGTAATTCATAATCAATAATAGATGAAATATTATTATTATTATTATTATTATTATTATTATTATTATTATTATTAATATTACTATTAATATTACTATTATGCGAATAAACACTAATAAACTGTGCTAATTTAAAATAATAATTTTTATAAACTTCTTTTTTATTATCATCAAGTATGAAATTTTTACAAACAACATATTTATCAAACATAGTTATATTACTTGTATTTGGTTTAATAATATATACTTTTTCATAAACAGAAGATAAAATATACAATATATCAATAATAGGTTTATGAAAAATATGATTTATCTTAATTAAACAAACACCATTACTAGATTGATATTTTAATAATATCATTAAAACTTGAATTATATTTAATATATAGACATTTAAATTTTCAAAATCAATGTTTTTAATTTCATAAAATATAAAATCATATCTTTTATCATTAATTGTATTATATATTTCTTCATTTATATTTTCAAAATTGTTATTTTCATTCTTTTGATTTTCTCTTAAAAATTCAATACATTGGTTTGAGTCAATATAATTTTCACTTATATGCAAACTTTTGATATTTTTATTAAAAAAAGAATCAAACAAATTTAATGTATTAGTTATTTCTAATAAATCATAAAATAAATTTGATTTTGGATTTAATTTACTAACTGAATATTTAGTCCCATGAACTTTAGAAAAAATATACTCATATGGGTTTATATTTTTTAATAAATTTTTAAATATAATACTTGAATTATCTGTTTGAATCAAATAATCCAATTGGGTTTTACTTTCATTATAAAAGTTATAAAGACTATGAGATGTATAAGATTTAATATCAGATGATTCTGTATTAGGCATAATACAAATATTATTATTATTTTTTGGTAATAAATAGTAGCTCATTATTATTGTATTATTGTATTATTTTAATTATGTTTAAGTAATTATTAATATTCTTGTTCTTCTTTTTATTTTTAATCTTCAATTACTAGTTTCTTTTTTATAGTAACAGGTTTAACTTTTTTAACTTTTTTTTCTTCAACAACAGATACTGAAGCAATGGGTGTCATTTCTTCAATTGCTTCAGTACCAGGTACTAATAATAATTTTTTATTTAATTTTCTTACCTTAGCATATTTTCCAATTAGTTCAACTTTTTCTTTGGCAACTTCAACTGCTACATATGTTTCTTTTTTATTAATAACATCATCAATTTCATTGTATTCTCCTAATTCAAGTTGAACTTGTTCCGCATTTACGTGTTTATTAATTTTCTTAAAAACGAAATATTTATTTAAAAACGAGATTTTTTTTTCATATTTGGTCATATTTGGAGCCAGTCCATAATTGCTTGCTTTAAATTTATTTTTGGTAATTTCATTTGTCATTTCATCAAATAATTCACTAAAGAACCCGCAACCTTGAGGTAATCCTAGTGACTTCGCTTCATCTAAATCTATTATTTGAAACCCATAGTTTAACATAATTCGCTCTAAATAATTAAAGTTTATTAAATATTCTGGTATTAATTGATTTATACTTTCTTGATAAACATCAATTCTATAACCTATTGAGCTTGAATCATCTAAGAATTTATTATGGTCGTATGATTTTATAATTTCCCATATTTTTTTCCCATCTTCTAAAATTTGGACGCTTTCACCAGGATTTTTCTTCTTTAAAATATCAAATATTGTCTTTCCATCATATGCTGTACCAATAAAATATCCTTGGTATTTTGTGCATTCTGATAAATTTCTTAAAAATCCTTGTACTGTATCTGGATTTTTGAAAAAGTAATGCATCGCAAATTGACAAGATGATACATTAAATCCCTCTTGTCCTTTTCCAAATTGTCTGGATACGCCTGGACCAATTATTTCCTTATCTTTTGTCCCATTACCGAAAATAGCTTGTGTAATTTGTATTGCTTTATCATTTAAAAATGCGCTTCCATTTCTAATATTTTGAGAACTATTACCGTGAACAAATAAAGCATATGGCATATTTTTATTTTCTTTTCTAGCATTTAAATATCTCGTACAAGAGCCATTTAATCTATTTTCTAAATTGTCTTTTGAAATATCAATCCCAAATACAAATGATAATTTAGCATCTATCCATTTAGGTAAATCACCAGCTTTTCCACAAGCATAATCAATTAACGTCTCACCGTTTTTAGATACACTTTTAATTAACAGTTTTTTAACATATAAATTATGGAAATTTTTCATCGCTTCTGTTTTAGATTCATTAGAACCTTTGTTGTAATATTTATCCTTATTAACTTGGACGCTAGGAATATTTAATCCTGAACGAATCATATCTTCGGTAATAGGAAAATGGATTGATTTCCAATTGCTTTCTGCTGTATCATATGAATTTCCAAAGTTTTTCTTACCTTTTAACATATCACTTGTTTTGTCATATCTTACTCTTAAAGGAATCCAATGCCATCCTTTTTCACGTGTCTTATCATAACTAAATTCAACAATTGTATTATCTTCAAATACTTGGTCTTCTTCAGTAAACATTTTTTTAGAATCACTACCATCATTGCGTAACATTATTTTAGTAATTCCAGCTTCTGGGTCATAAGGTTCAGTAGGATAAAATTGAACGGGTTTAGCATTACTAGATTTTTTATCATACTGAACATTATGTTCAGGAAACTTATCATCAATAATATCTTGACACGGATTAATATAACCATGTAGGCCTTCATCAAAAGTACATCTTAATTGAATAACTTTATTTTCACTTATTTGGTCGCTCATTCTAACATTTAATCCATCTTCGAATTTTTGTTCTATTAAGTCATTACCATTATTTTTGATTGTAGTTACTAAAAAGTCAATTGTATTATAGTGTGGAGGTTTCCATTTAAATGAATGTTTCCAAGTTATTTTTTTAATTGGTCCAGTTTCTCCTATTTTATTAGAACCAACGCCGAAAAATGCCGGAGTAAATATTAAACCATCTGTTGTATATTCGAATAAATTACTACTTGCTTTTGTTAATATATCATTACAAGCATCAAAAATATTACTACCTACTTGATTTTCTGGATAAAATCTTTTACATTCAATTCTAATAGGAGAAATTATTTCTTTACTTTTACTAAATTTTTCAACTAATGATTTACTAGATGAATTGTTTTCTTGTTCTATTGACACAGGATTAATATTTTCGACTAAATTTTTTAATAAATGATATCTACATTTATTATGTTCTTTACTTTTTTCATCAGGTACAAAAGTTAAAAAAATCAATTTTATTCAAATAATATATATCAAAAGCCGCATATAAATTTATATAAATACCATTTTTATTATGATGGATAAGTTCTCCATCAAGAATAGAATTAAAATATTCCTTTTCAAAACTTTTTGCTCCTGTAAAAATTACATTCATATTTGTGTTAATTAAATATATTTTTCCAATAGCACTAATATACATTAGATGACGGTCGCCATCTGCTTTATCTGTAACAACAAAATTATCTCTTATATTTGGTTCTGTAGAATTTTCATCAACTGACGAAATATTAACTAACTGGAGCGTGATAGAATTTGGACCAATGAAGTTTCCAGAATGTACCCATTTTTTTGGGTCAAACTTATCCTTATGAAGTAATTCCATATAGGAACTAAGTACTAGTTTTTGTTCTGGATATGATATAGGGAAATTTGTACCCTGTAATCCACTTAATACAAATTTTATTACTTTTCTAAGTGATTCTAAAATTATTTTCGGGTTATTAAATTTTGAACCTAATCCAATAGCTTTATTATCAATTTCTAATTCAATTTCATATGTTTCTTCACGATTGAAGATATTTGAATCTGATGTAGAATAATATGTTTTTGGTTTTTTATCTACTAATTCTGTTGATTTTGTAATACTAATATCAACTAAAATAGGATAATCTGGATGCCTAAAGGTAACACGATTTAAATAACGAAATGTTTTTTTTGAATCTTTCCATTTATCTATTATATAAAATGCGGCTCCTTTATTTGTTTTTAATATTTCTTCTGTTTGAAGTGAAACTCTAAAATTAAAATCATCAAAATTTACAGGCCAAATTTTGTCACCTTTATCATTAAAAACATTTGTTTTTTTATTAAACTTTACATTTCCATCCCCAATTTTTAGAATTTCACTTAAATTATTATTATTACAATATTTTTGAATATTTTCACTACCTTCAATTTCTGTTCTAATTGGTGAAAGCATAACCTTACCAGAGTTTTGCTCGATAAATTCACATTGAATTCGCAAACTGTATAATCCGTTAGAATCATAAGTATTAAATCCTGATGACTTTAATTTTTGTATAACATTATCATAATCATTTTTAGTTAATTTATTAATTCCTCGTGTTCCAAACCTAACTTCTAATTCAGGTGTTTGAATAGAACTATTAGACGAAGAATTTAAACCATAGAATATGTTAACTAGTTTTTCAAATTCAATTTGAGGTGGAGATAATTTTTTCGCTTTTTGTTTAGCTTCTTCTTCATCCTGTTCCTCATCAACATCAACATCCTTTCCAAAAACAGATTGTAAAACACGAGAATCCCAAGCATCATTTTGAATCGGTTGAAGATTTTTTAGCCATTCAGGTGGACTATATGGTTTTTTTGCCGCCTCTATCAATTCTCGATTCGTTTCTCTATCCCAATCTAATATAATTTCTGTTCGTTCATCTGGGCTGAAATTTTTTTCTTTTAAAAATTCTTCAAGAGGACTTGAAGCTTGTTTTTTTTGTTCTAAATTTAATTTTGTAGATTTGATTGAATGTAGAATTTGTTTTGTTTGTTTTTTTATTATTTTTTTTTCTTTAAAATATTCATATCTTTCATGTGGAGTCATTTTTTCAAGACTTTTATTCTCTTTTTCTTTAACTTCTTTAAAGAATTGTAAAAATCTAATTTTATCCTCTTGTGTTGGCATTTTTCTAACTATTTGTCGTTGTTTTTCAGTTAAACCTTTGTAAAAAGCTAATAATTCAGGGTCAGTAATACCATAATCTTCTGAAATAACTTGGGCGTCAGTTGCTCTATGAAGTTCTTTTATATTGATATCTATTTTTTTATTAATAGGAGCAACTCTAGCTAATTCTTCTGGTTCTTCCCATTGTTTTTCTTCAAATGAAGGCTTATATGGTTTTTTATATTTTTCCAGTAATGGCATTTCTTTTGCTANTGGTCTTATTCTTGGATTATTTTTAGCATTAATACTTTCCATTTTTGATATATATATATAAAAACATATTTTTAAATTGTATTTCAATTTTTAAAAATATTGAATTAATGATTCATATAAATCTTTTTTACTTTTATTTTTATTAGTGTCTTTAACGTATATTTCAATTCCCAATTTAGTACAAAACTCAACAAGTTCTGAAACTTTATATGAAGAAATAGATTTAATGGGTTTTTCGACACTATCTACTTTAAATAATGAAGACCTATATAATTCAATTTTTGATTGAATAATTCCTTCATACCCATATTTTGAATAATTATCTAAACGATGAATAATATGAATTTTATCATCATTCATTAACAATTCAAAGTATGTTTTTTTACAAACATATAAAACATTTATATTCTCAATAACACATAAGGTAAAAAAAGTAGGTAAATCTATTTTTTCTTCATTAGCAAGTAGATTTTCTAGATGAGTTAATGTAGCAAACTTATATGAACTTAACAATTTGTTTTTCTTTTCTAATTTTTTCAACATATTCAATTTTTAGTCTCTTTTCTAGTACAATATTAATATTCTCAAGCATTTCATAATTTGTTTCACCATATTTTAAAATATAAAAACACCAAAAAAGATTATCTTTTTGTTTTGGTATTAATGTGCTTAGTATTTCTTTAGATTTTGTTTCAAATCTTTTAATAGGTTTTTCCGAATTATTTTTAAAATTATTATCTATTCTACTATTTAGACATTTTTTAATTGTATTTTCATTTAACATATAATCTTGTAATTTATTAATTACATCATTATATTTATTTTCTTGAATATTATAACTTGACATTACTTACTATTTTTATATTTATATCTTTATTATCTTTTGTAAAATATATATTTTTAAAACTTTCTTTTTGCTTTTCTGATTGAAGTAAAGTAACTTCTTGTGTATTTACATATTTAATATAAGTAGTTAGTTCTTCAATTATTTCATTTTGTAACTCAGAAAGATTAATATGTACGCCATACTTGTTTTCATTTAAGGTAACTTCACTATGTTTATTCATAATTCTGAGTACTTCAATCTGATTAAACTTATTCATATTTTCAATTGTCTCTCTAACATAATCTAATTCACTTACAGAAAAAGTGTTAATATTGTTTGTAGATACGGATACTTCCATTATTAATTAGTATGCGTAGTTATTTTTAAATACCTTTTTTACAATAATAAAAAATATTTTTAAAAATGTTTATACTTTGTCTTAGAGTTGAAATAACTTTTTAATTATATATTTATTCTTCAAATACTAATCTAGCTTTAGTCTCGGTTTTTTTTAATTTTCTATAATCAGGTTTTTCCTTGACAAATTCACCAATAATAGAAATAAACTTATCATTTAATTCAAATCTTTGCTCCGATTACCCTAACAGTAAATTTATCATCTTCTTTTATAGAGCCAAAATCAGACACATTATAATGATGGTCTCTAGCTATAAATACAACAATTGGGGATGGCACATCAAATGCGCTTTCAGCTCTAATACCTGCCTTTGTAATATTTTTAGCAATACAAGTTATTTTTGTTCCTTCAACTGGAAAACAAATATCACATTCAAAAATTATCTCAAATGATATTAGATTACCTCTTTCTATTAGCCCGCTTGAATACGAAATAATCTTACTAGAATTTGGCTTTATAAATCCTTCAACTAAGCATTTTCCTTCAAAATTAAACGCAATACTATTTTCTAGTGTTTCTTTAATGTTTTTTCCAATATTTGTAATCTGTAATACAATATTTCTTGTAATTAAACCTCTAGAATAAATAGAACTAATTACATTGCCTTTTTTTTTGTTATGTAAAGATTGTTGGGGTTTTTTGTTATGTAAAGATTGTTTTTCCTCTACTATTTCTTCATCTTTTTTTGTTTCTACTATTTCTTCATCTTTTTTATCTTCTCCTTCATCTTTTTTATCTTCTCCTTCTTCTTTATCATCATTAACGAGTTCAACTGTTATTTTTGTAGTATAGACATTTATTTTTTCATACTTAATATCACTATATTCACCTTCAATTGAATTAATACCATTAGTTTGCCATGTACTAGAGTGCTCATCCTTAAGTTCTCTCTTTTTCATATTTTTCCAGTCTTGATTTTCTCTTAATAATTGTAATTTTTGTTGTAAATCCATATCTTCTAAATCTGTTATTTCACAATCTTCTTCTTTTGGATTTTCAATTTCTAAATTTATATCATTTACTCGTCGTCTTAATTCATCATCTTCACCACCCCATCCCCAATAATTATTTGGATAACCATTTAAGTCAGTGAAATTTTTGCCTGATATACTAATAATACCTCCTAAATATTCTTGTCCCTTATATCTATCCCAACATCTAGCAATATGTATAGGATTTTTGGATTTTTAACATAATAAGGCGCAATAGAATCGCCTGGTAATAAATCTACATCGTGAAATATAAATACATTATAACCTTGTTTACTAGCTTCAATAAATCCTAAATTTAATAGCGCTCCACGATTAAACTTATGTTCTGGTGATTGTTCAACAATAAATATATGAAAAATAGAATTATTACTAAATTGTGTAATTGCTTTTTGCATAAAAGGACCCATATAATCAATAAATTTTTTTAGATGTTCCGCTCTTTTTTGAGCTGGATGTAAGTCCCTNTATGGAACAATTATAGCTATTTTCAATTGNTTTGNTTCGTCTGACATCATTTTATTATTATATATTATATNAATANTCTTTTAATTGTTTTCAATTTTATATTTAATTTTAAATATATTTAATTATATTAAAATATATTTAAAAGATGATTTATTTAAGTGTTGGTGTATAAATTTTATAAAGAATCGCCATATCAGGAGTTAAAAACCATAATTTATCGCCTTTTTTTTCTTTATTATATTTTCTTAAAATAAATTCTTGTAAAACACATATCTCATTTTCGCCAATTGCTTCTTGAAGTACATTCCCATCACCATCTTTAATAATTTTGGTGTTTTCCTTGGTATATAATTCATCACCAACAATTTTATTAATCGTAGCTAATGTCTTACTTTTTCCAGCTTCAATACAACTAGCTCCAGTATCTCTTGGTAAAAATACATCTTTTGTTTTAAAAACAAAATTTTTACTGTTTTTTTTATAACCGATAAATCCAATTATTCCATTAGGAATTTCTCTATTTAAATAGTCATCAGCAATAAAATTTAATATTTTTTTGCCTTCTTTTGATTCATCAATTTCTAATTCATCTTCAGGTTCAGCAAGTTCCCATATATTATCTTTATTTAATATCATTGTTTTTCGAATATTAAAATCATATAAAATAATTGCTTTAATTTTTTTCGCAATAATAGTATGTTTTTCGAAATATTTTTTAGAAAACCATTCAATTGAATTTTTTTTGGGTTTATCTATGGAGTAAACATAGTTCATTACGTCAACTTTATCTTTGAAATATAATAATTCTAAAATATGTTCGACTAAAAACCCAAGCAATTCTTCTAATGATTCTCCTGATTTTAATAATTTTTTCATAACAATTCCACAATGTTTATACCAATCATCATCACCTCTTGGTACCTTAGGCCCAGTTGTAAATTCAACAGCTAATTCATACTGGATTTTTAAATCATCAATCATATTTTTACCCGCTAAATTTATTATTTCTTCTCGTTCTTGAATATTTCTCATATCAACAACAGGTTTAATAATATCTTTATTTAACTGAAAATTAACCATACTATGTTTATAATCAATTGGTACAGACCTATCAAAAATAGATAAGTTTTTATTTCTTAGTTCGCTTGGTTGAAATAAATAATAATCGCCAATATTTATAAGATATCCAGTTCTATCATATTTATCTATTATAGTTTCATTACTATCTTCAATTAGATAAGTTAATGCGGCAAATATTTGAATATATGGATATTCTCTAGGCCTTCTTATTAAATCAATTAATATTTCTTTTTTATAGAAAAAGTTCTCTTTCATTAACATTCTTATTTTTTGTAAAATTTTTTCAGAATTAGTCATAATAAATTTTTCATTATAAGTATCTTGAGTTAAATCATCATCCTCAATTTTTTTGTTTGGTTTACACGTATAATCACAAGTTGGCATATAATCACACGCAGAAGAATAAGGAGCATCCCCAATTTTAAAATTTTGAATAACAACACCAGTTGATAGTTCTTGAGTAATTTGTTCATCAATATTTGAGTTTAGTTTCTCTTGAGTAAAATTAGTTTGACCATGATTTATTATACAGTCAACCGCCGTCTCCTTTAAAATTCTACTAACCCTACCGATTTGAATTGCTTTATACTCAGCAACACGATATACGTATAAATCAGCTGCTTCTTCTTCGCTATCTTCTAACAAAGTACCATACATAAAGATTTGTACGTTTCTTTTTTCAAATGGTAAATCTTTATGACTAAAATTACGAACAGCACGACCAATAATTTGGTCTAATCTATTCATATTATACCACGGTTCTAGTATATGAACTTGTCTAATAAATTTTAAATCTATACCTTCTGAGCCTGCCTTTGAAATTAATACTACCTTAATTTTGTGACCTTGGATGTTGCCATTCTGTTTATCATCATTAGTTAATCCTTTTACTTCAAAATCATTATTTGGAGATAATCTAGGGTCACCAGTAATCATACAATAACGTGCCGGCATAAAATCTTTTTTATTTTTTGGAGGCTTCATTGTTCTAGCATCAACAATATCTGTTGGTCTTCTTTTAAATAATGATTCAACATCTTTACCATACCTAGTAAATCCCATTTCTTCCAAAGCAAGAGCCATAGGTACTAGACCACTATCAATATACTGAGAATAAATTAAAATAATACCTTCTGAAACTTCACCAGATGGAGAGACAATATGATCTAGAATGCATTTAATTTTTGAACTAAATTGTCCGATTAAATCACTTGAAAAAATTCTTCCATATTTATCAATGGTTGATTGTTTATATTCAAATGACCCTTTTTCAGGAGGTGATTTTTCATCAACAAAATTCATCATTCGTCGTAATCCTTTCCCGCCAGTTAATTCTTTTGGATCTAATAAAATTTCTTTTTCTATTGGTGGTGTGTTCTCGCCTCCTTTACTTTTAGAAGAGTCTACTAACGTATCTACTAGTGTATTGGATTGTTTAGAAGAGTCTATTAGTGTATGTGTTGATTTTATTTTACTACTTTCTTCAGACCCAATAAAATCATCTAATTCTTCACTATATTTTTCTTTTGGAATATCATCTAATGCTTGCTTTAAAGTATCAATTGGATAAGAAATAATTAAAGACTCTAATGGATTTTGTAATAGTGTATACCCAAATGATTCCATATTTTCAAAATTAGGCATTTCTCTCGTTACTCCTTTTTTAGTTATAATATTAAAACTTTTGTTTCTTAAATTATGTATAATATATCTATAAGCACAAGCTTGACACATTCCACAAGAATTACACCCACCAATAGTATTTAAAAATAAGCTGATTATTCTATTAGTATCTTCTTTTTTAATTTTTTTCTTATTCATCTGATAAACAGGATATTTACTTACTAAAAAAGTATTTTCTCTCGCAAACTCATCTGGATAAACTCTATATGGAAATGTATATGGATTTTCACCTCTAACAAATGAAATATATCCAGTTGCTTTTCTAATTAATAATTCTTCTCCAGTATTTTTATCTCCAGTTTTTTTAAAATTACCATTAGCATCAAATACATTTTTTAATTCAATTTTTGCACGTTTATCATTAATATTCATAATATTTAATAACCAAATTATTTCCTTATAACTATTATACATTGGAGTAGCAGATAAAAATAATAGTCTAAGATTTTCAGCAGCCTTTACTAGGTACTCTAAAAATATTGCTACTTTTTTATTTTCATTGTCATCTGTTATACGTATATTATGAACTTCATCTATAATAATTAATCTATCATCAAATTCATTTCGTATTCTTTTGATAGTTTCTTTATTAAGACTGATATTCATATCTTGCAAAACTTGAATTTTATTTTTTTCACCAGGTTTCTTTTTATCTTTATCTTTATCTTCTTTATCTCCTTTTTTAAATTTCGGTTTTTCAAATTCTTCTTCTTCATCATAATGCATTGTTTTAATTATATAATTTGCGAATTGTCCGTAACCTAAAAATAAATATGAATTATTTATTAATGCTTTAATTTGACTAACTACCTTCTCTCTAGGAATACCTTTCATACTCATTGGATTAATTTCTTTTAGTAATTTATTGCCAGTACAAGCTTTAATATTCCATAATCCATCTACAAGTTTTAATTTTCTTTCGTCAAATAATTGTAATTTAAAATTATCCTGTACATTTTCAGAAGCAACAATAATAATTCTTTTTGACATTCCCATTTGTTTTAAATAATCTCTCATCTCTTCACTTACACCAATAGCACTACACGTTTTACCACTTCCTAAACCATGATATAATAATAAACTATTATACGGGGTTTGAAAAGATAAAAAATTTTTTACAAACGCTTGATGAGGAGATAACTCAAAATCAGCATTAGCTAATATATCTGCGTGTTCTTTAATACTTTTATGAATTTCTCCATCATATTTTGTATCGTTAAACTCTTTCTTTTCAGCTATTTTAATATTAAAATTTGTGTCATTTAAATTAGGATATAAATATGGCTTATCATCTTCTTTTTTTAAAGAATTTCTCTCAATAAGTTCTTTTTTTAATATAAATTTATTACAATCGTTAGAATACTTATTAGTATCACACTTATCCTTTACTTTGTCAAAATCTGATTGTAATTCAATTTCATCTTCTTCACTATTTTCTAACAATTCTTCGGATTCATCTTCACTAACACTTGTAGATTCAATTTGTGTTCTTGTATTTTTTTTTGGAGGAGTTATCGATTCTTCTTCTAGTGAAGATATACTAGATTTATTTTCAGGTGAAGGAGAATCTTCTTCAATTATTAATTTTTTTTTTTTTGGAATTTCTGTTGTCATAATACTATATATTATGAATATAATCTATATTCTTGTAATACTTTATTTATATTTGTAATTAATTGTTTTTTTTCTAAACTATATGGACGTATTGATTCTAAACATTTATCTATTGTTTTCCATTCTAATTTGCTAACCTCTGATTTTTGATAATTTTCTAAATTATATTCACAATCATTTTCTTTAGAATATGCCAAAAAATATTTATGTTTATATGATTTATGATTTGTTCCGATAAATATTTCTTCAAATGGAAGCACATTTTCAATCATAGTTATACTTGATTTAGATATTCCAGTTTCTTCTTCAAATTCTCTAAAAGCACAATCTAAGTCTTTTTCTTGATAGTTGCGTCTACCTTTTGGAAATTCCCATTCTGTTTCTTTCCATTTAGTGTTACTTTTTTCAATAATATCTTTAAGAGTTATTTTAATATCATCTAAAATTATTCCTGATTTTATTAAATCAAATTTTTTATTAGATGATGATTCTTCACTTCTGTATTGTATATTTGATATATTTCCCCACATATGACGCCATAAATTATCAAAAGATTCATTCAATATTTTTTCTTTTTCATCAACAGACATTTCGTTAATAATATTTTGGATATGAACGATATTATATGGTGAATACTTTCCTCTTATAAAATCAATATATCCAAAGCTATCTTTACGTCGCAACATTAAAAATTCTAATCCATTTAAGCTGGGTCTAAATAATATTATACCATAACTAGTTACTGGCAATTTACATTGATGAAACAAGTGGCCTAATTTTCCACAATTATTACATACATTTGTTGGTTTATTCATTATCTTATATGTTTAAACAAACATCTTTTTATATCATTTTAATCTAATGTGCGATCTAGACCCTAAAATTTGGGGACCCCATTACTGGTTCTTTTTACATACAATCGCGATGTCTTATCCAGTTCACCCAAATGCTGTAACAAAAAAGAAATATTATGATTTCGTGCAAAATATTCCGCTATTTATACCAGTTGAAAGTATGGCAGGAGAATTTAGTAAATTATTAGATAAATATCCAGTACAACCATATTTAGATAATAAAGAATCTTTTATAAGATGGATGTGGTTTATTCATAATAAAATAAATAAAAAGTTAGAAAAGCCACAAATTTCTTTAAATGAATTTTATGTTAAATATTATGAAGAGTATAAACCAATTAATGAAAAAATGAGTGAATACTATAAAATAAGAGGTAAACTAATTTATTCTGGAATAATTATTGGTATTTTTGGAGGAATTTATTATTTATATGATAAATAATTCATCTTTCATAACTTTGTGAAAAAAGATGGAGTCAAAGAATTTAAGAATTTAATAATTTTATTAGTATATTATATGAAGACTAGAAAAAATAGAAATAAATGTAAAAAAGGTGGAAAAGTGATAGCANCNGGNGGAAAAGTGATAGCATCTGGTGGATTTGGATGTGTTTTTAGTCCAGCTTTAAAATGTGAAGGTAATGCGTCAAGAGGAAAAAATAGAATATCAAAATTATTAACAAAAAAACACGCATTAGATGAATTCAATGAAATACAAATATTTAAAAAACAACTAGATAAAATACCAAATTATCAAAATTATTTTTTAATTGATGATTTTGATATTTGTAAACCTGCTAAATTAAATAAATCGGATTTAGTTAGTTTTAAATCAAAATGCTCCGCACTTCCTAAGGATAAAATTACACAAGAAAATATAAATACATCATTAGATAAAGTTTTCGCATTAAATATGCCTAATGGTGGTCTTCCTATTGATGATTTTTTATTAAAAAACAATTCATATAAAAATATAGTTAATCTGAACAATACTTTAATAAAACTTTTAAATAATGGAATTATTCCAATGAATAAAAAAAATATATATCATTGTGATATCAAAGATTCAAATATTTTAGTTGATAATAGTTCAAATTTAAAGGCAAGATTAATTGATTGGGGACTTTCTACAGAATACATAGCAAATATCAATCAAACATTTCCTAAAACTTGGAGAAATAGACCATTTCAGTTTAATGTTCCATTTTCAATAATTATTTTTTCTGACTTATTTTTCGATAAGTATTCAAAATATATTAAAGAAGGCGGAAAAATAAATCATATAAGTTTAAAACCATTTATAATTAATTATATTTATTTATGGACTAAAGAGCGTGGTTCAGGTCATTATTCATATATTAATCAAATAATGTTTATGTTATTTAGTAATGAATTAGATGATATCGATCAAAATAGTAAAGAAAAATTAATTGAAAATGATTTTACATTGATATATATTAGTAATTATATCATTGAAATTTTAATAAATTTTACAAAATTTAGAGAAGATGGAACACTTAATTTACGTGAATATATTGACACTGTTTTTATAAAAATAGTAGATATTTGGGGTTTTATTATATCATATTTACCAATTTTTACGGCTTTATTTGAAAATTATAAAAAATTAAATGAAATGGAACTAGAACTATTTGAAGCTTTAAAGAAAATTTTTATTAAATATTTATACTCTCCGAGAATAAAACCTATAAACATTGATGAACTAACAAATGAATTAAAAGAATTAAATAAAATATTTAAACTAACAAGTACAAGTATAAATAGTAGAAAAACATCTAGTTTAAAAATATCTTCAACTAAAAAAAGTAAAGGAGTAACTGGTCAAACATACCTACTAAATTCTAGTCAAAAAAAACGAACAAAAACTTCTAAAACAAAAACTTCTAAACATATTATTTACACCCTTGAAGATTTAAAATGGGACAAATCCCACTAAAAATTAACAAGGTTTGCCTATTTCAAGGCATGTAAATTTTGATTTTACTGGTTCGTCTAAACCAGTTGAAGTATTCTTGCTTCTTGATAAATAATTTGGTCTTTCTTTATTATTTACCGCATTATAAGCAATCTTATAAATATTTGTAGCACCATTAACATCTCTATTCCAATAACCGCATCCGTTTTTACAACAAATCAGTCCATGAACTAAAACATTACCGCTTCTAAATGGTTTTGGATTTTCCCTAACCATTGTCTTTTTACAAATACCTATTTCACATTTGGAACATCTACACGATGTCCTGAATTCATCTAC
>TBL_comb47_HYPODRAFT_10003314_pt1 | contig 19156 bp, 22 predicted proteins | sample TroBogypolimnion_40_FD_10682 | JGI IMG/M metagenome (IMG submission 10682) | reverse complement strand
ACACCTGCCTCGGTGATGGAATTGGTAGACGTGCCGGACTCAAAATCCGGTGCCGCAAGGCGTGGCGGTTCGAGTCCGCCCCGAGGCACCAACAGCTTTTTTGCAAGCTGTTGATTCAATTAAAACCTATAAATAAATCAATAACTTAACGTATGTATGTCATACTCACGTTGGAGTTTAATTGCTCTTTGTTACCGTATTTAACCCCACGTAATCCCACACAAATCCCACAGGGAATCCCACAATGGCTAGCTTTCAAAAAGCAGCAAAAGGTTACAGAGCTTTAGTAGAAGTAAAGGGCGTTAGAAAGACCAAGACATTTCCCAATAAAAGAGATGCAAAAGAGTGGGCTGATTTGACTGAGGCTGCGCTTCGTTTGGCAAAGACAGACAAAGAAGAAGTTAATTACACACTGAAGCAAGCCCTTGAAAAGTATCGCGATGAAATATGTATAAGAAATGCTGGAGTAAAGCTTGAGCAAATCAAAATCAATGCTTTTCTTGCCCACCCGAACTGGCTTCCGTTCAATAACAAAATTAGTGCAGTTACCACAGAGCACTTTACAAATTTCGTAAAAATAAGATCAGCGATGGTTAAGCCTGGGACGGTGTCTCGTGAGCTGGTGATCCTTTCTGCTGCCATGGAAGTAGCTCGTAAGGAATGGAAGTGGATTAAAGAAAATCCTGTTAAAGATGTCAATAAGCCCAGAAAAACTCCAACTCGAGAGCGATTAATAACTAAGTCGGAGATAAAAGGGATGCTCAGAGGTCTTGGATATAAGGTGGGGCAGCCAAACGTAAGATCAGCAATGGAGACAACAGCACTTTGTTTCATGTTGGCCCTGCGGACTGGAATGAGGGCGGGTGACCTCATAGGCCTTGATTGGACCGATATGCGTATAGATCATGCTGTAGTTAAGGTTGATAAGAATGGTCGTAGGATTGGTACGGGCAGGAAAGTTCCTCTAACGTTCAAGGCTCTGAGGTTAGTAGAGAAAATGAAGGGCTGGGATCCAGTTTCTGTATTTGGGATGAAGTCCCAAAGTCTAGATGCGCTATTTAGAAAGATACGGGAGCGTCAAGGCTTAGAAGGATTTACCTTTCACGACTCAAGACATACGGCGGCCACTTGGATCGTAGGGTCTTACAACAGTAAAGGCATCAACCCTCAGCAGGCTCTCTTTGACTTGTGCAAGATCTTCGGGTGGTCTGATCCTAAAAGAGCTCTTGCTTACTACAACCCCAATATTAGCGATCTTGCTGCTAGGATGAATTGATGGGTGGGGTGGGAGAACCAGAAAGATATAACCCCCCCAGGCTATAGACACCTATTGCACGCCGTGCGATTCTAATTTTGAACTTATGCAATTAATAGCTGTATGTATGTTCTACACACTCCTTCCTAGGCTCGAGCTATACCCTTAGTTTTAAAACTCTCGATAACCATGCCTTCTTCATTAAATCTAGTAACTATACAAATAGGTCTTATTCGTGCTGCCTTAGGATCATGAAATTGAATCACAAGCGGGGCACTAGCCTTAGGTAATTGCTTACTGGACCATAGGGCTGGTTTTCCTGTCTTCGTCTTTTTACTTTTGTGCTTTGAGCTTCTCCCTCTATTCATGCTTATCTCCAACTGGGTTGTAAGGGTTGAATGTTTTGTATTGGTTGGATATTCGGCGTGATAGGCGAAGAGGTAGTTGAGCTGCCGATGGGCATGCCGTAGGCATCGTTTACAAATGTGGTGTTACCTGACTGTGTTGCTGATCCAGTGGGCATGCCATAGGCGTTATTAAAATATGTTGTGTTACCCGACTGGGTGGCAGACCCTTGTGGCATTCCGTACTGGTCATTAAAAAAAGTAGTCGTTGGTGGCTGAGCATTGCACACCGATGAGATTAATAGCATTAGCGATAACAGTAATTTGTTCATAGCGATGATCCTTTAATGGTTGCATGGAAAGATCTAAAGTACGTTTTCGGGTCCTTTACCTTGTTTTAAAAGGATTCGCTTAGCCTTAGTTAACGCTTTGCCTTCTATCTGCCTAATCCGCTCGCGCGTTAGGTCCATAGATGTTGCTATCTCTTGCAGGGTTTGGCCATCTTGACCAGTTTGCTTAGTATTGGTGCTTGATGTTTTCATATAACCTTTCAGTAGTGTTGCTACGAAATAGGACTACTTATCCAGCATGCGCTTTTAAAGTCCTAAAAACGGAACTAAGGGTAAATAAAGATGTTTAGTTGCTGCAAAGGGGTCGTTTTGCGATCCGCTGTTCTATCTACAATAGGGCTATGAATAGCGAAGATCTCGAGTTTCTTGGGCCAATCAAGTCAAAAAGGCTAACATCTTTAAGTGAAGACTCAAAAAATGATCAGGTTCAGATACGAGCTGATCAAGAGTATTGGGAGAAGTACGGGACCAATCGATCCAAAAAGTCTACTAAAAGTAAGAGTGAAATCATGGAGGAGTTATCTCGTGAAAGATTCCCTTGGGAAGACTAAGCCCATTCTCGATTCTTTGTTGGCAGATCAGAAAGTCATTACAGGAAAAGATTTGATAAAGCGTAATAAAGAAGCTGATAAACAGAAAAAATTGCTTCAAGAAGCTATCGAATTTGAGCAGAGAAATCGCCGACCTAGAAGTTGAATGACTAAAGGTATTGTCGTAGTGATTTTTCAAGCTCTTCCTTCAATCGTTTTTTTAAATTGGCTGGCGCCAAGACTTCAACACCTGAACCATGTTTCAAAATCTCCATTAAGAGCTCAGGATCCTGGTTGTAATCAAACTCCAGGATGTAAGAGCCGTCTTTGTCATAACTTGATGCTTGCTGACCATGCCAAGTTTCACCTGATACCCATCTAGCTCTTTCTGGAGTAAAGCGTAATCTTGCCTTCTGAGTTGCCTTCCCTGAAAAGATTCCATAACTCTCAGCAAAGTTCTCTTGTAGCTCTTTTTCAGACACCTCAATAGTTTTTTTACTAATAGATTCTGCTTTTCTGATGCCATCCAAAGCAAAACTTCTCAATCCATCTCTCATGTGGCAGTAAGCATCCAAGTACCAGTTGTCACGATAGAAGATCAAACGCTGTGGTGATACCTCTCGCGAGGTATTTTCATTTTTACTCTTAGCGTAGTATTCAATTTTAAGGCGTTGTCGTTTTAATAGAGAATTCCCGACCTCTTCAAAGTTTTCTAAAGAGTTTTTTCTAGCTGACATCCCAAAAACCTTGATCCGTTTTCGCAGCTCTTTGGCGGATACCTCAGACTGCCCCAAAATTCCATCGATGATTTCTACTAGAGGATCAATATGGGGGCTGATTAGACCGCCTTGATCAAGGTTATCTAGTAGATGCTGCATTAGAACGAGGGCAGTGGCCTCCTTCTCTGAAAACCAAAGTCCAGGTAGCTCTATTTTTTCCCCAAGATTTGGCTTGTCAAAGCGATAGCCGCCCTCTGTACGATCAAATACTATGGAGGCATTCATCCTATCGCGAAGGTACTCTAAGTCTCGCTTAAAGGTCGCTTTTGAGATCTCAAGTTCATGAAGGAAGTCCTGGATCGGTACGCACTTGCGCGCTTGAATCATGTATTTAATACGGTGTAGGCGCTCTAAATCACTCATGTCGGCTTTCCAAAAAATCTGCTGTTTATAACTATAGATGATTGCTGGCTCATTTTGTGAGCTTCAAACCAAATAATCTTAATAAACTTTAAAAGGAGTTTGAAATGATTAAATTTATTGGACTGTTCTTTATCTTCCTGAGCTGGATGGCTCAGTCTGCTGGTGGCCTTGATTTGAAATTATGTCTTTGGTTTTTATTTGGATTATTTTTAGTATGCAGCGAAGGTCTTTTTGCCCACTTAATGTTTAGAGAAAGAGAAAAGGTACGCTCTTACTACAGGAGAAGAAGATGATCGGAGTAGCGTAATAGGTTGCAGCAAAACATCTTGGTGTAGCTATTTTGATTATGACAAATTGCTCATTTGTGGATACTGTTAAATCTTTACTGGAAAAATTAGATAGCAAAATTTAAATTAGCTTTTTTTCCTTTAGATGTTATTCATGAAGCTACTTTTAATATACTGTGGATCAGTTAATAAATTAGATAGTTCGCAGACTTTACGAATCTTACTAAAACCTACTGAATGAGAATTTACGTAAATTGGGGTTGTAAGCGGCTCAATTGGTTCGTTAATTAGAGAGCCTTTGGCATAGTGATCGCTCAATAAATACATCTTTGAAACGGTAATTGTTTGGTTGAAGCAATCTATGGTTTCATAAGAGACTTGGGATCTATAACTTACATCTTTGTCGTCATCATCTAGCTGAGGCTTGAAGTAGTTTCTCATTGTCACTATATCTACTGTTGAATCTATATTTTTCTCAATTTTTTTTGGTTCTATATATTCTGAAAAGTTGTCAGAATAAGCAACTTTTTGCCACTCTCCAGAAAATAGGCTAGGCTTTTTAATGTAAATCAAGTATGGGTCTGACGGATAGAAGTATTGAATGGTCAGATATCCTGCTGGAGGAGTTATTAGGATTATTGCTAGAGAAAAATATAGTGTTTTCTTCATGTTTAGCCCCTATTGATCACTTCACCAAGTAATCGCCTTGAATGACCGAGCTCTTCTCGTATCAAGGCGATGCAGCGATTATTTACTACATTACTAATTAGTTCTGAATCACTCTCGCACAAAAAAACTTCTTTTTGGCAATCTAGGCAAAAGCGAACTCGCCCGTCGGTATCCGTAGGCGTCATTGTGTCCCAGTTTGCTTTACAGCGAAAAGCAAAAGTACAGTTTCTGATGGTTACGTTATTCATGATTTCTTGTCTTTTAAGAGATTTCTAACCAACCATGCTTACAGGATTTGCATTGGCGGTTTGGTAGGGTTTTAGGGGGTTTGGGGGTACCGAGCTCCAATTGCATATGAGGCTTATGGTTTAGCTCAATGCCTTGTCTTTTACCGCACTTAGGGCAGTACATAAGATCTTCTTTGATCTGATTTTTCTCACTGTGAAAGAGTGCTTCAGTACTCATGCTCCCAATCCAGTCTGGGACAGGTGCCCATTGGCATGAAATGGTAAGGGTATCAATTTTTAGCTTGTTACCAAGAAAATAAATAGTGACTGTTTTGCCTGCAGGCTTGATCTTTAAAAAGGTAAGAATCATCCCAAAGTCTGTACTGATGTACCCATGCCAGTCTGCTTTCTCAACTACACAGCGTGTTTGGACTCCATGACTACTAAAAACAGCCTCGCCAAATAAGTAGGATATATAAAAATCATCCTCAATAATTTTCTTAGCAATACCAATATGAGTTGATTTCCTGCGCCTAGGTGCAACAGGTTTGAGCCTAGCTAAAGCATCCAGGAATTCATTCGTATCAATAACTAATGTGCCTGACATGATCTAGTGAACAGCTGCCTCAGTAGGGTTTTCGCCGTCAAACAACTTATGAACTAGATATTCTTTTTTATCAGTGGCTTTAATTAGATAATCATCAAAAGCATCTGGTCGGCCATCTTTATTCTCATTGTGTAAAAAACACATACTGTAAGCTAAGTTATCTGCATCATCACCATGTACTAGATAGGTTTCGGACTCATGGTGATCGACTACTCGTAAGCCTCTGATGAATTCAGGCTTATCTTTATCTGCAAAATTGATATCTAGTCTGTCTACATCAAATCGTTTGCTACGATATATGTTCCAGATATTAAAGCGATAGCCTTCAATGTAGGTGTAGTCACGCATGTTCATTCCTTTCGCTAGGAGTTAATCTTGATGTAATTCTTGAGAAAGTCTTTTCGGGAATAAATGATGTAAGTCATCTCGCCCTGGACTTCATCAATATAAATTCGCTTGGCAAAAAACTTATCCATAGTTTTAAGTCGAGGTAGCCCAATAATTTTTGCCGTATCAATCATGCTTTGAAGTAAGAATGGTTCTGGCCTTATTGCCATCAGCGAAATAAAGAGGGCTATAGAGAAAATCATTGCTTAGCTGGCGTATAACCGATGCGGTTACCGCTATTATCAAAATAGTTCGTAACGCCGCTTGGGGCCTTTACTTCATACCCAAGCCGATTTCCCCTGTTGTCATAAACCCCATTTGTTGAGTTAGTGTTATAGGGGCTGTTGTCCATGTTGTAGGGGCTGTTCCGCATGTTGTAAGGCGAATTCTCCATATTGAATTGGCTGTTCTGCATGTTGTATGGACTGCTATCCAGATTATTGATTTGGGCAAAAGCAGAACTTGAAAGGGCGTCCAAAAGCGTGATTAATACGATGGTTTTTAGTTTCATCATTTCCTCCTTATAGAATCTATAGGTAGATAATGAAGATCTGGTAGCTCAAATAATGAGCTTATAAGAGCCCATAATTTGAATATGCAAAAAAAAAGTAGATAACCGAATGAAAAAAATTAGGCTCGGCGAGCTGTTTTGTGGCCCAGGAGGTCTAGCAGCTGGCGCTCATGTGGCAGCAAAAAAAGTTAAAAATATAGAGCTAGTGCATGCTTGGGCTTTGGATAACGATCCAGATACCTGTAATACATATATAAAAAATATTAATGGGGCTAGTGAGGACACAGTTTTCTGCGAAGACATTCGCTCGTTTAACTACAAAAACTTTGAAAATGTTTCAAGCAGAATTGAGGGGTTAGCTTTTGGCTTTCCGTGTAATGATTTCAGCCTAGTAGGGCAGAGAAAAGGAATTGATGGCGCTTATGGCCCTCTATATAGCTATGGTATCAAGGCGCTGAAGAAATTTACCCCAGACTTTTTTGTTGCAGAAAATGTCGGAGGGATCTTAAGTTCCAATAAGGGGTTAGCGATAGAGCAAATACTGATGGAGATGGATAAGGCTGGTTATGAAGTTACTCCACATCTCTATAAGTTTGAAGAATATGGCGTCCCACAAGCAAGGCATAGATTAATTATTGTCGGGTTTAGGAAGCAATTAGGAATTACATTTAAACCTCCGATGCCAACCCATAAGAAGAAATTTGTCACAGCAAGCGACGCGCTTGAAAAAAAGCCAATTCCTCCAGATGCCCCAAATCATGTGCAATCCACCCTCGCTAAACGAGTAGTTGAACGTTTAAGCTATATTGAAGCTGGCCAAAATGCGTGGAATGCAAATATTCCGCCACGGTTGCAGTTAAATGTCAAAGGTGCAAAGTTAAGCCAGATATACAAAAGGCTTGATCCAAATAGGCCTTCATACACTATTACTGGCTCTGGTGGTGGCGGAACTCATGTCTACCATTGGAAAGAAAATCGATCTCTTACTAATCGGGAAAGGGCGCGACTTCAAACCTTTAGAGATCAGTTTGAATTTATTGGTACAAAAGATAGTGTGCGTAGGCAAATTGGAATGGCAGTTCCCCCCGCTGGTGCTGCTGTAATTTTTGAAGCTATTTTTAAAACACTAAAAAAAATTGAATATCCTCATGTTGAGCCAACGCAAATTTATGAGAGGCGAAAACATTGGAAGTCATAAATCTATCACCCCCTGCTAGCTCCCTTATTGAATCTATTAGGAGTATTGGCTATTCATTTGACTCTGCTATCGCTGATATTGTTGATAATTCTATAAGTGCTGGAGCTACAGAAGTTTTGATTAATTCGAGAATTTTGGATAGCCGTAAACCAATATTCCAAATAATTGATAACGGTAGGGGGATGAGTGTCTCGGCATTAAGAGTTGCCATGTCGCTGGGGGGGAGGGGGCCAGGCGATAAAAGAGGTGATGAGGATCTAGGGCGGTTTGGACTGGGTTTAAAAACAGCATCTTTCTCACAGGCAACAACCCTCACAGTGATTTCCAAGATTGAGTCCGAAGAATCTTTATACGGTATTGAGTGGGATTTAGGTGAGGTAGTTAGATCAAACAGGTGGGATGCAAAGCAACTATCTAGTTCAGAGTGTAGTGGTGTTCTACAAAACTTTGCAGTTGAGTTGGGGAAATGCGGCACACTTGTTCAGTGGTCTAACTGTGATCGAATAGTTCAGGATTTAGATGATATTGCCCAATTAAATGAGCATATTAATCGACTCGTTGATAACTTGAAGAAAAGACTTTCATTGATCTTCCATAAGTATCTGGAAAGAGCAAAAGTATCTATCAAGGTAAACGGATTGACATTAAAACCGATGGATCCATTTGCTGTAAAAGGAGGCGAGAATTTTTCGCATTCTCAATCATTATTCAAGGAAGAGCGAATAGTTCAAGGATCAAAAATTCAGATTAATGGCTACTTATTACCACATATCAGCAGAATGGGTGGGGATGATAGAGAGAGGCAAATTTCAATTGATGCTGAGCATACGGCCTCACAAGGACTTTATTTATATAGACTTGATCGTTTAATAGCATATGGGGGTTGGCAACAAATAGTTAGAAAAACAGAAGCTAATAAGTTAGCAAGATTAGAAATATGTTTTGGAAATGATGCTGATCATTTATGGCAGCTTGATATTAAAAAATCAACGGCAGTTTTACCTGTAGCACTTCGTTCTAGGTTGCGGGATCTGATTAGAGGAATTTCAAATCGATCAAGCGAAGTTTTTATGCGTCGAGTAAGGATGAAAAAATCAAATCCTAATTCCGTCTGGGAAAGGATATTCGATAAGGAATCTTCTTCTATCTCATATCAAATTGATAGAACCCATCCAATTATTGAAAGATTACTCGATGAATTAGAGGGCAAAGAGTCTTTAGTTGAAGATTTATTAGTTTTTATACAAAATACCTTACCTGTAGATTTTATTTCTAATGATCTTGTTGCAGGCGATGGATTAGTTATTAGGACTAATCAAGAAATATTAGATCAAATATCTGAGTTATCTGAAATAGTTTCAAATGCAGGTTTGGGATTTGAGGTATTCAAGGAGACCATCATTGGCTGCGGGATGTACAAATTAAATCCTCATGACTTAGAAATACTTATTGATAAATTCAAATTTAAATTCAAATGACTACTAATCAGACTACAGATTCATTTTTCATCGGTTTAATTGTTCGCGAGACTCAGCATAGGTTCGCTAATAGTGGAATTGTAGGCTCCGTGAAACCCGAGTGGATAGTTGAAACGTATCAAGACATAGCCAAGGGACTTAATTTTGAGCTTACTGACGCTCATCGTACTTTGTTAATGAATTTAATAAGAGCAAAAATAGATGTTCCGCTTGAGGGTTCTGGAGCTGTATCGATTGTTGATGATGAAAATTTTGTGAAATGGTATACCCCAGCACTGCTCGGGAAATATTGGGGTAGATTCAAAAAATATATAGAGCAAAAGGGTAGCATCCCAGATGCTGTAAAAATAGTTCTTGATGAGGATACTGATAAGATTTTAGCTAGGATGGCAAATCCTAAATCTGAGAAGGCCTTCAATTGTAGAGGCATGGTTGTTGGAGATGTACAGGCTGGCAAGACTCTGAACTACTCTGGGCTAATTAATAAAGCATGCGACGTTGGTTACCATGTGATCATAGTATTAACAGGGACAACTGAAGATTTAAGGTCGCAGACTCAAGAGCGTTTAGATAAGGATTTTGTAGGACAATTATCCAGGGTTGGAAACCAGCAAGCCCTTGATTCCGCTAGCAGGGTAGGGGTTGGTCACATAGACTGGCAAATAAAACCTTTTTGCTTAACTGACGTAGTGAATGACTTTAAACGAATGAAAGTTTTCTCTATTGACAGCGTTAACGAGCCAATATTAATCGTTGCAAAAAAGAATGTGACTGTTCTTGATGAAATTAACTCGTGGATTAATACTCAGAAAAAAGACGCTAGAGATAAAGTACAAAAGCCATTTTTAATTATCGATGACGAAGCAGATAATGCATCCGTAAATACTGGAAAAGCTGATGAAGATCCAAAAAAAATCAATCATTCAATTCGACGGATTCTAGAAAGTTGTGCTCGAATTACTTATGTGGGTTACACAGCTACACCTTTTGCAAATATATTCATATCGCCAGACGATTCTTTTGATAGCACTGATTTAAAAGAACTTTTTCCAAAAGACTTCATTTTTTCACTTGTACCCCCTCCTAATTATTGTGGAGGCAGATTTTTCTTCTTAGATCCAGAGACTTCTGATCCTGCTATAGAGTTCATTCGAGACGCTGATAAATATTTCCCAGCATCAAGGAAAAAGCAGCAAGATATAGTTGAGCTCCCCCCCTCAATGGTAAGAGCTATAAGACAGTTTTTCATAGCTTGCGCAATGAAAGATTTAAGAAGAAAGTCTGGGGATATCTCAGACGGAATTGAAAATCGCTTTGACAGCATGCTTATTAATATCTCTACCCTACTTAATATACAAAATACTGTTAAGCCCTTGGTCAAGGATGAGGTTGATAAGGTTACGCAAGCAATATCTGGGAATCAATTTGGCTCCAATTCTTCTGATCCAATAATTAATGATTTATTTAGCATTTACGATAAAGATTTTTTACCTAATTTAGAAAAGGATATTTCTTGGGAATCAGTTGTTTCTTCTCTCTTGGTAATGGAGCCTATAAGAGTCATATCTATAAATGGTGATTCTGATGATGTGCTCAACTGGAAGGAGGATAGTCCTAAGAAGAATATTGCAATTGGAGGATTAACGTTATCCAGGGGTCTAACTCTCAATGGTTTGGTTATTAGCTACTTGTTTCGAAATTCAAAAATGTATGACACGATCATGCAGATGGGTAGATGGTTTGGTTATCGAGATGGGTTTAGAGATTTACTAAGATTGTGGTGTTCGCCAGATGTTGCTGATGCGTATCAAAAAGCCACTCTAGCAACCGAGGAGGTACGTGAAGACATACAGCAAATGAATAGACAGGGAATGAAGCCTAGAGATTTTGGTATGAAAGTTGCGGCCTATCCAGGTCTTATGCCTACCGCTAAAAATAAAATGAGATTGGGGGTCACGATTACTCATTCTGTTTCGTTTGCAGATAAAAAAAGAGAAACTTATTTTTTCAACTTAGATCCTGAGATCGAAAAATTTAACAACGACAGAGTATTAGAGTTTACTGATACTTTACAAAAAAACTATCCTTCTAAATATATATCTGGGCCTGGTAAAAAGGCTAAGCACAAGGCATTTTTGGGTGTTCCTGCCGATCTTGTGGTGCCTTTATTAATTGATTACAAATATCACCGTCGTAATAAAGATTTACCAGAGAAGTATTTCCGCGATTATTTGGATGAGTTAAGATTTTCTGAACTTTCCACATGGAATGTAATTTTCTTTTCACGTCAAACACAGTCCGAAGACCTTGGTGTTTCTAATGATTTATCAAAGATTCTTAATGACTCAATCAACTCCCAAGAAAGAAGTCTATTTCTTAAAATGTGGAATAGAGATCGGGACCTTAGTTGCGTCCCCCTGAGTGCAAATTGTCAATTATCAACGGGTGATATTGATAAATTAGCCCCAAACAAAAACGAGCCGACACTAATTATTCACTCAATTAAAGTAGGGGATCCATCCCCGAAACCAAGTCCTGAGAATCCTCTACCAGATCATTTACAGGGCTTAAAAGGACGTGAATTCTTTGGTATCACTATTCTCTTCCCAAGGATAACTGAGGATACTCAATCCGTGCGTTGCATAGCTACGCAAGATTATGTCAAGAGATATTTTGGGGATGATTTAGATGGTTAGGGGTCAGTCATGATTTGGGATGAATTTTCACAGCCTGCAAAAGGTCAACTATTACTTAAATTAGCCAAGACAACATCCTACGGAAACTGGAGTTGGGCTAAAAACTCTGAGGGTAAGGTAGGTATAGCATTGGAGTTATCTAAGGACATTGTTGCCTCTGACGTTGCCACAAGTAAGTATTTTGAAATTAATACTAAGAGTATTCCCCTGATTGGGAATGTTCTAACTGTTTTTTGTGCATCTACCGAGTTCTATGAGATTTTTGAAGTACTTTGTATTGATTTGATTAAATCAGCATTGAATGCTCATACGGAGAGTGAAGCCATTTCAATCCTTTCGAATAGGATTCATATATGGTCCAAATTATTTTCTAAAGGATTTAAGGGCTTATCTGTCCAGCAAGTTTTTGGATTGGCAGCAGAACTTTCGTTTTTAAAAATATGGTTAGCACAGCCCATCTTAGGGAATGTCATTGCATGGTCAGGTCCGCTGGGGACACCGCAAGATTTTATTGATAGCGTTAAAAATAGGGCATTTGAGGTAAAGGCCACAGGTAGGTTGGATTCGACCGTAAAAATTTCATCTTTAGATCAGCTAGATTTCGGTGGGGAGTTGCATCTAGTTGTATTTCCCGTTGTAAGTGCCAAAATTGATGACCCTATAAAAACAAATTTAGATCAGTTAGTACTTGAAACTACTGAATTATTAGGTGGTATGTATAAACCTGAATTTTTGAATTTACTTTTACAGGCTGGATATGTTGCTGATTTATATAAGGATATAAAATTCACAGTTGGAGATCCTCGCTTTTATAGGGTTGACCCAGAATTCCCCAGAATTACTAGAGCGAGCGTTTCACAGGAGATCATTTCTGCTAGATATGAAATTGATTTGATTCAATGTGAAAAATTTAAAGTTGAAACTAATGAATTCATGAGTCTTTGGACATGATCACACTGCAGGAATACTACGATTCTATTATTTCTGAAGCTATTCGCTCTGCGGATATTGACGGAACCCCAGTAGAGTTAAATTTCCTCCGTCAAATGCTTGACGAGTTGGTTGATTATGGAGAAATTAACGACTACCAATTAAATGAAGATGGTAATGACTCATCTGGATTATGGAGAATTGATGCTTATTCTATAGATGATGTATCAGAGGCCTCAACTGGTGCAATTTCTATTTTCGTTTCAGACTTCAATGTTGGGGGTGAATTAGTCAACTTAAATAAGTCGGATCTAGATTTTTTGACTAATAAAGTTAAAAGATTTATTGAGTTTTCCTTAGAAAAACAAATTTACACCTTCTTTGAAGCTGGCTCATGCGCTTTTGAGGCTGCGGAAGAGATAAAGTCTCACTGGAAGAAAGGTGCTAATAACTTTCGGCTATATATTATTTCCAATAGGCAACTCAGCTCAAGGGTTTCAGAGATGCCCAAATTAGATATACACGGCGCCTCTATTGAGATTGTTTTGTGGGATATAAATCGTTTCTTACAGCTTGAGTTATCTGGGAGGGAGCGAGAGCCTTTGGAGATTGATTTATCAGATAGACCAATAAAGGCTCTGATGGCGTCTGCCGAGGACTCTAAAGACATCATATCAATGCTGGCTGTAATGCCAGCGACAACACTAGTGGATATTTACTCGAAATGGGGAGCGAGGCTTCTAGAACAGAATGTTAGGAGTTTCTTGACTGCGAAAGTGAAAGTTAATAAGGGGATAAGAGAGACTATCAAGAACTCTCCCACAAAATTTTTTGCATTTAATAATGGAATCACTGCAACTGCCGAATCTGTGGAAACTGAAGATCGTGATGATGGTGAATACATTACAAAGATAAATAATTTTCAAATTGTGAATGGAGGGCAAACGACAGCTTCTCTATATTCTGCACATACAAAAGATAAATTTGACCTTAGTGAAATCTTCGTGCAAATGAAGTTATCTATTGTTACGGCTAAAGATGCTATTACTCTTGTGCCATATATTGCCAGGTTTGCAAATTCCCAGAATAAAGTTACTGAGGCGGATCTTTTCTCCAATCACCCATTTCATATTAGATTTGAAGGATTTTCTCGTGAAATTATGGCGCCACAAAAAGCGGGTGCAATTTCTGGGGATAAATGGTTTTATGAGCGTGCGAGAGGGCAATATACAAATGCTTTAGCTTCTTGTGCAACCAAACTGGAGCGGACTAAGTTTTCATCCCTGAATCCTAGAGGCCAATTAATCTCTAAAACAGCCTTGGCAAAATATCTCAACTCATTTGAATTATTGCCTCACATAGTTAGCAAAGGGTCTGAGTTTAATTTTGCAAAGTTTGCTGACTCTGTAGCTGATTCTTGGGAGTCATCTGAGGATTCATTTAATGAGGGGTTCTATAAGACTTCTATTGCTAAGGCTATTGTTTTTAAAACTGTAGAGCGACTAGTAAGCGAGCAAAAAGGGAATTGGTATAAAGGTGGGCATAGGGACAAAATAGTTCCCTACACAATTTCATTTATTGAAAATGCCATCCGAAAATTTGATAAAGAATTTAATTTCTTTGAAATTTGGAAGAATCAATCTACAACTAAGCAACTTGATAAATTAATTAATGTTGTTGCCGAGCGTGTTAATGAGCTCCTTAACGACCCTAATAGACCAATTTTTAATGTGGGTGAGTATGCTAAACGGGAGTCATGCTGGAAGGCTATTCAAGCAGAGTCAAATAAATTTGATATTGAAGAATATTTAGATGCTTTTATAGATAAAAAGCAACTTGAAGACGGAGCACTTAAAAGCAGAATAGATCAAAAACTTCTAAAAGGCAGGGAAATGGTTCAAATGGTTATTTCAATTGAACCCAAGAAATGGGAAGCGGTTAGGGATTTCTTGGCCGAGAATAGCATGATGAGTGAAGATAAGTTATCCCTAATTAAGCAGGCGATCTACAAGAGATCGCCCCTATCTGAGCGTCAATGTAAAACTTTGTATAGCCTTTTGAACGAATACGATTCTTACTTTAGGGGTTGATATGGCTGTTGATAGTACTTTATGGTCTGATGAAGAGTTAAAAGATGCTGTTTTTGCGTATAAAAAAATGCAGCAAGATTTAGATTCTGGTAAGCCCGTTGTAAAAAGAGCTGTCTACAAAGCCTTATCTGAGAAATGGGGTCGCACAGAAAATTCTTATGAACGGAGGATGAGTAACATCTCTGCGGTGTTGGATCTTTACGGTAGGGCTTGGGTAAAAGGTTTAAAACCACTTTCAAATGTTGGTACCAATGTTATATCTGTCATTAATAAATATCTTAATGAATTTGATGGGGCTAACGATTTTATTGATGCGGCATTCGAGGTTGAAGTTGCAAAGAGGGTTAAAAGTGGCCTAATGGTTGAACCTGCGGGGAATCATAATCCAGGATCAAAAAAAGCCCAGGTGTCTTTAATTATTCGTGATCCTGATGTGAAGGCTTGGGTCCTAATAAATTCAAACGGTATCTGCGAGAGTTGCGGATCTAATGCCCCCTTTATATCAAGCACAGGCATTCCTTATTTAGAGGTTCATCACGTAAAAAGATTGGCTGATAAGGGCTCAGATACAACTGATAATGCTGTTGCTGTTTGTCCTAATTGTCATAAGGCACTTCATTATTGCGACGCCAAAGAATCTATCGTTGAGTCTCTGTATAAACGGATCCCCCGACTAAAAAAATAGTTATTACTGCCTCATAGCATTTATTTGAGACTCATACTCTGTCTTTGACCCGCTCCCCTCTTTTTTGCTAGGGCCACAATCTAAAATCTTGGATCATGTGCTGGATCTATGCCTATTAACCTACTCAAATTTTCGTAGGTCTGCTCTAAGTGAATTGCTATTTTATCTAGAGATTTTCGGATAGCATATTTATTGGAGTATTGTATACACGTCGGATCTTCATCAGTTACATATGCGGCTGCGTTTTCAATATTGCTAATAGCATCGTGCATGTCGAGCATTATTCTCTCGAGTGGCGACATTGGTTTTTTTATATATTCCATTTGTTTCCCTTTTATTTAATTTGCCACCATCGGCGGTTGCGACCAGCTGTTGACCAGTCCCTTTTAGCTGTAAAACCACTTCTTCTTAACGCTTCTCCCGTAAATTGGTTTGAAGCCCTAAATCTGTAATGCCCCTTTAGACCTGCTAGCGCAATAATTTCTATTAGCGTGTACTTCCTCTGCCTTTGAAATGGACTCAATGAGGCGATCCATTCAGTTATTTGGTGGGTATAGCAATCCACCAGTGATAAGGGCCTGAAAGACTGCACAGGTGGCTTAGCATTGATTTCTCGAGCTTCAGCCTTTAACTTATCGATACTTTGACGTAAGGATGGGCGAAGTGGATATGGTGTGGCTGCAGTCATAATGTCTCCTTTGATGCAGGGTGTGCAGAGTTAAGCCCGTTTTGCTTATTCTTTCTTATTAAATCTTCATAGAAAAAACATAGAAAAAGATCCCAAGCCTGCATACTCTGCACAATCATTGATAAGGGCGATATCGAGTAATTGAAATTCCAATTAAAGTCATCTTTTGTTTAACGCGATCCTTTTTAAAACCTCGTTCAAGCATCCTTGTTACGAAGCGAGTTTCTGAAACTGGATTTGATCCCGCAGTTCTGATCCAGCTGGAGTAGTTGATATACATGTCACGTGTGCCTTGGGATTCTGTTTCACCTTCTTCGCAACACTCGACCAGCCATGCTCCCATAAGGTCTTGGTCTGATCGATAGCTAGTTACTTCATCTTTGACTGCTTGGTTTTCCTCTAGTCCATTCAACTGCCAATTAAGGCAGCCTTGGATCGCCCAATTTAGTATTCCTGAGCTCTCAAGCATGAGTTTTTCATGTAGGCCTTTATCAACTTCTGATTCTGGGATTTGATTTTTAAAGGGTATGACCTTTATTCGACGCCATATCCCATCATCCTCGCCACGAATACTAGGCTTATGGTTCCCACTTATGAAAAGCTTGAATTTAGGCCTGAAGTCAAAAGGATCACCATGATTGACCCTTGCAGTCAAAATATCACCCCCCGTCATCGCTTTAATTTGGGATTCTGCTAGACGTGCTCCTTCTTCAGTTTCGTTAGCAGTGACCAGCCGTGCTCCCGCAAGGCGAGCAATCTCAGGAGTAGGCCCCTGACTACCATAATTATTTCTAACCATTAGGGCGCTTGTGGGAATGCTTTTAGCGTATGTACCTAAGATCTTTTGCATCACAGCTATTTCGGTCGACTTGCCATTCTTCCCCCGTCCGATGTAGTAGAAAAAACATTGCTCTGTTGTTTTCCCTGTGAGGGTGTAGCCCCAATAATTCTGCTTGTACTTCACTAGTGTGGGGTCGTTGCTCGAAACTTTATTAATGAAGCGCTCCCAGGTCGGGGCCTTGGCACTTGCCTCATAATTCACATCACATTGCTGGGTAATTAGATCTCCTGGTTTGGCATTTCTGAATTCACCTGTTCTTAGATCAACTACTCCATTCCTTACCCCCAAAAGTAAAGGGTCGAAGTCTAAGTTATGAATGCTCGTTGATAGCCACGGCTTAGCAAGCTCTATCATTGCATCGATACGGGGCTTTTGAAGGCTTGAATTACCCCAGTTAGCGATCTTTTGCGTGAGTGACGTATCTGCTTTTGCTGCTTCGACAAATATTGATTTAGCCACTTCCATTGCAGCGGTTTTAACACTGTCTGTTATATCTATTTCCCAGTAACTATTCGACCAAGAAAACCAGGACTTTAATTCAGGTACGAAGAGATAAATGCCTTTGAAGCGCTTAGCAAATCTCTCGGCGTTCCCAGTGTCGTTTAGCGTAGATACATTAGCTTGGCGTGCGAAAGAGGGTGGAAGTCCAAGGTGTTTTTTTGCGCTGTAAATTAAGGTCCCTAAGGTATATCCTCCTTGGGCTGGGTTATAAGAGCCCCACAGCTTTTCCGTCTCCTTGGATGAATAGGTTGTGCCACCGCTGCTAAACCGATCAAATTGCTCATAACTATCTGCCCCCGAATAGCTGAATCTAAATGCAAACCCAATCGCCATCCATTCATCCCTTGAGCTATTCGGGTCACACTGATTTAAAAGGGCCAACACATCAGCTTGAGATTCAGTTTCGGAATTTAGAAGAGGCTGGAATTGCTTAGATACCGCTCTCTCAGGCGCCGCAGACTTTTTCTTCCCATCCTTAAAGTCGTTAATGATCTTATGGATAGAGTTGATTTGCTCGTCACTTGCCTTGCTAATAGCTGTAACATCGTTACCAAAATCCCCTGTAAGGCATATATAGCCTGCGTTACCAAATAATTCAATATGCCCGTTATCTTTGTTATTGACAGTGCAGCAGATAAAAAATTGATGGAGTCCAGTTTTACTTCTACTAATTTCGCAGGTAGCATTTTTTAAAGTATTAAAGGCCAGCACTTGGGCGGGGCTCCCTTCACTTAAATCAGGCATACATTTATCGTAGTCAATCGCTCCATAGCCACAGTCTGGATAAAAACAGATAGCAATTCCCTTGGCATTAAGATTCGAATCCAATAAATTGATTGCCTGATCAAGGCTTAGTAACTGACTAGATTTATTTGTATCATCCCACTTTCCTCCCCAAAGATGCTTGGGTGATGTTGGATTTAGGATGTCTCCTTTCCCTTCCCCTGTAACCGTAAAAGCCTTTGGGTTCGGTAGGGATGAGAAGGCCGTACGAAGTGATTCTCGGGTTAATTTACTAAGAATGTCATAGCGGGGGTTCATGATGCCTCCGCTGGGATTATTTGGTTAGCGCGCGTCTCTAAGAATTTTTCTACGTCACATCTCCGCCAAAGGGTAGTGCCGCCTATCTTAATAGGGGCAGGCCAAAGGCCGCTACAGACCCAGCGGTTAAGAGTAGATTTGGGTATGCCAAATTCTGATTTGATATCCGACTTGCGGAGTAGTGCCAATATAAAAGCCATTTTGGGATTCCTTTACGAATACTGCTTTGTAAAAAGAACCCAGTCTGAAAGCGCCCCACTAGCATAGCTAGCTGCATAAATGCTCAGTCTCTAAGTTGTGCGCTAATCAATACATCTTCTATGGTCTGGAAACTAGGAGCGCTGCATTTAAGTTTCCTCCAGCTCGACAAGCATTGGGCACATTCAAATACTATCAAATAGATTCATTGGATGTAAGTATTAAATTGGAAAAATTGTTAATAGTTTGTGTTTGTGTGTAGGTCGTATGTATGACATACACAACTGTGTTGTTTTAATGGGATTTTTGAAAGTGGCCCACATTAATCCCACATTCGGACTGCGAAGCCTTATTCTATATAGGTGTAAGGGGCTGCCCCGAGGCACCACTCAATTTGGCTTTTTGCCCTTGAGTTTTCTGAAATGAATTCCTAGATTTCGTACGTATCCGATTCGCTGGACATTGCCTGCTCGACAATTTTGCGTGTGAGTGTCGGTGAGA
>TBL_comb47_HYPODRAFT_10003311_pt1 | contig 19164 bp, 18 predicted proteins | sample TroBogypolimnion_40_FD_10682 | JGI IMG/M metagenome (IMG submission 10682) | reverse complement strand
ATGATCATGTAATTGGATCCACTTGTGGCAGAAACACTGAACGAATTGCTTTGGGCAACAAGGGAGATCGCCTTGCCAGCCCACAAGTTCATGTTTCCAAAAGCCCCAGTCAACTGGACGTTGGAAATAGCATACTCGTTAATGCTATTGGAAGCACTCAGTAGCCAGTTGGATGCAGTATTCAAGGTGGTGCACATAGTGTTCGAGTCCATGATAAGATAGTTGGATCCACTGGTGGCAGAAACACTGAACGAGTTGCTTTGAGCCACAAGGGAGATTGCCTTGCCTGCCCACAAGTTCATGTTTCCAAAAGCCCCAGTCAACTGGACGTTGGAAACGGCATACTCTACAATGCTATTGGAAGCACTCAGTAGCAGGTTGGAAGCAGTATTCAAGGTGGTGCACATAGTGTTCGAGTCCATGATCATGTAATTGGATCCACTGGTAGCGGAAACACTGAACGAGTTGCTTTGAGCCACAAGGGAGATCGCCTTGCCTGCCCACAAGCTCACATTGCCAAAAGCCCCAGTCATTTGGATGTTGGATACGGCATACTCGGTGATGCTATTGGAAGCACCAATTGAAAAGTTCGAGGCAGTATTAAACCAAGTGCTAGATGTCGTCTTGTCCATGGTGAAGATGTTTGAGCCATTGGTTCCCGATAGGGTATACGATGCTCCTGCTGTGATGGCATAATTCGAGTTGGCGGTCGCAAGGATGCTATTTGAAGCACCCATTGACAAGTTGCTCACAGAGAACAAAGACATGGATTTGTTGGTATCCATAATGAAAACATTGGACCCGTTGTTGGCTGATAACGAGACACTTGTTCCTGCAGCAAGGGATGCTGCACCATTGAGAGCTGTCATGGAAATATTAGAATTTGTTAGTTGTGTATAATTATTTGAGCTGTACAGGTTAATGTTGGAAGAAGTAGACAAGGTTGCCGAGTTGTTAGCACTGTTAAGGCTGAACAACATGTTGGAGTTGTTTGCAGCTACCATGAATGACCCAGTGGTAGCAGTTTGGTAAATGTTAGCCTGAGCCGACGCATTAACATCACTGTTGGCAGTGTATGTGAACGATCCAGAGGTTCCCAAAGTTATAGCAGCAGTGTTAAGGGCGATGGTCTTGCCCGAGCTGATGATCACATTGCACAGGCCATGCAATGTCACTGTGTTCGAGTTGGAACTTGTGTCCATGTAGAGATACATGTTCGAGTTGTTGACATTCAACATGAAAGAGTCAGTGTTCTTGGGAGTGGTCATGATCACGACATTGCTTGTAGTATCCCGCACCATGTCAAGGGAGTGAACATCATACAAGGTATAAGAGATGGTCCCCGAAGATCCTACCTCAAAATTGGTAAGATTTGAACCGTATACCCTCGGTAGATACAACGGTCCCATGGTAGATGCATAAATATCAGGGTAAGCACCAGGGTAAGTAATCGAAGTTGGCCCGCCATTTGTATAATTGATCAATCCGCTACCATCTGACAATGGACAGTATGATGCCATTTATATATTTTGGTTATTTTAAGGTCACGCCCGAATTTTATCCAATGGGAATCAAAAACAATACATGCACCCAACAAACTGGATCGAATAATATCTGTTTTTATACCATACGGTTTTCGTTTTCCTAAACAAGGCATCACATGTTGCCTTTGCAATTGTATAGTTGTGTCGAATTGTGCTTGCTTGCCGCATACCATAACCAGGAATGTCACTTGTAGTAATGAAATCCCCGTTTTTCAATATCCCTCCCATGTTACAGATCCACACCCCTCCCTCGCCTTGGCTCTGAACTATTATACGAGGTGACAACACTGGCCTCAAAAACGAGATGTTGCCAATGTGGAAGCGCCCTTCTGTGTCGTAGCCCCCAACCACACCAAATGCCCTCGCATCAAATCGCCGCCTAGTAATCCTGACTATGGGAAGCGCTTCATCTATTGTTATCTCGATATTATCATCTAGATCAGCGTACTTGCCAGTGGAATATACAATCATGCCAACTCGAGGTATTGCCCTTGATCCATTTTTACATCTATGCTTCCCCGTAAAGTTCAGTACTTCTGCCTTGAACATTTCAGAGAATTCTACTACAGATCCCAATTTAGATTGAAATATTAAATTGCTGCTACTATCAATGTACTCTTTCCAATATGTACCATTGCTAGCCGATGAAATAACTAGATTATTGCTCACTTGAAGGTCACCCCCAACAATAACCTTTTGTGTAGAGTTGTCCAACGTGAGGAAAGGATTCGAATTGCCAATGACGAGCTGATTGGAAGCAGCATTAGAACATTCATTCATGTAAATATGCCAATATGTGTCTCCACACTTGAACTGTTGTCCTTTTGTGATTTGCATTGCCGAGTACACATAACCATCCACTTTGACGTTGCCTATTACCCCTAGAGAGCCTTCCAGCTCGTTCGTTATAGGACGTTCATCGAAGAAACCAGGTACGTTCCAAGGCTGACAGTATGTACATGAATTACTCGGTCCACTAACCCCTGGGGGGCCAGGAGGAAGCCACGGCGGGACGTAATTCAGCGGGTCTGACACCCAAGGTGGAATATAATAATTAGGATTTGTAATCCATGGTGGAACAAACGTATTGGATGCAATGGTGTAGTTGGAAGATAGCCAAGGAGGAGCATATGTGATGGGCGAGGATATCCAAGGTGGGGTATAGCTGGTTCCGTTGACCCACGGAGGCATGTACCAGTTTGAATTCGCCCATGGCACCGTATAATTAGATATACCTGTACCGTACCAAGGGGGGTTATAGTTGGACCAGTTGACCCCTGCTCCGGGACTCCATGGCGGAATCAAGTTTGATGTGTTCATCCATGGCGGAACAAATGCAGCCGCATTGCTCATCCAAGGTGCGACATAATTTGAGGTTAGCCAAGGCGGGTTGAACTTGGTAGCGCTGATGCCGTACCACGGGGGTGCAAATGTGGCTATGTTGGACCAGGGAATGGCGTATGCAGTAGAGTTTAGCCATGGAGGAAGGTAATTAGACCAAATAGCATGTGTATTTGAAGCCCATGGCGCATTATAGTTGGACGTACCTTGCCAAGGGGCCACGAAATTGCTAGGTGCAAGAACCCATGGGGCCACATAGTTGCAATCTTTAGACCACGGTGGCGTATATGTCGTATAGTTTGAACCAGCCCATGGAGCCGCAAATGTTGTGAGATTTGACCATGGGACCTTGTAATATGTTGCATTAGATCCGAGCCATGGCGGTAAATAATTGCTTGCCGACCACCAAGTAGCTGCAGCCACAGCCGTGTTGATCCAAGGTGGGATGTAGTTGCTGTTCCCGTACCATGGTGGAACGTATTGAGCCGCATTACACAACCACGGGGCGAGATAATCAGTATTCGATACCCATGGGGGAGCATAGTTGGGATTACTAAGCCAGGGCGGGGTCCAATTCGACAAGCTCACAACTACGGTTCCACCAGACGAGCTAGTATAATTCCCGCTTCCACTGCCTCCACTGCTTCCACTGCTTGTTCCGTTACCAAATATTCCTTGGGGAGCTTGTGACCCCCATAGAGTATAAATATTAGACAGAATTTCCCGATAGTTTGATTGTGTAAGCAATGGTGTCACGTTGACATTTTTAAAGATAGCATTTCCGGTAACAATCAAGTCGCCTGTTATCACGACCGTGGACGATGCGATATCCACAGAGGAAGCGGCATTGACAAGTATATTCTGTGTAGTCGAATTTCCTACAGTGACGTTACAAGAAGATGAAATAAATACATTATTTAAATTGGTATAGTCATCCGTAATATTCGATAACAAAGTTCCTGTATTCAAAACAAGTGATCTAGCACCTGAATTAGATATGTTGTTCCCGATTAGAATATTATTCGAGTTGCTCACTATATTGTTGTTCCCTAGAGATATATTATATGTACCCGAAAAACAATTGCATGATCCTATAGCAAGATTACAACTTCCTGTTCCGTTGGCATCCGTGTGAAATCCTATTGCAACATTTTGGACCCCTGCAATCGTAGTTCCTGTTCCGCTTCCCATTGCAACATTTCCGTTTCCACTTGCTTCAAACCCGGTCCGATATCCAACATATGTGTTGTCATTTCCTACGGCTATGGTAGCACCTGCCAATGTACCAAACAACGTGTTTCGATTTCCAGTCACATTGCTAGCCCCTGCAAAGTAGCCTACCTCACAGTTCATAACTCCATTAATGTTGTTTACTCCCGAGCTGAATCCCATAAACGTATTGTCAACGCCTTTGCTCCGTATACCCGCATTTTGACCATAGTATGTTGATTGCTGGTTGTTCTGTGTGAGGGACATGACCAAGCTAGCCGATGTGGAACCTGAAATAGTTTTAGCTGTTGTAACCGTATAGATAGACATATTCAACTTCTATTATATAAAATATAATTTCATGAACCAATAATATATTTGCGAAAAACAGGCGATGGATTGCGAACAATAATGTCTCGGTATAGACAACACAATCCTTTGAGATAAGGGTTGTTGTTGAAAAAACCCACTGCAAGTGATTGCATGCATATGTCGTTGTCAAGCAAACACCTTTCTCCTTCCATGACGGCCACAATCTGAGGCAATCTTTGCCATGTTAGAGTTCCATTGACCATCAAAATCGTGTCGAATGCATAGCCATGTCGACCATTCGTCACTTCGATTGCAAAGTAGCCACCGGCGCCAGCATCACAAGGTCTGGAGGTCAAGACAATTGAAAAATTAGACTTGTAAATAATCAAAAAGTCAACTGCTTGCTTTTTTTTTGCCAAAAGTTCGAGTTCTCTTGTACACATTTCCGTAAAAAACGTGTGGTATCGTTTGATCAACAATGCCCTAGGATCCCTCGCACAAGCGCAAACGAGTTTCATCATTACAGCCCCGCCATAGACACGCCTTCTCATATTTTTACTTGTGTTGGCAAGTGACGCACGATCACATGTGTCCAAAAATAAAAGAATGTGTGCAAGTGGGAGTTGTGGGATCTCGTCAAATAGCATCAAAATCTCCACATCTCGACATTTCAATATTTTTGAAAAACGATAAAACGATTAACGGTGTTTCATTTTAGAGTAGACAAGGTGTAGATCATCAGGGACAATACGACCAAAGCAGCTGAAGCACCACATTATATGTACATTATTGTCTATAATTTTATCATTTTTTATATTGACAGACGTTTGATGTACATGTCAGCATCTTGTCTCCCATTCTCAATAAGGTCGTCAAGAAGTAGTCGGTCGACCAAAAGACAAGATGTAATATTCCGGATAGGACTTGTCACTATCTTGGGTGAAAACACATGATGATTTTTGGACTTGATTCCTCCTTGGAGGTCAATACACAACCACGGTTCATGGCGTCTTGCTTGAATAATGCGGTCAAGATTAATGGTGGCACCATCAATAATATGGGAATCAACTACGAAAAGGCCAGGAAACATAGAGGATGATTTGATGGCTGCCACTGTCTTTGCACGAGACATGCATCGATTGAACACTATCTTGCCTGAAGTTGTATTGAATGAGAGGATGACAAGTGTTCTTGCAACATGCTCCATTTCTAGATCGTCAACGCTATTCAATATGTCAAAGCAGGGCTGTGTGTTTAGTGAATGAAATATGCTGCCATTCTTCACAAACGCCCGTGCCCTTTCTATGTTTTTATAATATGTATTTTTGCTTTTCACTGTACTCCATTCATTCACAATCGTATCAAACGGCAAATGCTCTCGGCTATTCCAATGCTTATCGAGCAACTCTGGCTTGCGTATGACAATGGGAACAGCATTCAATGCTCCCACTGATACAGCATACACTTTTTTGACCTGAAAGTCAGGAATGACCTCGTACAACCTTTTAAAAAACCCGTATTGATAAGACCCCTTCATCCCACCCCCGGACAATATGACATTCGGCGGATGATACATGTCTTTAATACTTTTACTTGTCTTATATTTGGTCGATTTTTTGTTTCGTATATAGAAGATTGTATGCGTATAAAATACTAATGAGCCTTGACGAATGGAAAATACGTAGTAGGGCACTACCTATTCGCATACCAAAAATAGAAGAAAAAGTCGTAATAGGGACCTATAATAATAAATATTGGGTCCTTGTAAAAAGCTTGTCAAAAGATCTTGTCAGAGGAAAGGTGATTAGCACCCCACCAGAAGACAAACATTTTCAAAAAGGAGATGATGTTGTTTTTCACATGGACAATATTTTGTAGCAACTCTCTATTTACTCCTCGTCACTATCCTCAATGAATGCATAGCCTGTGATCTTGCGAGGTGCGCTGTCGTCATCTAGCTTGAGCAACTGGGAGAGCCTGAATGTGCAACCAAACTTCTTACCGGCAATCCAGATGCCAGAGCACTGGAGGATCGCCTGGATGTTCGCACCCTTGTGGATGGTTTCCTTGGAGATAGCTAGTGGCTTCACTTCTCCTGTGGCAACATTCTTGGTGTATCCCTCACACTTGAACTCCTTGTCCTTGTAAGGTACATTAAACTTGAAAGTTGGCTCGTAGTTTGTGTTGATCTCGCCAGTCACCTTGTCCTTTGACCAGTGGATGGGAGATGTGTACAGCTCAGCAAGGACATCCCTTGATGCAAACTTTTGCTTGAACCAACTCTGACTCTTGGCATAAGCCTCATCAATGATGCGAGTATCAAGCTCCTGGATCTTCTCAAGGAAGCCCTTGTCAGCAATCGAGATATTGATAGAGAACTTTTCGCCTTCCCAATCATTGATGCCAAAGGGAGCACGAGACACCGGGGTCTGGAGATAGAGGGCGGTCTTCTTATGATTAAAGTAGATGGACTTGCTGCCATTGTCCAGCATCCTTGGGTCATTGAAGGAGATGGCGGAAACATCAATATCAGAGTAGTTGTTGACGGAAGGGGCCATTGTCAGTGATAATGATTGTAGTATAGCGTGTGCTTAAATCGTTTTATTATACTGCAATCGATTTTTTTCTTTGAAAAATAAGATGCACTAAAATAAGTGGTTCCATATGGCAGATGTCGGCGATATATTGATCAAGGCAGGCAGGGTTTTAAAAGCATTGAGGACAATTTTTATTGCAATTTTTGTCATAATTCTTCTTGTATTTATCGCGAGGAGCGGATACCCCCGCATCACACTTGGAGGTCACACGGAAAGTGGGTTTGATACCTTTATGCAAACCTATGTCCATAGTTTCGTTGTTTATATCAGGGATCTTGCACCCCACGCCGTGATCGATGAAGAAACGCAAATGCCTCCACCCCTCAAACTCCCTACAGTCGGCGCTTTTGTGGATGCATACAAGGCACAATTTCATATTGATCTGCTCGCAGTCGACACATCCTCCATCACCATCAACAACCCTGATTTTACACCACTTTTTATGTATTTTATATTTTATCACGACATCAAAAAAGGCAAGACAAGCAATTTAAAAAATGCATACGACATCCTGAAAGGAAAACTGAAACACACGGGTATAGAATTCGTCCAATCGCTGTATGATCTAGTAAATTATACAACATATCATGCACTTTTGCCAACAACCATTGAGAAATTCGTTGCGTTACATGCAACGTTTCAAGCGTTGTGTAATGACGTATATTCAAGAAAGGCGGCAACTGAAGCATTGATTGCCACAGGGAACCCCCCGCATCTGACCAAACAAGATGTGGATGTCTTTGTCCTGAACTTGATGACCAACATATATGTCGATGGAAAAGCATATCTAGCAGGCGGCGACGGCTACACCAATCACAGATACCCCAATCTAGAATACCATGATACAATCGACAACATTGACCGCATGAACCGTACACGATTTACAGGTGGTGGAGTCGGTGGTAACTGGGCCATCATTGGTCTATACATTGAAGACTATTTCAACTATATTGTATTTGATAAAATAGTGAATGAAATTTGGAAGCACTACCCAGTTGATGCCAAGAGGTGGTGGAAGAATGTAGTTGATGCAATTACATCACCAGCAATCGCAGAATGGATTGCACATCTCCCCTCCAACATGGCAGGCGAGGGCTACAAGAACAAAGCCGCTGATATAATTGTATCAACTGCAGACCAATCGGGTGTCAATGCAGACGGGGATATTGTCGAGCATTTCTTTGGCCTAGACAAGATCATCATGGCATTCATTTCCCTTGTCAAAGTGCTCATTGGTGTTGTGTCAGTTATGACAGACCCCCTGGCATTCATCAAGTTCATCATTGGAGCGATTCTTGCCATATGTTTAGAGATCGTGTACATTCTAATTTGTATCATTGCCGACATCATAATTGGTCCTATTCTAGGTTATGTTGGTCGCTTGTTTTACAATATATATTTGACAGTTTTTCTATTTGTAACATTGTTAATATACGTCGTATTCTATGGAGTTTTGGGAGTCATCGACATTTTCACAGGGGGGCTCATCATGCGAATGATGCGATGCGAGAATCTACCGGATGCATGGGCGACTACATCAAACTGGGGACGTAACAACCGTTATACACGAACATTCCTGTGTGGAAGGTCGTGTTGGAAACGGTACTATCCATCTGGTTTAATGTGTATAAAACAGGCAGTCGACGAACCGACATTTGCACCACAACAAGTGCTATACCAAACATGGCAAAACGGAAATTTTGTTACGAGCACACGTGACAAGATTGCCTATTCCCATCGACCAAGTGCAAAATACTTTGTCAACATGACAGAGAGTGCTAAAAAAGAAATGTGGCAAGATGTATATACTCAACAAGTAGATTTCTATGGGGAATGCCGAGAACAGTTCAAGGTATATGATACTACTGCGTGTGCCATGTGTTTGTACTACACCGACCCCAAAAATACAACTGGCCTCACGGATGCTGCAATAGCTAAAATCAAATCGTTGTGTGTGGCAACCTATTGCACTACAAACGACAGTAACCTCAATAATTTATCCTTTTGTAAAGAAGCAGAAAAGAACCTCGACTTGATAGAGCCCCCTGACGAGAACCGAGACATTGTATTAAAAATCATTCTAGCACTTATTTGTATAGCAGTGGCATTTGTAATTGTGGCCTTGCTCATGAATGCAGACAATGTGTTCTATGCTGACATGCCAGGCTATGATCTTGTGCTCTATGACAAGGGAGCACAGTGGCCAGTTATCAGGACAAAACCTGGCATGTTCAATAGCATAAAAGAGAACCTAGGAAAAATGAAAGATCAAGCAATAAGCTCAATAAAAGAAAAGTTTTCTAAACCAGTAGGTCGGAAATGACATCATTAATATTGGTCATAGTCAGCTTATCCACTTTGACTATAACCCGGTTCAGAACATCAAACATCATGGACGGTAGAATATCCTTTCCCTTTTTAGTCGAGTAAACACTCTTGATTTTCTTTTTAATAATGTCATGAAACTCGAGGGTATGCATGAGAATTCGCTCGAGCTTTCCATCGAGAGCATCATAACCCTCCGACAGCCTGTCCCTGTAATAACGGATGTATTGCTCAATGTCATAGAGATCCGGTGGGCGCTCAAGGATCTTGAGGAACTGCTTGAACACATGTGATACAACCTCGTCTGTCTCCACCTTGAGTTGGGTTAGAATGTCGGTTAGCTTTTCGTTTACAATATCAATCTTTTGATTTTTTACAATTTGAAATACATAATCAATGTCAGATTCCTCTAGATTCATATCAAACATGGTCTTGTATTTTTCAGCTAGAATGCGCTTCATGCTTGTCGTGTAGTCAGGCGATTCCACAATTGTATCTACAATATTATCAAAAAAAGTTATGTCGTCTACACCGTCAAGAAACTTGTTAACGAAATAATACTCACTAATTGTTTTGCCTGTGAACGTCTCAAAGATCTCACGCAACCTATTGTAACTGGTTGTATGCTTAGCCAATATCGCATTCCAATCGCCGCTGCATACACCAACATACTTGAAATACTCCTGGACATACATGGCCCTTTGAAAGACATTCTCGAACGCATCGAGACTGTCCTTGTCCCACGATCGTTCTGGGATCATCACAGCCTTTTGAACAACCTGCTGCAACTGTCTGATAGGTACGTCAGTAGTTACATGCGCGTTGGATTGGATATCGTTGGCAAGAGAAGTGATATTGTAGCCAGGCATTGTGTTAAACTTGGACAAGTAAAATGAAACATCGGTATCGGTGTGATCAGGTGTTCCGAGCTCATATGTCATCATGTCCCCGATAATTTGGGAATACTTGATGATGAATTCGGAAGATCGGGCGATGCACATTTGGGCATTTTCTATGGTAGCGTCCCTTCCAATAAACTGGGCTTGGAAGTCGTCAAACATTCTGGCATTACCCTCTATGCCAAGGCTTGTTAGGACTTTGTTGAAGTTTTCAAGTACGACTTCCTTGTAAACAGGATTCAAATAAATGCTGCTTCTGAAATCTTCAAGTGTAGAGACCTTGTTGGAAATGCATTGCTCCCAATATTGTACCGTTTTAGCATCCAGTTTGCGATGACCGAGCAGCTCATGGACAACTTGTTGCACTGATTCTGACATGTATGTATCTGACAATGCCACACTCACATTTCCTTATGTGAAAAATAATAATAAATGAGATCATGGCTTAGGCATGAACTTGATCTTGCCTTTGACCATCATGGCCACACCCCGATTCTTGAGTTGCTCCCAATATACATGATCTTTTCTCTTGTAAAAAAACACAATCAGCCAGTAAAGCAGCTTCCATGGTCGCAACAACGTCTTGATCTCACCAAGGATTAAGCGATGCATGATCTTGTCAGCAAGCTCTTTAGGGATATTTTCGCCATTGTCGAATTGCTGTCGCTGATACATCCAGTCGTGGTATACCCAATATGAACCTTCGTGGTCATTTGGTATAGGCATCCACTTGACCGGTTTAGATGCACCATCCGTGACATATCCTTGTGGTACCGTTATGGTTTGTCCACTGCATAGTCTGAGTTTATAAGTCTTGGTAATGAGAACCGATAATCGTATGGGTTTTACGTGATGTTTCGTGTAATATGCATCCATAGATCTCTTGTCAACATCAATCGCTACAAACTCCCCATCGTTTCGAGCATCTATTTTCACTTGGTCGGATAGCATGATTACGACCAGGATCAGACAAATTATATGGAAAACAATATCCATTTTAGTAAAAAGGATATAAGAACAAGAGCACACGCAACACTTATCAAGGACCAAATGGACCCTCAAGTTGTGATGGAAGTTGCAGATGATTCAAGTGTCGGATGTTATATCGGACAATGCAAGTGGTTCAATGACAAGCTAGGTTATGGTTTCATTACGGTGGTTACAGGTGACGACAAGGGTAAGGACATTTTCGTCCATCACAGCGGTATCAAGCCCCTCAACTCCAACTACAAGACCCTGAAGAAGGGGGAGTATGTCAATTTCAACATTATCAATGGTGAAAACGGTCTACAAGCGGTGCTTGTCACTGGTGTTTGTGGGGGATCGCTGATGTGTGATGTCCTACCGTCTGTCAAGCTCCCACCTCCCATGCAAGTGGACCAACAGGGGTTCACTGTCGTTGCACCACGTACTACACGTGGTCCCCGTCCACCCTTTCGCCATCCCAGAATCCCTGTCAATCATCCAACCGCCATGCAGATGTGAAATGCCCATTAGATATGAAGTGCACTGATCGCATAACTCGTGATACTGTGTAATCCTACCATTTGTAATCCATCCTTTTTTAATTGATACTTCCAACGCCAAGGAAGAATCAATATGTTCCCTGGATATAGCCGTATCTCAATGCGATCAGCGACCACTACTGAGTTGACCAAATCACTGTCATTATGGAAAATCATGTACTGGTAGTTGTTTAATCCAGAGGATACAGTCACGGTTTCCTTGCTCACATACAAAAAGCGGAAAGCCGACTCAATCACCTGATTGCAACTCACCACATTGTCATCAATCACAATGAGGTTTTTCTCGAGGATCATGTCGTCTGTCAGGTTGGAAAGGGATACCTGTACAATCTCTGCATTAGGTTGGGTCCTCATCTTTCCCACGACATAAAGAACTAGGAGCAATCCAACAAGGATCACGATCAACACGTGTATGGTATGCAATTGCATTTATTCATAGAAACCTTTTCTTTGTCCCCATACCACCGACGAATTTGTTATCTATGGGACACTTTGACAAGATGTTTTTACCGATTTCTAAAATGTTTTTTTTCGTATCCGAAATAGGTTTGTGTTTATGATAAAAGTCGAATAATATTTGAAAGTCGCATGGATCAATAGGGTCGAGCAAATGAACTACTTGCAATGGTTGCTTTACTCGAAATTTATCAATAAATCTACAAGTTGCCTCGTTGTTTAGTTCCAGCTTTCCAAAGAATAAAATATCATTATGGAAAAGAAGTTGGTAAGACAAAATACTGTACTGTGTAAAATGAACACCTTCACTACACTTGTGTTGCCGGCCCATGTGTATACAAAACCCTTCCTTACACTGTGTAGAAATTTCAACAATATGTTCATTATCTACATTTATCTCTATTGACGGTATGATTTTGTGAGGGTAGCGCAACTTGATTTCTGGGAAAGGAATAAACAATACAGTTGGAGCACTTCCAACAATTTTCCCATTATATCCTTTAGCAAGTTTGATTGGTCCTGACAACCGATCTTTTATTTCTTGATCAAGACAATAAAAGAAAGTAGCTGCCTCGAGATCATCTTGACCTTGCATATCTAAGAAATGATTTGTAAACTTGGTGCGTGATGAATTATACATGTTGAAGCCGTCACACATCGCACTAACGTTGCGATTGCCACATTTATTATTAAAATATTCACTTGCATTGTGTATCAATATTTTCGTGTTTTCCCAATCGAAATTGTCCTTTCGAGGATTGTCTTTTAACTCTTGAAATACTTTTAAAACTTCAGACGTCGGCATGGTGTTTAAAGCCGAGTAATCTGCACCGGTCACATATTCATACGAAATAAACGGTTCTCTTCTGATGGTCTTTTTCCATTGGTCAAATGAATGTCCTTGTTGACGGATTTACGCAACATGGAACACACATAATATTTCAGAGTCTTTGCTATGAATGGGTGTGTATCCATTTGATATTTTAGAAGAGAATAAAAGCATGTGACCGGGAATATCGATGAACGGACAAAAAACTTCCGATGTCTTTTACTGTTGATCAGCCAATCATGCATTCATGGACAAATGACCTGCCTCATGGCACATACATGATGGACCCAGATACATTAAAGACATACAAGTATGATGGCCATTCATGGATCCATTGGCAACTTCCTGTACCAACTGTCCCTATTGTGTCCATGTCACCACTACCTTTTGTACCGTGTCATACCCCTATCACGTCGCCTTTTTCTAGCCCCAAACCAAAGAGACGTGGTCGGCCACGAATCCATCCCATAAAGGAAAAGAAACGTGTACCGTGTGCATATAATCTCTATGTCAAAAAAGTAAACTTGGAAGGCAAGTACAATCACCTAGGTGTCCAAGAGCGTATGAGGATGATCGCTGCCGATTGGAAAAAGGTCGAGCTTGTTTAAGAACTCGGCATCCGACAGCTTTTTGTCACAAGAGAACTTGTGAGCAATGAGGAGATCCATAATCTTATTAACAATATTTTCATCATAATTTATTTGCTTTACTTCCCCTGTACGAAGGTTCATGATCCTAAACGTCTTGTCATTTATAAACTTCTTCTTGTAGAGCCAAGCATATACAACCAGCTGAAGAAAGTGCTCGAGTTGGAGGGCATCAACACACTTGAATTCCCAAACAGTGTCTATGTTCACGGCATCAATAAAACCGTCCATGATCAACGTCCCGTAATTTGTTGCAATATCCTCTACTCCAACATTGCTCTCAAAAACTAGATCATCATACTTGACCCACTGGTCCAAGTGCCTATGGCAAGCGTTGACCAAGTCAATATCAAGCCAACTATATTTTTTAATCTGTGCAATACGCCCATGGTACCCGTCCATCTTGGCTTGATATGCATTGCACAAGTGCAGATAGTGATCGCAAGTCACACACGGAAATTTGATCGTGGCCAATGCTGACCTCAACGTGTTTTGCATCCTATCCGAAATGGAAACGTGGTCGGCGATGCGCTTGTGAATGGTCGTGATGCCATTGGGACAATGCTTGGCCTCCCACATGACAGGAATCGCCAACCCGTTCAAATCACTCACATCCTCGAACTGGTTCTTACCCGCTGACTTGACCTTTGATGGAATGGACACTCCTTTGTTTGCAGGGGCCAATGTCACAAAAAGACTTTCAACGAGAGGAGTGAGTGATTGAATGGTGTCTTGCTTCAAATACCTCACAATGTCGGTGGGACTCGATTTTCTAAAGGTAGATGGCATATTGGCAAGCTGAGTAGTATCACGACCCTTCAAAATCACCTTTCTACTCCCATAAATATTCAAATTATTCTTTAACTCAGGCTGACCTAGACGTACAAAGTTCGGCATGTCGTCGGCTGCATTACCCACAAGGATGAGCCGTTCCTTGGCCCGTGTTGCGGCGACATACAACGTGGACGGACAAATATGCGAAGGCTCAGTCCGGGCAAAGAACTTGAAATACCCTGCATCAAACCCTAGCACTATGACTACCTTGCGCTCTCGTCCCTTGGAGCTAGGAAACGTGGTGAAAACTACCTTGCCCCGCGTAACATCATCATCGAGCTTGGCATCATCTGACAAGGGTACATATACAGGGATACCCGCTTGCACAAAGGCGTTTTCAATGTACTTGGCAGGAGCGGCTGTGCTCTTTAGAGAAGCTGTCAATATGAAAATGTCCTCGGGAATCAGCTGTCCTGTTCTAATCCTAAGAATAATATCTTCAATAAACAATTGCTTGAACGGATTTGACAAGTGGTAGTCGACACGCACACCATGCTTTCGTGCAATAATCCGGTCTTCGTTTACCATGACATTATTAACAAACCACGCGATTTGCTTTGTAAGACGATATGACTCGCGCAAAGTCAACCTCACAAAGTCCCGCTTCCATACATCCGGCGCATGTGTGAGAAACCTTGCGTCGGCTTGCATGAATGCATATACTGCTTGATGCCGATCTCCGAGCACAACCAGCTGAACGGTTTGATCAATGTCGCACATGAACTTGCGAATAAGTCGGAAGTAGAGAGTTGTCATATCTTGGGCTTCATCAATCATGATTATGTCAACACGGGGCACTTTGCCCACAATATGCATATCCTCTTCGAGAACCGTGAGTAGCTTTCCGTCATTGTAAGCAGTCTTGTCATAAAAGGTCGTGGCAAGTGAGTGATATGTGTAAACACTAAGGTTGTGGAGACCAGCCTCGTTTACCTTGGCACGCACCTCGAGCTTGAGGAGGGCGTTGAATGTAATTTGTACGATTCGCTTTTGCGGAAGTGCCCGGGCGATCGACAACACCGTGGTGGTCTTGCCACTCCCTGCAACAGCATCCACCAGAACATTGCTACCTTGAGCCACCGCATTGATAATTTCTTGTTGTTCACCACTAGGGGTGACGATCCCGGCCATCTAATTCTCTTTGAATACAAAGCCTTATATATCTATATATTTATAAATGGCAACTTGTCAATGGAATGCAAATGGTGTCATGTCGTGTCTAGAGACATTCGCCTCAGCGCCCAAGCCCACAGTGTTCACATATAGCATCGACGTCATTGTCCAAGACAACTCGCAAACCCAAACAATAGCTAGCTACTCGTATCCATTCGTCTCGACAACTCAGAATCCCTTGGTCAGAATCCGTCCCAACCTTTTCCAACAAACGACTACCCTTGTCACCCTTACATTGCAAGACATGACATACTACACGGGTCAACCTCCCCTTGTACTTTACGTGTATCCCTCTCCCGATTCCAAACCCATTCTGGTGAGCTTTAAGAACACAACAGCAACAAGCAATGGGTCCAAGATTAGTACCGTGGTGGTTCCTAACCTTCCTTTTAAAGAAATCACAGTGGCTTTTGCCAGAATGTAAAAAATGAAATGAACGGTATAAAGTAATTTGTGTAAGAGGTAAGCAGCAAGCGATGGACAAGGACAACGAATATACTCTTGAAGAAGAGCTTGACACCCTCCGTGCCAAGGTAAACAACCTCACAATTGAAAACATCGCCCAATCCAGCATCATATACAACTTGCAAAACAAACTCGAGGACAAGTCAAGACTCCTTGACCTGGCTTGTAAAAATAAATCGCATCGACGGACAAGCCTTTTGCGGCGGAAGAAATGTGAGTTTTATCATATACACAAAGGAAGCAAGGAGGTGGCAGATATTTTGGCTAAACGGTACAACAACGTGTTTGATAATATTACAGCTCCATGGCAACTTGTCAAGGAGATTACAGATGAGATTTACATTAATATACACGGAATTAAGTCCAACTCGGACAGTGAATGAATGCTGGCTAGAGCTAAAAGCCAAAGAGCATCTTGACATCTTGCTCGAACTTGTAGGCAATAAAGTCTGCATCAAGTAGGAGAGTGTCTATATACTTTACAAATACACTTTCATAGGAAAATGTAGGATCGAGGTCGATACATATTCCTTCTATAATCCCAAACGTCCTGACAATTTCATAGATGGTCCCCGAGAACTTGATGGGAACTTCCCCATCTTCTACTTGCATTGTCTTGAGGATACTGATATCGATTGTCTTGATGTATTGAATGTACTTGGCAATGTAGTCCTTGATCTTTTCCTCTTGCCTTATTTCGATAATCTCGGGCATTCTCTTCATGACCCTTATCACCCCATCAATGTTCTCGGTCATGATTTCAAAAACTAGGATTTTCATTAGAGATCGCAATCTAGGGTCGAGATAAATCACATGTCCCATGTCGTACATGACCAGCTTCTTTCGGTCAATAGAAAGCGCTACATTACCTTCGTGAGGGTCTCCATGAATGATCCCGTGTTGTAAGAATTGCTGAACAAATACATCCATCAACATGTGTGCAAGTCGCGGGTCTTTATCTATACGGAACTTGACCGAGGGGACATATTCCATAACGATCACATCTGAAGTGCAAAGCTCCTTGTAAACAGTGGGGACCTTTACAAGAGTTGACGCAACTTCCCTCAGCTTCTCCATGTTGACAATCTCATTCGCCATGTCAGTCTCGCGAAGGATGGAAGTCTGGATATCTTGAATCATTTTTTGTGCATCCACAATCTTGTTGTCGTTGGGACCAATGAAAAGAGAAAGAACAAGTAGCCATAATGCAATAACTTGCAGATCGGTCTTGATCTCCTCATCAATGTTTGGCCTCTTCATCTTGATCACAACTTGTGTCCCGTTTCGCAATGTAGCCCTGTGGACCTGTGCGATGCTAGCACTTGCAAGAGGCTTCTTGTCAATTATTTTAAATGCTTCAAATTTGATATTGTTGTCAATGACTTGACTCACAACTTCCCATGATAGAGGATCAACCGAGTCGTGGAGTTTCTTGAGCCCTTTTATAAGATGCACATCGTCTCCAATGACATCTGGGCGACTCGCCAAGAACTGGCCTATCTTGACATATGTTGGCCCCAGTGTTTGGATGCGGTTCATGAGCCAATCTCCTCGGGTTACACGGGACATTCGTGGAAACTTGGTGGCGACGTCAAATATGAACCGTGTAGTCTTTGATATCTTGCTCATTTTTGAATTAGCATGAATCATTATATACTAAATTTATAAAGTATTTGGGACATTTCTTATATACAATCTTCAAGTCCCGTCAATTGTGTTGGTAACATAAAAAGTTGAAAATATCAATATATACCGAACACATACTTGTACATCATGTTCATCACATTTTCCGAGCTGGCTCCTGTCTTTGTCCCCCAGTACCTTTCTGAAAACCGCAACTTTGTCTTGATCGGCACCAATGAACCCAAGAAAGAAATCACATTTGCCAACATGAAGACGTCCCCATGCTTCCGCCTCTACCATACTGCAAGGTTCTGTCATGGGGTGTGGAATGTGTACATGGAGTTTGTCAACGAGTCTGTGATGGACATGTCTAGGTTCTCTACTGCACCTGCCTACATTGACCTCAAGAACCTACACGAGTCAATCAAGGAGCTCACAATACGCACATCAAAGCCAAAAGCGATCATATATTCTCGACCTACCAGTCATGCGCTACAACCAAACTGGAAGAACATCGTGGATCAGGGTGTGCCCACGTAACCACACACCAGTTTAGAGACCTGTTTTTCCATAAAGAGCAAAAAATCGATATTTGCACATCTGCACATACCTCATCAACAACAACCATGAAGGTCCTCGGCAACCTCAACCAGTACAAGCTGACTGCATTCATCAACACCTTTCTGCGTGACAACAAGAACTGTGTTTGGTTTGCAAATATGAGTGACGGAGTCTTGTTTGTGGACAAGACCACTCCCATCAACAACAAGCACTGCTATAGGGCAGTATATATCAAGTCAGTGGGTCAGTGGACGATTCACCACATGTTGCTGGACAAGATGGACCTTGAGTGGGTGGGATACACTGACCACGAACCCCCGTACTTTCCAAGGGTGGCGCATAGCTGTATGATGTATTCGGGCAGGTGGAACAAGATGGTTTAGATTTGACTTGTAGACATTGAAAAAAACAAAAAAAAACAAAAAAAACATTTCCTCTTTAGAGGCAGTGTGGTAGGACCTCGGGAGCAACATGAATGCCAAAGTCTAGTCCTGCAAATTTGGGGTGTTGAAACGCCTTGCACAAGAGATCGAATCGACGTTCGATTACAGGTTTAAAAGAAGTGATTCGTTTACGCGAGTGGGGTTTCAAATGCCACTCGAAAGAGAGTGCCTTGTGATTGTCCCATGTATCACACGACACGATAAAAGCAAATGACCAAGGACCAAACTTGGATGTATATTTGGCCCCTCCGACTAGTTCCCCGTTGTGTTGTCGCAACCTGCGTTTAGGATTCACAGTGTAACCAGCATATGTATGAGTCCTTGCATTATTCCACAAGATATAACAATAATGTTTTGTATCGGCCATTCTACCTACAGTC